>Ga0209755_10009344_pt1 | contig 10365 bp, 9 predicted proteins | sample TergutCo191P1_FD_187301 | JGI IMG/M metagenome (GOLD analysis project Ga0209755, IMG submission 187301) | Cornitermes sp. P1 segment gut microbial communities from Petit-Saut dam, French Guiana - Co191P1 (SPAdes) (version 2) | ecosystem: Host-associated > Arthropoda: Insects > Digestive system >...
TGGATTTTTCATTGACATAAAATCCTTCTGATTGCACTATGGCCCTGGGGTCGACTCTTTCTCTAACAGAAATGAGTACCAGGAGTATTTCCTGGGGGTAAAGGCGGTCAGTGCGTAAGGCTGACAACCTTACCACCATTCTGTGTTGTTGTCACAAAATCTGGGAACCTTAACTTCCTGGAACCCTCTGGGCCTGTCCAGGCCTGTAATGGAACTGCTTTACCTTTACCTTTGCTTTGAATTGTGGGTTCATGCTTATGTCTACATTCAACTCAACAGTTCAGTCCGTCCCCTGTCTGAGTGATAACATGCAACAGGCCAGGCAGTGTAGACATTTGAATTATGATCAGAGTCAACAGTTTTTTGGCGCTTATTTGCAATTAGCAGTATGGCTACAAGGCGAAACCTCAGACCAAGACATCACAGAACCTATATCAGATTGGACTCTAATGCACATTCATCGGAAGATTAGGAAATTTCTGCTCAGAGTGACTGTGTCACTGGCACTAGCATAGATGACATCACTGACACAAACTTCAAACAGTGCACTGGTAGTACAAACTGTCAACCTACTGTACCTGTAACCCACAGCATTACAGGGGTTCCAAGTGGGTTACAACAAACAGCCATCCCACATCAATAAAGAAACTTCCCCAATTAATGTTCTGAATGCAAGACAAGGAACACAAGCCCCATACACAAGTTAACTAAAAAGACTTGACACAAAAGACACTGGCTTATGTAATGTAAGTGAATTCAATGCATGTGTGTTCTGCCAAAATAAATAAACAAGAACAAAATTCAAGTGTCAAGAATGCAACATTGGGTTGTGTGCTACCTCATGTTTTGAGGTATATCACACCAAACTGCATTTCTGAGGATCAACTGACACTAAAGGAAAAGCAGAACACGTAAACGTCAGCAAATACTACCATTGCAATTAACGAACCGATATTTTTGAGTAGTGTTTTCCTGATGAAATAATGGGGGTGAAGGGAGTGTGGATTTTATAGAAGGGCCTTTAAGAAGGAAAAGAGGCTTGTCACGGGCCCTTTACATGTGTGTATTTATTTCACTTCCCAATATAAGGAAAAAATGAGAAACACTGGATGGAGGTGTCCGTAAATAATTCACAAATTCTGGAAAAATCGTAAGATATTTAGTAAGAAAAATTAAGCTTTTTTTTGCGATAATTTTAACTGAAATTAAACTTCACACAATCTTTTATTTATGCCTATACAAGCCTTTTAGACAAATACTGTATAAAAGATATGTGCAATTATATATGCAGAAAATTTTAAAGATGACATAGCGTTGTCCAACATCGTTTTTCCATTTGGACAATGAGGGCATTTAATTACTGGGTGAGTGTTTTTACCATTTGGCCACAAAGGGTTAAATATCAGTGATGCAATAATTCTCTGTTTTGAAACCTTTCAGATTAATTCATATTTTATTGGTTGATATAGCAGTCCATAGTGTTAATAGATATAAATACTTCTGTACATAACTAAGCCTGTCTTATTTGGTTGAATTGGAATATCCTGATCTACTGTAGGCATTACAAGATTTTTCATGATAACAGGTAGCAAAATTCAGACTTGTCTTTTATTTACAGAAATTATGACAATTCAAACATCATTATCTATCCTAGATCCAGACTTGATGTAAGTAGATACCATTTAGGCTACAGTAGATACATCTGTATTTCTAACACCAGATAAAGATTGGTTCCATATCATACCAGCCTCAAGGTTTTACCCTAACACTCCAGTGTCATTGTATTACTTGTTATTTTACCTTGTCTCAATAATACTGTCAGGCAAGGAAAGATTATCATTTCCTCTTGTTTCTGTAGCTTTTCTGTTTGCAAATCGCCGCTTGCGTATTATGATAACCAATATGAGAAGCACAACAAGTAGCACCAATGGAACAGTCACACCAACCACAACGGGCGTATTATCCTGATCTGAAGAGACAACGACATAAACATATAAAGTAGTGGATAAAAGTCAAGATAACTACTTTTTGCTGTGTTCAGTGACCACATGAATTTTTAAATTAGTAATTATACATTTAATCACATGCATATTAACAAAAATTTTCACTACAATTCCTACCTAAATTCAATTTAAATTTTCAACCATATACCAAACAATGTACTTTTCATATCAATCCCATAACACATCACAGCCACTCCTGTCATCTAGGAAGTCACAGGAAATAAAATAAAAACAATGTTTCACATTATACACCTTTAATTCTACAGATATATATCAGAATACACACATTTCCAAATAACTGCACACCTCTTGGTATACATGTACATTTCTACTCCTTTGACATGTTGTGGCTAATAATAACAACCATCCTCTGGGAGAATGTTTATATAATGGTGCATTTCATGCTAAAATATAAATACTTGATATTAAACAATTATAATAATTGGGTTAAAATTATACAACATATGTATTAGTTTCTATACAGTTACTTGCATCCAAACATTTAAGAGCTAATAAACTTCTTAGTTCTTTACACATGTACACATTAAGTTTCTTTAATAAAGTTTTATGTCCAGAAATACAAGGAGATAAACTGACTATACGACAAACAAAACTGAAATTAGGAAAGAACATTATTCCTCTGGAAAAGAAAATATAATTTTCAAAATTATCACTAAACTATGCCCAGAAGATATTTTTTCATATACATTTAGTGAGAGAGTTCCATAATTGTAAGAAGCCTGAAAATCACTGCTGTAAAGAACTGGAAAATTTGTGACATATTTAAGCATTTTGCAGAAATCTGTCAAAATAGAAAACTTTAAAATAAAATGAATAGGTGAATGTATATTATAACATTCACTCAAATAACATCACATGTTAACAAACAAACTCACCTGTTTGTATAGGAAATGAGTAATGTGTGTCTGTAAACTTGTCAGGGGCTGTGAATGCTCGCACTTTAACACGAAATGTGGAACCAGATTTCAATGGTCCATTGCAGTACCCAGAATGGTGACCTTCACAGCTTTCCGAACCTATTGTAAAATCTTCTACTGATGAATTTTTGAATGGGTAATATGGCTCCATTACCTGAAAGGCATGAGAACATAAAACTGACAGTTCTCTTGAGGTACTACTGTGACAGTCCTATTCAGATACTACTGTGCTAGGTCTATCGCTTCCAACATTTCAATTTTCGTGTTTAGAAATACTTTGTGTGCCCCTTAATTTGTGAGGGATAACTCCTCAGACAATGAAAAATGGCATTTGCAAATATGGTTACAGACTAGAACTTTTTCTCTCTTCATACCCTTCACACGTCTACTTGCATTATTAATAATTACTGGTCAAACTTTTAGAATCAGCACTGGGGACTGTGGGATGAGTGAACAGTGAAAAGCAACGGGCCTCTTAGTCAGTTTCTGGTTAACAGTACTTCATGGACTATCCAATGCTGAATATCACAGCTCAAACAGTACTACCTTCTTTTGCCTGAAAATGGAGGCAGAAGACAGCTCTAACACATCAGTAAATTACTATCAGACTACATGGTGTCACAACCCAGTGAACAGAGTTCTTCATTGTCATAACCGTGAATACCTCAAATCTCACAAACTAGATAATGCTTATTGTTAGAGTTCAACCAATATGAAGGGAACTTTATAACAAATATGTGAACATGATGGGATTGCTATACTTCCCCACTTTTGAACTAGAAGTACAAAGTTGGAAGATGTAATAGAAAAATTTAATATACACACAAGTGGTACCTAAATAACATATATTACTGCCGGGCTCTCGCGAAGATAAGATCCTGAAACAATGCAAATAAAGGTACCAAGTAACTACATTTCTGTGGCCATCCCTTTTGCACTCAGTGTCCTTCTCACCTTAATGGTTAAATTATAATACACCATGGAAACCAAATTTAACAATTTGAGGATTTCAGGTTAAAAAAATCTGTTTCAGTATTACAGCAAATGGAAATAAACCCTGAGTTATGATGGTACACATGGTGGATCTCCTGTTCTTCAAATATGGCCACACTGTTCATGTTATAACGTTGCAAACACTGGTTCAGAAATGCTGCAATGCAAATTCCTATTACCTGATATGGTGGCCACACACTGTAGGCCTGGACGTCCCTCCAGCTTGGCATTTCCAGTCCTGATGCATTCTTTGAGTCATCTTCAGCAACAATAATTGTATACATTGTCACCTGTTATCACAAAAAGAACATAACTGTATATACTGTCACTTGTTATCGCACAAATTAAACATACAATTAACAACAAAGATTCAGACTGACAATTTCACCTCTAGGCTGACAAAATTGACACAATTTCCAGCCAATATCATTATTTATTACGTGGAGACTGACAAGAACTTTAACTCCATTCTCATAAAATACCACGGTCTGTAACTAATGCACATGTTCTCTCAAATGTACCGAACACATGCCTGGATGAGGACCAATTACTGAGGCAGGCAGAAACTTGTCAACATTTCCCATTTTACACCTTATAATAATACACATAGGCATTGTCTGCTATCATTCACACAGATTACATAAACTAATATGAAGTCACATCACTTTTATTGTCTCAGCAACCAATTCATGACCAGCTCCATTCATTCATTCTCAGTGATAATTTGGTAGGGGGGGGGGCTGAATTAAGACACATTTGTTTCAAATTATCTTCTTGAAATAATCCTCAATATCTTCAGTTTTCATTCAATGAAGACCCACACAAATGTACTGAATTCAATTACCATTACATGTAGCTCTTCCTTAATGAGCTCATGTTCTAAAATGTTTGAAAGTTAGAGAGTTTGGTCTACCTCATATAATGCGCTTGGGTTTCTAACGTTTAATGCAATTTGTTTCATGAGGTGTGTTATTATCTGTTGCTGTTTCTATTTTTGTTTCTGTCGCTGCTGTTACTGTTGCTTTTGTTGCTGTTGTTCTTTTTGCTTTTTTGTTATTGTTGATACAAAAAGTGTGGTTAGGTACTGCCGATCCTGAATTTTGTCTCATGAAATGCTGAAAATCATTTCACTTATTACATTATTCCACACAATGCAAATAAATAAAACAATTCATCCCAGTGTTGCTGAACTTTTTTCACAATTTTATGAGATTCAAATCTGTACTGAATTTACAAGATGAAGGAATCATGAAGATGTTAAGATTTGTGTACACAGTATGCATTATCAAGAAATGATTTTGTCAGATGTTGGCAATGTTGTGATAAAAGAGATATGTGCCTCATTAAAAATTAGGTATTTCAACTATGTTGACAAGAAAATAATAGTTTCAGAACTAGTAGTGCAATGACTCCATCAATTGTCACAAATGAAGAAATTCTTGATGGAAGATAACATGGATTAGCGTGTAAATGTTACAGTAACCCAGTGACATGATGGGTTTATTTCTACGTTTATTATAACATCATTTATTTCAGTGCAGTTTACATCACTTACAGCTCCATTCTGATCAGAGAAGTAGTTTTTACGGAATCGAATTTGAACAGTGGATGAGCTACGACACACTTCAGTTGGAACCACATGACTGGGAGGTTTTGGAGGAGCTGCAACAGAGTACATAGCCAGCAATTAACAATAAGCACTGAACTATCTACGTTTTCTCATATCATCCTGATACAATGTTCCAAGTGCAATACTAGCAGGCACTTTTGATTATGATCTAAGAATTTCACTTTCGAAGAGTGTTTTAATAACTGTTTAACTGCTTAAGGAAAACCCTTGATCATATAATTAGTGATACTGAAATAATATTTAAAATGAAATAACTGAAAACATCATAGGAATCAAGCAATATCTGGTCTAACTGACATCACATCTAATGAAAGGAAATAAAGGCCAATGTGATATCTATCATCATGTATTGAAATATGACAAACTGCAGTAGCCCATTCATGACAAAACAACATCTGATCAATGACAGCTGATACACTAAGAATGACTAACTTTGCAACTCACTCGCTACATGGCTTAAAACATACTGAACTGTATCACTTACGAAGGATAGGCATTTTCTGTTTCCAAATTGCTTCAGGGCCATAGCCAATCTTTGTCTCAGCCTGAATACGGAAAATGTATGACTTTCCTGGGTTCAGCATCTTGATGGTACCAAAGAATTCAGTTGGTTTGAAGTTATGCACCTGTGTGTGTGTAGAACCCTGGGCACAACAATCAGACAAATTATGATAGAAAACATTTTTTATCTCCCATACTTCCTGTCTTTTAACATTATAACACCACTGTCATTTGTAAAATTTATACAATCAAAGACCTGTTTGTTTCTTAGCAGAATGTTACCATCTTCTTATACATTCACTTATTAATAAGTCTGTGAAAACTTTAGCACAGTCACATAAAATCATTCAACAGAATGATGTATGCCAGGAAGAATAAATGCTTAAAATGGGAGAGAAAAATGTTACGTAAGTTTCCAAACCAGAAGTGTATTACAATGAATATTGCATATAGTAACATTCTGAATATTTCACATTTTTACCCTTATATATGGGTAATTTACAAAATACGTTTTATATTTTTTAACATTTGAAATAAATGTAAGTTCAGACCAGCATGACAAAATGCACTAGTATAAAGAGTATTATGTACTTAAGTTCTGGCTAAGGGATTAAATCCAAAAGCCTCATAATAAAGAGTAATAATAACAACATTCAAAATCAAGGTGTTAAGACACAATTATCAGAAAAATAAAACAAGTGTTGTAAAATGAGACTGTCAAACAAGCAGAGCTTCCAGATTTTTGCACCTTCCTATCTCAAAATCCCTGTTCAGAAAACACATACCATTTCTAAGACAAGAAGAAAGCCCTAGAATTCCATAAAAAATGTCAATACAGACTGTTACACTACAAAGAAAAAGAACATACATTCATGCACTTAACAATGGTCACTTGAATCTACCATAATTTGAAAATGTTTTACCTCAAGTCCGTATGTTATGGTGAACTTGCGTATAATCCCATTCTGCTCGTCGCTGGGTAATGCCCATTCAAACGTGACGTGGCTTGGCTGAATATCTCGTGGGTGGAATTTTTCAACCTTGCAATAAAATTACTTGGTTACAGTACAAATACATGAAAGGATGTACATGTATTTTCAAACTGTTGTTTCATGCAACTGTATATACATGAAAAATGTCAGGAGGAAGAGGTGAATGAGATTATGCAGAATATACTGCTCCAAAAAGTAGAAGTTAAAGAACATTTACTTAAGCATTAGAACATATACATATTTCCTATTCAAACTTTGCAAGTCAACACTTATAAAATAAAAGCTGCTAAGTGTTATTGTTGAATTGGGAAGGATGTGGTAGCGCTCACCAAATACTTGCTCTCTCAACATTTTCTAGATGTATGTACAAATTCACTAAATTCAGTCAAGACAGTAAACCCCCAAGCCATAAACTGAATCCATCCACTCCTAAAAAGTGCAAAAGTATCTTAAACACTCAATCAAAACAAGCACAAATTTCCAAACTGGACAAAAAAATTACAAACTGTGCAGAACACCCAACAAAAGGTGGCAACAGGAAGTATAAGGAGGACTAACTGAGATATAAATCTTTGTTCACAAGATCTGTATTCATGAGAGCATACATTAAAAAAATAATGAAAACCAGAAAAGCAAACAAATACATGGACAGTCCACACCAAATAATACATAGTGAATGCCTATCCATCATTCCACAATACATCATTCTTCTGCAAGTATTATTTATCTTTTCTAGTCCCTATAAAATGCCCAAACAATGTATAATTACAAGGAAGCTTTAAAAAATATGCAACAAACATCCTGGTGCTCAGAACTTTATTTGAATTTTCATATGTGTATTGCACATGGGTAGCAGGTAATGCACACCAGACCTACAAAGAGTCACCACTGACATATCATGTTCTTCCCACTGTGGCACCTATGCATGTAGCCTGGCACAGAAGAAATCTGGTCCAGTATGTGTAGACAGAAGGTCTCAACCTGTTTTATGTTGGTGTCTGCTGCAAACTGCTTGCCAGCTTGGTGCTTCTTAGGGGTTGAAAGAGATGGAAGTGCTGGGTCCCATAATGCTGATCAGAAATGGACTTATACAGTGCTACTGCTGGCATGTTACGGACCACAATCACAATCTTACACCCAGTCATTTCCGTCTCTTTGGATCCCGTAAGAAGCACCTGGATGAGAAGCAATTTGCAGCTGATGCTGATGTGCAGCAAACTGTCACCTCCTGGCTATAGAAACTTGACAATGATTTCTTCTACACCAGATACAAGCCTTGGTGTCATGATGGGACACATGCTGCAAGGTTAATAGGGACTACATGGAAATTTGAATTTTACACTATCTGCTACCCATTTGCCATGTAAACTTCAAAGTGAGAACAATGTTCTTGACATCAGAGTATTTGTTACCTTATTATTTGCAACTCCGTTGTATATCAGATACATTGCCTGGAAGTGTTGTTTTACCACATCACCTGTTCAGAATTCTTCACCCTGACCTACAGTACTTGCGGAATGATCATTTCTGACATACAAAAATTGTAATTAACGTGATGTATATGGAACATGCAGTAGTGGTAATCTGCCCATATCGCTAAGTACCCTTATATGGACCATCACAGTTGTAAGGATACTTATGAAATGTATCCATGCCTTGGCCAAGTGAGGGGGATGGAGGTGGAATAGCTGGGGTAAAGGAGAGGCACTAGTTGTAAGGTGGCAAACCTCAAAACTACCATGTTTTGCCACTGTCAGTAGTATTATCTTGATCAATTTGTCTGCTTCACCTTGTTGAATTTAGCATTTAACACATGCGTTCCTGTTATTATTTGTTGTTCCTGTTTTTTATCCTATTATTTCATGTAAATAAGGATTACACATCAAAGTTTGCAATATCAGATCCTACAATGCAAGTCAAGATGCTTCACAGAAGGCTGAAGATCAATGATAAAATGCAGAATGATCCAAATGAGAAAGAGACTAACACAACTGAACACACCAGATTAGCACCACTCATGTCAGACTTCACTGTTGTGAAGAAAAGGGAAATCTGAGAACAAATTCATAAGTGTTCTAAGACCTGTAAGTGGAAGATGGGAAGACAGACTACTTTCTGTGAGGTGGACAGCAACCTGCCAGCTTGGTACAAGACCAAGCAGGCATCAGGTATTTCTGATGGCAAAAGCTTGTATGAAAATCCAAGATGATAGCTGAAAGAATGCAGGATGACAATTTTTCTGTCTCAAAACAGATGAGTCAAAGATCATCTAAGGTTAGTATGCAAAAATTTAGATGGAGAAAGTGCCACTGATAAAACAGACAACACAACTAAGTTCTTCAATGTTTAATAAAGTGACACATTTTGACCTTTTAGGTAATCATCAGTTCAACACATGTAATATAAGACATGGAAGAGAAATACAAAATTGCCATGTTTTGAAGGCATTTTTGTATTTCTCTGACATCAAAAGGCCAGTCCTGCTACAGGGGATAAAAGGCCAAAAAAGAATATAACAGTGCTACTGTGTGTGAATGGTGATGATGGTGATGTAGAGATGACAATCATTGTTGTTAAAATCATTGAAAACAACTTTGTTTTGCAAACACAAGAAACCTTCTGGTGAAATAGTATGCACATAAAAACACATAACGTCCACAGCCATTTTCATAGTGTTTTTAATGGCACTGGATGGCTCCATGGATGCGAATAGTAGAAACATTTTGCTGTTTGTGGAAAGCTGTGGCACTTATCTGCAAGATATGTACTTTCTAAGGAATGTAGAATCGTGCATTATCCACCAAACTGCCCAAGCATGTTACACCCTATATATTTGGGCATCATCAAAGGTTTCAACTAGTTGTACAGGAAACACCCATTGCTAAAAACTGTATGTTAGACGCAGTCAAAAATAAAGATCCAATAGAAATCTATGTTTTGCAAGTGAAACATTTCACAAGAGCAGCCTGGCAACAATTCAAGCACTCAACAATTGTGAATATTTTTAAACAGTGTGGCTACATGCATGAACTTAACTCAGAAGCTAACTCAGACTACAGTAATGAAGCAGAAGATGATGCCTTTCACAAGAACTACATTCACCTAGGTGATCAGAAAGCTGTCACTTCAGTTCTTACATGTCTGCACACAATGTGCTTTCTACCTGTGGCATGGCCAGCATCAATGAGTTATCAAGTATAAAGATAAAATAACTCAACTTTTAAGGATTATATGTTCATATATTTACCACTACATGTTGCGGCCAAATTTTACAGCCATCATCAGGTAGTCTACAAATCCATATCCAG
>Ga0209755_10009345_pt1 | contig 10365 bp, 10 predicted proteins | sample TergutCo191P1_FD_187301 | JGI IMG/M metagenome (GOLD analysis project Ga0209755, IMG submission 187301) | Cornitermes sp. P1 segment gut microbial communities from Petit-Saut dam, French Guiana - Co191P1 (SPAdes) (version 2) | ecosystem: Host-associated > Arthropoda: Insects > Digestive system...
CCTTCCCAAGTAACTATTTTACGCATTAAGCCACACTTCATGTATCATGAAAACTAGAGCCAAGAATTGAATTGGTTTCAGCACGTTGAATTGAAGAGGAATCAACTATTTTGGTTATAGATACATTTTGTGTTGACCAGTGTAATCAATGGGTTGTCAGACCATGATGCTCAGTCCATAACATTACATTCTTTCAATATGAGACCACCCCCAAAAATTGTATGTTAATTAGGAAGATAAACGAACATAAAATAAATGACTTCTCAATAAATTAAGTTACGAAACTTCAGATACTATATTCTCTACAGATGACGTTTTTTGGATTCTTACTTGAACATTTTTTATTCTAGTTTTCCACTAAAGAGAGTTCACATTGATAAAAAATAAAAATTTGATTACTTTAGAAATTTTAACATCTTGTAAACATAAAAGAAAACTCTTTATTGCAAGCAGGAAAAGTAATAATTTAGATATTATAAATTATTATAAAAGATACTGTAAACTTTTTTCTGTTGTTATTTAGGAAGCTAAAAAACTAAATTATGCAGACAAAATTAAAAAATCCTTAAACAAGAACAAAACTATTTGGGATATAGTAAACTTAGAAACCATTTAAACATTTGTTTAAGAAAGGTGATAAATCTAAAATCTCAAATTACAGTCCTATATCTATTTTCAAGTAACTTTTTCAAAAGTACTATAAAAAGTCATGTATAATCAACTTCAGGAACATTTGTATAAATACAGTATTTTAGCAGAAGAACAGTTTAGGTTTAGATCTGATTCTACAATAAATAAAGCTATATATAAGTTAATTAATGAAACCCTGAATGCCTTAAATAGTAAATTTATAGTAGGTGGTATTTTTTTTATCTTGAAAAGGCTTTTGACTACTTAAGTCATAGTATTTTGCTGTCAAAACTACAGTTTTATGGTGTTAATGGCAAAACAAAATCATGATTTGAATCATATCTTAATAACAGATATATGAGAGTTCAAATCTCGGATGAAGGATTAAATCAAAAGAGTTTTTCTGCATGAGAAAAAATAACTGGTGCTGTTCCTCAGGGATCAGTCTTAGGTCCACCGCTGTTCCTTATATATGTCAATGATCTGCCCAAAATCGTAAATGATAAAACTGTGCCTATATTGTTCGCTGATGATACAAGTATAATAGTAAAAAGTACTAATTCAAAAGATTTTCAAACTAATATGGTCACAGCTTTTAATTGTGTAAATGGTTTAAAGTAAATTTACTTTCCATAAACGTTGACAAAACTCATTACATTCAATTTAAAACCAAAAACAAGCCCACACTTGATATAAACATTGTTTGTAAAGATAATCTAATAGCAACTCTACCTAAAATTAAGTTTCTGGGTGTATATATATATATATATATATATATATATATACATGATCCAATAAACTGAAGTTATCATATTGAATGTATTATCCCAAAACTGAGTTCAGCATGTTACATAATGAGGAGTATTAAACCATTTATGTCTCTCAATACTTTTAAAACTATTTACTATTCTTATTTTAATGCAATTATACGTTATGTTTTACCTTTTTGGGGCAACTCACTCCATGCTATAAAAATATTTAGAATGCAAAAAAGAATAGTTAGAATTATGATGGGTTGTAAAAAGAGGGTTTCATGTAGGAATCTGTTTAGAAGGTTGGAAATTCTATCTTTTATATCTCAATATATACTCTTACTTATGTTTTTTGTAGTTAAAAACAAAAATATGTTTATTTTGAATTCAGGGAATCACACTAAAAGTACAAGACAATTTAATAATTTTTATCAGCCCATAACTAATTTCACCGTATACCAAATGGGAGTACATTAAGATTTTCAACAATCTTCCTCCATACATTAAAGACATATCCAATAATGTCAGGAAATTTGAAATTTGCTTAAAACGATCCCTACATATGCATTCTTTTTACTCCATAAAAGAATATTTTCAATATAAATCTATTACAAGTTGATAATGTGCCATTAAACGTCTTTCATAAGACAAATATACTTAATATATAGTCCTAATAATCTGTGTTTTGTCAGTAAGTCTCACAAAAAAAAACAGCATTGTTATGTTAATGTTATTCATATGCGTAAATTTGCTGTCTGTATTCATTTGGTACAATTGCTCATTGTTTGTACTTGACTTGCTTCTCTGTTTATTAACTACAGCCATATCTTTCTGTGCTTTTGTCGTTACACAGTGGTTTTTGTCCTGCCTGTATTAAACAACATTCATGTACTTCACTTGGAATAAGTTTGTTTGATTCCAGACATTTATACAATTATAATTTTACATAATGTATTACTCTTGACATGTTCTTTATCCTATGTATTGTTATTGTGCATTTATAGAACGTAAAATAAAATATAATATTAAGATTTATTTTAATATTACTCTCCGTCTGTGCATAGAACTACCACGTGGTCTCGTCTCTTAGGTATTGTGTCCAAAATTTTGTATGCATTTGTAGTCTCTTCCGGGAGCCGGAAGGGCATATCGGAGCAGTGACTTGGTTGTGAGCTAAACAACAGAGACACTGTAATTTTATACCCTGCAGGATAGCTTCCAGACTGACTCTGTAGTCCACCCAGCCTTTCATTCAATGGGTATTGATGGTTATTCCTCGGGAGTAAAGCGGTGGGAACGTTAAGGCCTCTCACCTCTAATTCCGATTTTACGATTAACTGAAGCCGCACCTTCCACTTCGCCCCCCTACATGACTTTGTAGTGTGTACTGGAATGTCTTTATCTCAACCATGCATGCTAGGACTCCGCAAATTTGCATACAACCTGTAAAGACGAACGTGTTACCCACACCTGTCGGTTACAGTTTAGTATGAAAATTTGTATTACAGAAATCCGTGTTCAGATTGTGATCCACTGACCCACTATACCGGCTGTGATTTTCATCGCTTTTCTCAGTCCTAATCTGACGCGTACGCTAAGCTATAAAAGCTCCCTGCCATATCCCTTACATCGCATCACGTGTGGTGACTCTGATATTCCAAATTCTACGCACTTGACTTAACATCTAAAACAAATAAGGAACGAAAGTAACATTATAGCAACGTAAATTGTTCTACTGTTTCTCTTGCAGACAAAACGATGGAAGGACAAGGCAGAAACATACCCACGATATCTGGGTCCTCTACCATGATGGGCGTGAGCGGCGAGGATCTGGCTGACAACAGAAGCGGCAGTGTCGACATGGGGAGTACCAGAAGCATACCGTAAGCATGTCCGAGTAGATATTTGGCCTTATAAATCGAAGATTCAATGTTCCCAATAAGCAAGACATTCTGAAAAGAAATCACACAGCCTACTTTCTTTCAGTTCATTCCACACGAGCTGTCAAGAAGCTGATATGAATACGTATGCCAATTGGTAGCATGATCATTTAATTTCCACTTGTAGAGATGCTGAATATGAAATACACGCTTCGTATCACTATATTCTGCTATGGCCTACGGATTATCTATTCGTGACAGATAAATTTGGATGCTCTCTTAAAATATAATAGTGCAAAATGGCGATGTGGACGAACGGTTCCAAATCAGGCCACTTCTTAAGATATGCTATAACACAGCACACAAATCGCTCTTGTTGAATTATCGCTAAGACCGTGTAACGTAATTTGGTGTTCTGCTGTTGAAAAATCGGAAAGCCGGAAGTGCGTTTAGCGTGGCAGAAAATTTTGCTACTTTACTTTTCGCAGTTAAACCTCTAGCATCTCAAACTTCGACACCGCAATGCTTAATTAAAGGCGGGGACAACTTTACCCTACCCTACTTTCCCAATTATATAGTTTACTTACAATAAATTATGTTTGTGTTTTGTGTAAAATAATTAGCCTAGAATTATTGGTAAAAGTTAAAGTGGTTAAAGTAGTAGTGGCATTTATTGAAGAATAAGAGACTGAAGTTCCGTAAGTCTCGCACAATAGTTTTCTTCCAGATCGGCAAGTGTCTTTTGAGCACAAACCTACATTTGCTTCAGTAATAAACGCCTAGAAATAGTGTTCCGTTTCCTGCAAAGAATGAGTTGTTGAAGTACCATTAGCAAGCATTTGTTGACATAAGGCCGCTGTACCGCCCCAGCAGTTTGAATGCATAGTAACATATTCTATTTCGTGTTGCGCAGCGTGATCCGAGAGCAGTACTGTATGTGTACCCCGAAAACGCGACTTGAAAAGAGGCTGTTTATCACATTGGTGACGCTATTAGTGGTAATCATCTCGCTCCTTGTAATAATCATCATCCTGGCTACAAAGGACATGGACGACAAAGAAGTTCAAAAAATTGTAAAAGCACTGGCCCCTAAATTTTGACATGGAGCAACTCGATCTGTTCTCAGTGACGGAAACAAAATAAACAACAGAATCTTGTATCAAGTTCTATCGGCAAAATAAGAGCCACCAGAACTTATCCATTGTTAAAGTGTGTATTTAGACAAGCGTCCGATTTAGACTTCATTGAAGTGATGCACTTGAGGTTGAAAATAATCTCCATTTGAGATGGGATGTGATTACGAAATGCCATGCGGATTATTGCCCCTAATGTTGGAAGCAACCCAATTTGAGACTTTCTCTTCATGAACTTTGCTTCACACACACGCATTGATCCAGTTCTCGATCAAAATACAAATATGATCTGACGCCGCGTCACTTCTTGACGCACCCATCGTATTTTTTGAACAGATAAATTTAATTTGCGACTAGGACCTTCCACAAGAAAAATAGCAGCTGTAATTTGAGTATCCTTGTTACGTGGGTCAACATTCTTAGGTATGCCCCAAGAATACGCTATTCTTTTTTACGTATGAGAATTGCATCAAAATCAAAGCCCATATTCCACTTTCGTGGCTTTTCTGAATCACACTTCCTTGAATTAGTCTGCTCAGTGTACAATGTTACACTGTGTAAGCCTTTTGTCTCATAAGCGAATGTGTAAATAAAATTAAAAAACCTTATCAACGCTTAGTGAAGCTTGTCTATTAACATAATAAACCTCTTTACACAATATCACATTCACCAGTGAGAAATACTTAGCTTCCTACAATATTCATGAACTTTAAATGTAAAGCCTATAGAGAAATCTTATCAACTGCCACATGTGTGCACGTGTGTTTAACATGGTTGTATTTTATGTGATCACAGTACCTGAGCAAACTTGTATTTGTATTTGTATTTATTATGCATTCATCAGATCCATACATATGGATATTGAATTTGTCCAGGTTAATATGAACTTACAATTACAATTAGGATATAAGATTACAACATAAGTAACACAATTACATAAAAAGAAGTATAAGATAGGAGATACAATTATAAGTAAGCAGTAAATTTACAAGGGAGCAGCAATTAGAAGTAAGGCATTCAACTATAAGATAAAATGTGTATTAGGCATTGTAAAAAATAACATGGGATAATCTTATAGATACATATTACCATTTTTAATTTATTTTACCAATTATATCGTTTTGTTGGTAACTCAGGGATAAACCTTATTCCCTAAAGTTAATAAATTCTTCTATATAATAAAATGAATTTTCAATTAGGCATTTTTTTAGTATTTTTTTGAAAACCTCTGTTTCGTTGGCTGTTTTTTATGGGTGTTGGCAAGTGATTGAAGATCCATACTCCCGCGTAGTGCACACCTTTTTGGAATTTTGTCAAGTGAGGTAAAGGAAGGTGAAGGTTATGGCTGTTCCTTGTATTTATTGTACACAATTCAGCATTATCTAAAAATAATTTTCTATTGTTCACTACAAACGTTAACAGAGTAAATGTATTGGGCATAAAGGGACAATATTTTTAGTTGTCTAAAAAATCCCCTACATGAGTCTCTATTTTTAGCCCCTATTATTATCCTAATTGCTAACTTTTGTAATTTGAATACACGTTTACTATCAGTAGAATTCCCCAAAAAGATCAAATTATAAGACATTATTGAGTGAAAAAAATGCATAATACACCATTTTTAGTGTATAGTTTGATAAATATAATTTCATTCTTCTAATTATGAAACAAGCTTTATTTAGTTTAGGAATTATTGTGTCAATATGCTGTTTCCATGAAAGTGTATTGTCTACCGTTATACCCAAAAATTTTACAACATTTGCTTGTGCTATTAATGTATTATCATATTCAATGTTTATGTTGTTTGAAATCTTATTTTTTGTTAAAAATTGCATATAATACGTTTTGTCAAAGTTCAATGAAAGAAGGTTGGAGTCAAACCACTCCATTATTGTCCTAAAGTTTATATTTTTCGTTCACTTTTTTGTATGCTACATGATGTGATATTTAAAGAAATATACATATCTCCATAAAGAATTTCCATGTGCTAATAAGTCTGTGCTTCACAGTGGCTTATGTAGTGGATCTCTTACACTTTTGCTCATGACACACTATTCATTGCCAACACATATACCAACACACTGAAGTTTAAGATGGTAACACTACAGGGGAGCCAGAGATATGGAGGATCATTGTTTTGTGAATAATATATTTACTCTGTAATAAGTATGTGCAATTAAATTTGCAAAATATATTTATAAATTATATTTTATTTGTAATAATATAACATGTGCGATTCTAATTAACACAAAACCAAACAAACCTTGTAACTGCTATGTTAGAAATAAAACAACAAATTCTGGTTAAAACTCATAAGCCTACTTTCACCTACTGTGTTGAATTACAGTTCTACAAAACTGGTCAATGCCCTCTTTAGATAATAAAAATTCTGAAAACATTATTCAGTTTAGTTGATGTGTTAAATTCCCTTTCAGGAAACATATATATTATTAAGAACATGTGGGAGCAAGTTTTGTGGTGTTCATGGCATTATGATTCTTCTGGGATATGAAGTTGCATCACTGGGTAATCAATTCCTTACATATCAATGTTAAGTACTTACTTCACATTCAGTAGTCCTGTGACGTGCTCAGAATCTGATTACTCAGAGAGAGTGTCATATCCCAGTAGAACAGAATCCTCAACATTTGACAGATCACAAGCAGATCCCCAGTGTTAAGCTAACAAATCAATAATAAGAGTTTGAACAGTAATGCATTAATCAAACTCTCATAAGTAGATGGAAGGGCTGTCAATAAACTTCTTTCACAGTGCAATACAGCAATCAAAATAGAGCCAGTTCAAACTAAAAGCTTGTTTACCTACCAACAGTATAAGAAATTGTTGTATATTGTAAGCATATGTCGACTTCTTGTGACACAATATTACTCTGATCAAGTACTGATACAAAAAAAAACTACACACCATCAGTGGCTAAATGAAGGTATTTTAAAGCATAAAGAAACTGGTACTGTAAATGCAGATGAAATGAACAAACAAAGTATCACACTTCAAAGTAGTCACAGCCTTTGACTGCCACAAAAGTGGGAATTGAGCTGCACAAGATCAAGGAACCTCTGTTGAAATGCACAGCAATAGCATCTAGTAGCAGGAAATGCAAGTACGGCAAGTTATTCATCTGCAGGATTCTCAAATGCTACAGACAAGGATGTATCCTGAATCATGTACACTACACAGCAAAATACTATCCAAAGGCCTCCCACATCTGCTACACTGCAAATAACTTGAAGAAAAAGACAAATACATAGGTCTTCTCTTTGTTAGCTTGACATACATACAAAATGCAATCAAAGAAGTCACTAAAACAGACAACAGTAATGGCAACAAAGGCATATCACAGAGTAAGACACCCTGTGGCACTAACTGGAGAAGCATCATAATTTCAATCACAAGAAAAGTTTTCATATTTACTTTTATTATTATAATTATACCTTCTGATGTCAGAGATGGAGTGTAACAGAAGGAAATGCCAGTGTAATTCAACCTGGCACATCCATACTTCACAGTAACAACTGTCTCTTGGCCACTTATCTGCCAGCAAATACAAATGTCCAAGCAACAGATATAGTCTTTGTTTCACCATAGAACCTAGACACACATCCTGTAAGTCATTTAACATTTATCCACATTTTCTCATCAAATTACACAGACTTGGTGGTGTCTTTGCTGAACAAAAATTCAACATAAACACAGTAAAAGCCACGCTTAATAAATGCCTGCCTTAAAATTGAGAAGAATTGTAAAAGGGGTTTGTGTCAAAATAAAACAGAACAGATTATTACTGTGCTTACAAAACCATTATGTTTACTTTACATTTATACAAATAATGTTTTTCATCAATCTATTTTAAATTCAAATTTTTATCTTTATTTTCAGACACAAAAAATGCACACTTCAAAACCTAAAATTAGGATTTCACTGCACTAGACATTCCACATAAGCCCACTCTTGTGTCAGTGTATCTGGAAAGAGAATAACGCATAAATATGAAACATGACTCCATTCAGTACAATCAAACACTACAGAATAAAGCATAAATAAAAATGGAGTTACATGGATATATAGCTAGATTGTTACTTTTAAAACTATCAAGGGGTGATACCTGCTTGGTTGGTCACGTGTGATAAAGAGCAGTTCTCTCTCTCCAGACATTCAAGTGTGCTCAAACTGGTCTTGTCCACCCTGTACAAGTAAGAGTAAGGCATAAGAGCTTCTAAACTTGAGACTGCATCACTAAATACAGGGACTGGAGGTTCATCATCTTATTCATCACTGCCACTGCTGACTTCATTGTTTTCACGTTTCACTGACTGCCAGGGTTCCAATTTCATCAAGGAAGCCACTGTCACAGTGGTTTCAACAGCTTTCCCACAGTATGACAATCCTCAGAGTCTTTGTGACTCTGACAGCCAACAATACATAGCCACAATAGTTCACAGTCCATTCAAGCATAACTTCGTTTCCACTGCACATAATAAAGGCATTATTTGCATATCCCAAACCCCAAAGCTGTTAATAAGAACCCAAAAATTAGGCCCCAAGACAGTGTGGGTACCAAATTTTGTAACTTAAATGCAAGAAAAACTTCAAATTTATAAACTAAGTCAAAGAGAATTATATGCAATTTGCTTGCAATTGTTGCATATACCACAGAAAAATGAAAGTATAGTGCTCGAACCCGAGGCTTGAGTGGCTACCAGGCACGTCGGCGGGTGGAAGATAGCTGGGGACCTGTCATGCAACAGGTCTGTCTCTGAATAAGTAAAAGACCGTGGACCAACTCCCCAACCCCAAGGTGTTACATGTGGTTTGCCTCAATCCGTGCTGAAGGGGTGAATGGCACGTGGGTGACGTGTCTCTAATGGAGCCTCTGGGAAACTTGGCGGCATCCCGGAGTATGCAGCCTTGCACTGGTATAGGGGGCTCCGCCAGTGTTGACCCTATTTCTCCCATGCTTGTGGGACCAAAATGGATGCGAATAAAAATTTTGTAATTAAACAAGAAGCAGCTACCTCTACAGACTTGTCACAGCAAGAACCCCATTTGGTGGTCGTAGACATGATTCCCTTCATTGCCTCTTCAGATGAGAAGAGATTGGCTGCAGGCTTCTCAACGATTGGACTGCAAATCAAGAGACTCTCTGGAGAACAGCAGAAAAGGCTCACTTGAGAAAGGAAGATGAGTGAGGGGACCTGGATGGAAAAGAAACCTCCAGGAAAAACTCCTTCAACTCAGAGTAAGGATGGGGTGGGGTGCAGTGGGGGTGTGAAAAGACCCCATTCAGACTCCAGCACACCACCATTAGAAAAAACAGCAAACATAAATCCCAGGAACGCTCAGGTTGGAATCAAGATGGTGATTATTCACAGATGCCACCCTGACATCAAACTGGATCAGACTCAGGTCGACATGATTCAGGCTAAACTGTTGGTTGCTGTGGATGCAAACCCTCAGGGCGAGACACCACCGCAATTTCTGTACTCTAAATTTGCACTGGGAATATTCTGGATCACCTGTGCAAATGAATCATCTAAGGCCTGGTTAATGTGGACAGTCAGTTGACTTGGGGAATTGTGGGAAGGTGCGGAGTTGACTCCAAAGACCTCCCAAAGAGACCCAGGGTGATTGTTCACATTCCTGGCACTTCTGAGGTTACCACTGTCATGACACGTCTCAGGATTCAGAATCCTGAGTTAAACACGACAGACTGGTCAGTTATGAGCCATAAGGTCACTGAGAAGGAGCAGACACTGGCTCTGTCTATTGACCCTAACTCTTTTAAAGCCCTGACTTGATCAAATTTCAAGGCCTTCTGGGGATTGGGGAGAGTTATCTTTCAGACCCTGAAGGATGAAAAGAGAAAGCCAGAGGATGAGAGTACTGCAAGCTAATCTCCATCACAGCAGGGCGGCCTCAGCTGCCCTTAGTGTTGACGTGAGAAACTGCAAT
>Ga0209755_10009346_pt1 | contig 10365 bp, 10 predicted proteins | sample TergutCo191P1_FD_187301 | JGI IMG/M metagenome (GOLD analysis project Ga0209755, IMG submission 187301) | Cornitermes sp. P1 segment gut microbial communities from Petit-Saut dam, French Guiana - Co191P1 (SPAdes) (version 2) | ecosystem: Host-associated > Arthropoda: Insects > Digestive system...
AAGCCGCGGCCCTGGGCGTGGGCCGTCTCTTTGTCCTGACCTATGTGCCGGATTTTTTTGCGGGCCTGGGCTTTGAGGTTCTCCCCCTGGCGGAACTGCCCCAGAAAATCTGGGCCGTCTGCTTCCAGTGCATCCACTACCCCAACTGCCAGGAAACAGCCATGATCAAAAATATTTATATGCCGGCCGCCTCCACATGACCAGCGGCCCGCGGGCCGATCTGGCCGCCGGTTTCACGGCCGGAGCCCCCTTGATAGCCGGGGTCTTGCCCTTTGCCCTCATTTACGGGGCCTTGGCCCGGGAATTGGGGCTCTCCCTGGCCCAGACCTCGGGCATGAGCCTGGCCGTCTTCGCCGGTTCCGCCCAACTGATCTTCCTGAACCTGTGGGGCCAGGGGGCCTCTCTGGCGGCCCTCATCGTGGCCTGCCTGGTCATCAATCTGCGGCTGGCCATGTACAGCGCCTCCCTGGCTCCCCATCTGGCCGGCTCCGGCCCCCTCCGCCGCCACTGCGCCGCCTATTTCCTGACCGATGAAAGTTACGGGACCAGCCTGGGCCGCTTCCTCTCCTCCCGGCCTCAGCCGGCTTCGCCCTTCTTTTTCTTTCTGGGCTCGGCCGGGCCCTGCTGGTTGAGCTGGCAGTTGGGGGGAGTGGCCGGGCACCTCGCCGGAGCCTTTATTCCGGAATCGGCCGGGCGGGTTCTGGGCCTGGCCGTGCCCCTGGTCTTTCTGGCCCTGCTCACCCCCCTGATGGCCCGGGGCCCCCGGCTTACCGCGGCCCTGACAGCTATGGTCGTGGCTGTGGCCGGGGCTGGCCTCCCGCTTAACCTGGGGCTCATCGGGGCCATCGTCTCCGGGCTGGCGGCCGGGCTGATCCACAGGAAAATAAGGGGCGACGCGGCATGACCTATTGGCCTGCGGTTCTGATTGTCGCCTTGGGCAGCTTCTTTTACCGGCTCAGTTTTCTAAGCGGCCGCCTGAAGCCGCCCCGCTTTCTGGCCCTGGGCCTGGAATTCGTGCCGGTGTCGGCCTTGGCCGCCCTGGTAGCCTCGGGGTTTCTCCTGGATGCGGAAAATAATTTCACCCTGAGCCTTCCGGCCCTTCTGGCCGCCGCGACCGCCATCCTCGCGGCCTGGCGCTGGCGCCGGGATCTCCTGACCATCGGCCTGGGCCTGGCCGTTTATATCTTGGCCGGTTATTTTTGAATATAATCGACTGGTCAATACCGCAACAACATCAGAAATTATACAGTATTCTATGTGGGCCATAGATGATGTGATGGGAATCCGGCGCTTTGTGTACAACAGACGAAACCTTGCCAACCATTGTATAGCCTTTGCGGTTGACAGCATAAAGAGCACTCGGCCGAAAAAATAGTTGACCGTTTCCCCTGGCCATGATATTAAACAAGATTACCCGTTCGGGTGGTCTGTCCTCAGTTTGGCGATGTAGCTCAGTCGGTTAGAGCATGCGGCTCATATCCGCAGTGTCCGGGGTTCAAGTCCCTGCATCGCCACCACATTATCATATTAAGACTTCCTAGAAATTCCAGGAAGTCTTTTTATTTTCCTAAGTTATGCCGATTTCTGCTCCGATAGGTTCCAGTAAAATTTACGGAAATCCAGCCTTTCTTGACGGTATCTATGGCGGTATGCTATAGTTTTAACAACAGGAGATACCGTCATGGCTCTAACCGATACCGCCATAAAGACTTCCAAGCCGAAAAATACTGACTACAAGATGGCTGACGAGAAGGGGCTTTACGTCCTCGTAAAGCAAGCCGGGAAGTATTTCAGATTTGATTACCGCTTTGCCGGGAAGAGAAAAACGCTGGCTCTCGGCGTATATCCTGAGACCTCCCTAAAAGCAGCCAGAGAGAAACGGGATGAAGCCAGAAAGTTCCTTGCCGATGGTAAAGACCCTCTGGAAGAAAAGAAGGCCAAGAAAAGCCAGCTAATTGTTGAAGCGACCAACACCTTCAAGTCTGTTGCCTCTGAATGGCACGAAAAGATGAAATCCAAATGGTCTGCCGACCATGCTGGCCGCAAATGGTATTACCTGGAAAAAGACGTTTTCCCGACTTTCGGCAATACGCCAATTAAAAATATTACCGCCAGGGAACTTCTCACCTTATTTGAAAAAATCCAGGCCAGAGGTGCAGTTGATGTCGGTCACAGAATCAAGGGGATATGCGGTGAAGTTTTCCGGTATGGAATCCACACCGACAGGTGCGACCGAGACCCTACCCAAGACTTGAAGGGGGTGCTGGTTCCCAAGCGAAACAAGAATATGGCGACCATTACCGACCCGCAAGCGGTTGGCGGCTTATTAAGGGCAATAGATGGCTACACTGGCGATTTTGTGACTCAGAGCGCTTTAAAGCTGACTCCATATGTCATGCTCCGTCCTGGTGAACTCCGTCACGCTGAATGGTCGGAAATCGACCTCGGAAAGAAGCAATGGAAAATCCCGGCAGACAAAATGAAAATGGCCCGACCCCATATTGTGCCTCTCTCCAGTCAGGCGGTTGAAATTTTCAAGGTCATGCAGCCGATAACAGGCCAGGGGAGATACGTTTTTCCTTCTGTCCGCTCTAAAGACAGGCCGATGAGCGAAAACACCATCACAGCCGCTTTGAGGCGTATGGGCTTCACCAAAGACGAAATGACCGCTCATGGCTTTAGGGGCATGGCATCAACGCTCCTTCACGAGAACGGCTTTAAAAGCGAAGTCATAGAAATTCAGTTGGCCCATGCCGAACGGAACAAGGTCAAGGCGGCGTATAACCATGCGGAATACCTTGCCGAAAGAGCCGATATGATGAACTGGTGGGCAAACTATCTGGATTCATTAAGACAATCCTAATATCCAGCTTTTTAGGCGCACCTACCTACCTATCTACCAGCTCCCTTATAGAAAGTAATCTGGTGGATGGTAAACAGACCACCTCAATGGTTTAATATAGCACTAACGATAATATACAATAGTATTAAGGATTTTTTGTTCGTTGCCAAGGAAGGCGAGGACGGGCGAAGCGAAAGCTTCGGCCGTAACGAGCCTGACGATGGTAGCGGACAAAAAGACCTTAAGGAATGTCGTCGTAGTCGAAAAATCTTTCCTTTAAATCTGGTAGCTGGCTCAGGATATAAAACTTTGCGTCCGGCTTCTGGCTCCCACCTTTAGGAGCAGACGCTTCTGTTGCAAATTTATTTTCAATGGCCCACTCTAACGCCTCTTGGTATTTTAGTTTTCCATAGTTCGTGCCATTTGGCCTTATGATTTTAACATTTTTATCATTAATATTCGTTTTTGCTAATGGCTTAGATTCCCTAACATTCACCCACCAGTCGTAAAGCTGCTTATATAACTCTCTTTGAACAGAGTCGTGGTCGGAGACAGGTAAGGAGGCAGGGCAGACTTCCTGCAATATGCCGTCCGTTGTCATCATCAAATACTGCTTTGGATGTTCAGCGGAGTAGTTATGTTTTGTGTGCATGACCCCAATCAATCGCTCTTCCGAAATAGCAGCTTTAAAATCCGCTTCAGCAAAATTTTTCGCATCGTCTTTCGGAACTATTTGCATCAGGATTGCGGACCTTGCATTATCGGTTATTGCGGATGCTCCACGGGCAGCGTAAGACCTGTTCGAGTTGCTTTTCGGTAAATGATGAATAAGAACAACGCCACATTTGGCTTTTTTGGCAATCCCTTCATAAGTTACCAGCAATCTTCCCATCTCGGCATTGTCATTTTCATTCAAGGGGTTAGTGCGAATAAAGGTGTCAACGAAAAGGCACTTTATTTCATGCTCTTTGAGCAATAAGGATAACGCTTCAACAAATGGAGGCGTGGCAATGTTGCCATATTGCTTTTCAGCCATGTATGTTGGCAAGCCATATCTATCCATTATCATTAGCTTATTGTTTACAAGTTCGTCAATACGCTGTTGTTCATTTGGTAACGCATTAAAAATTTTATATATCCTGTCTCGAACAATATGCGTTGAATCTTCAAGGGACAGATATGTCACGTTATCGCCGTAGGTTTTCGCACCAATAATCTCTAAACCCAAGGCTATGTGAATAGCCATTTTTAAAGCCAAAATAGATTTACCTGTTCCACCATGCGCGATAAGTAAGGTTACCGCTCCGATTGGCACTAATGGATTTACGCAGAATTCAGGCTCAGGCGGCTTCTTCGTAAGCCATTCTTTTGATAAATAATGAATTTTAGATTCCAACTCCTGCCTGAGTATTTTGGGGTCTGCTTTTGGGGCTTCTTCAGAATTTGACAAAATTTGCCTATTTGCTTCATCGGCTTTCATGGATTTTCCTTATGTGACGGCTACACTAAAAAGCCTTATGGACTATTTTTAGTAAGCCAATTTATGGGAGTATATTTCGATAGTTTACCATGTACTTTAGGTGGCCGTCTATAAAGAAATAAGCTGATTGTGGGCATCAATTTTTTCTTCCCCTCTATCTCCCTCTCCGTCATGTTGCTTTTTCCCTCTCTCACTTTTTTTAAAAAAAATAAAAATAATTTTTTCCTCTTCCCCTTTTTCTTGTTTCTCTTTTATTGTGAGGTTCTGTTCCCTCGGGGCTTGGGTTGAATGAGTGGATTGATGAACAAATAATCAGACTGGCGAAGTGATAGAAGCAACCCTTTTGGGTGGCTTAATTTACCGTATGTTGAATAAAGGAAATTTACTCAATGAACAATTTTAAAATTATGAAACGTAAAGAGGTTGAGGCTGTTACTGGACTTAGTCGCTCCAGTATTTATGCGAAAATGGAGACTGACACATTTCCCAAGGCCATTAAACTTAGTGAACGCTCTGTTGGCTGGCTTGACCATGAAGTTCAGGAATGGCTGAAAAACAGGGTTTCAGCTTCCAGACCTGGAGGCATCCAATGAAAGACCTCAGAAAAAAAAACTGTATCACTGAAAAGCCGAAATTCGAGCTTCCAGAGGCAGAAAAGAACTGTTTAATAAAGCAGTATGAACCCTGCCCAACGTCATCGGGTAAAACTCATCGCTTGCGCCAACTCCAGGGCGCAAAATTAACCTATCGGGGAGCTATTCTTGCTAAATGTTTTGAGTGCTGCGGAGGATATGCTGATGGAAGATATGATTGCGGTTCGTCGGAATGTCCTCTTATTCCATTTATGCCATACAGATGGAAGAGACCGAAAGGGGTTGATATAGAACATATTCAGTGAATAATATAAAATTAAACATAATAGCTTGGCTTGCGCCAAGCTATATTTCCTTTGAGAAACACATCCTTCGTATCTCTCCTTACTCATAAATTTAACTCCGCTTCGCTCCGTTAAATTTATTCGTAGTCGGATACTCGGATATGTTTCTCCAGGAAATACTAGGCAAGAGCATATATAAATTAAGGGATTCCGTAGGAATCCCCTTAGACATATACACCCTATGAGTATTTAATAATATATATAATACTATATACACCGTTAGAGAGGTATATTAAAACTCATAAGAGGCCATTGACGGATATATTACAGTCTCCGATTATTTCAAGGCAAGGTCATGTTCATATGATGAATGTCCGCTAGGATGGCGAAAAATGGCCTTGCAGGGGTATAACGCTGTCGGGATAGGGTAAGGTTCACGAAAATGATTTTCACTTCCTGCATGGTCGAATTTTGGGGGTTCCAGAGGCTAAAACAGGGTGATAAAAAATCAGCCCAAGGGAAGCAGTTACTCCCCTGGGCTGATGGTTATTCACGGCTTGGTCGGCCATGCGGTTTAAGATGTACTCATTGCTGTCCGGCTAAGGCTCAAGATGTAAAACCCTGAAATAAAGATATTTTTATTATGCAGGCGGTTGCGAACAGCAAGTTAGTGAGACTTTATGAATTAAAAAATTGATTGCGCTATGGAGAGCTAGATTCGAAGTCGCCTTTTGTGTTATGGATCAGCACAATACCATCTTTAGGCGCTCTTAACCGGACAGCAATGATGTACTCAGTGGTATTCTGCGCTTGGGCTATTGGATAAAAGTGCCTATCCGCTTGATATTGGCCCTTTGGTCAAAATGAACCATTCCTTGACTAAGTACTGTTTCGGTATCTTGAATTTGTTACATTCTCCCCATTTCATCTGGGCTTAAGGGATATAATAAATTCAATAGATTTGGGCATGGGAATATGATAATATATTTGGTGATTTCTAAAGTGGAAACATTAATTTAAAGGGGGCAATATGAGCAAAATTTGTGAATATTTATATGAGCTTAAGATAAGCAACTATGGATCACTGCAAAAATATATTGCCAATAATGATATCAAGACTATTCACAGTTTGGTTTTACATCTTAGAGATTTAATTGATAGTGAATATGTTCTTGAAGATTACACTCCTTTTACATATGTTCCAAACGCGGATATTTCTGGAACAGGTGGATGTCAAGCAATACCATGCAGAATTAGCAGAGCAAGAAAATTTTCTAACTTTTCCGCTTTATATGCTGACCGAGTTTATATCAATTTAGAATATATTACATCAGAGCATTACGAGCAAGAAGATATAGATGAAATTGAATCAAATATTGAAATGTATGATTGGTATAAAGAATCGGTTGGAAAAGATTTGCTTCTAATTATCGCTTATTTTAAGTTGATTGAAAAAGGCATTGTATACATCACCCCTGCACGCCATATGATGTGTATGGATTGTTTTCAGAAGTCAATTTTTGGGTCTGAAAAACGCATTGATATTGAAGAATTAAAAGCTGATTATACTCTTAAGGCTAAAGTTATTTTGCGTGGATTTGATAAAGTTACAGGTAGCGCTGATATAGGCGTTGAGAATATAAGTGAATTTTTCCCAGACCATGATTTATTTTGGAGTATTGATGATCGTAAGGCATTGAAGTTGCTGGCAAAAGAAAAGATTGGCTCTGAGATTAAAAATAAGCGTTTTACTCAAAAATTCATAAGCGATTTTATTGAGGAAGAGATAATTGGAGCTTGCTATACTGCGTTATATTGTCAAGAACAAAATGCTCGATTGATTACTAACAAAAAATCTGATTCTATGTTTTTAGGGATGAATAGTAGCTATAAGAATCTAAACTATTTAGAAAACCAATATAACTCATTGCCAGAATATCGTATACCAATTGTTAAAAACTTAGATCTAGAAAATTTACTTAGGTTACGAGAAGAGGAACGTGAATCGTTTAATAATTACCGCATTGCTCTAAATAGGGCTATTGTTGAACAAATGAGCATAAAAAACGAAATTGATTTGAGAAAAATTTATGATGATCTAATTTATCCAGAATTGAATAAATTAGATATGAAATTAAAGCAAATTAAAAAAGGAAAACTAAACAAATTCTTTGGAACAATGTCTATTATCGGAATAGTAATCGTAGCTAATAAATTTGGTAATTTTATAAACCCCAGTTTATTAGCAGCATCAATATCATTTGGAATAGCTACTGCCGCTACTAGTGCAAATTTTATTCTTGAAAATTTAAGCAATAAAAAAATAGCTCTTCAAGATAATGATTTTTACTTTTTATGGAAACTAAAGGGAAAATCACGATGCTTAAAACGCTGACGGTAAACAGGGTGGTCATCTTCGAGTGAAAAATATTGCCTAAAGGAAGCTGATTAACCTCCCTTAGGCTTTGGCCGATAGTTTATTCACCGTTTTGGCAGGCTTTCCGATTCAGGATATAGTCTGCCGCCTTTTGGGCTTGAGCTGCTGCGATAATTGCCAGCTTCTTGTCGCCCCTGAGCGCCTTAATCCAGGATTGGAGATAGGCTGCGCTATTGTCCAAGGTTATATTTTCTACGCCACAGTGGCCGCATAAGAAGGCTGCCGTCATCTCAGCCACCAGTTCTTCCCTGGAATATACTGCATCTCCGAAGAAATGCTGACCTGTGATACCTTCACGGTTCAGTCTGGATTTATGGCCGGTAGCATGGGCGAGTTCATGGAAGAAGGTTCCGTAATAGTCCTCTGGTCGGTCGAAGCGGAAAAGGTCCGGTACTCTCACAAGGTCGCGTGATGGAGAATAACAGGCCCGGGTTCCGCTTTTCTCAATGATGGGTGGATTGGGCATGTTGATTATTACGGTTTCGGCGGCTACGATTGGGTCATGCACTTTCCAGGTCGATTCTTCTAATGGAGGTGCGGTTAGACCTTCGCATTGTTCGATATTGAAAACCGTATAGTGCCGAAGTAAAGGAAGGCGCCTCTTGCCGTCTTCGGCCTGTGGGTCATCCTTCTCCAGCATTTTCCAGAATATTACAAGGGTTCCTTTTTCCCCCCTGCGGACATTACCGCCTCTTTCTTGGGCTTGACGGTAGGTGAGCCAGTAGGGTGAACTGAAAGCGGTACAGGCCAGGAGAAAACAGTTGATTCCCTGGTAGTGCTTCCGGGAAACCAGATTTAAAGGCCCCCTTTCGTTCCCATAGTTCCAAGGCTTACGCCAAGGGGCAGTTCCGGTTTCAAGGATGGTAATGAGTCGGTCGGTGATGATTTGATATGCGTCTTGCATGGCTTCTCCCTAATTGATGCTGAAACGCTTGGTTTCGATGGGCTTGGTGAACTGCTGATAAAGGTTGGCATGGGTGGCCTTGAAGCTGGAAATGTCGAAGCGGTTGCTGACTACCGAAGTCCAGCGAACCTTGAAAACATCTACGGTCATTTCATCCGTATTTCTGGCAGTCATTTCTGCCTTCAAGGTATCTTCAAGAGTCGTGATTTCCGCAGATAATTCAGCTGCCATAACTTTGAGTTCCTTGAGTTCCCGGACGGTTTTGGTTAATTCTTGAGCGGTCATGATTGTCTCCTTTAGATTTGGTGCTGTAAGGCCGAAAAACGGCTGTGTAGACAAGTCAATGGGTCGAGGCAAGGGTTGGCAGGGGAAGATGGTTAATCGCCTGCATGGACGAAATAAAGCCTTCTACGGCTGAAATCGTGGCTGCTGATATTTCATCTGCAAAGTCTTCTTTAGCTGTGCATTGAAAACTTGAGGTGAAGCGGTAAATGAAAAAATCCGTGAAGGACTTCGCGATGGCGGGCAAGTTGAAAGGTCTTTTAAAGGGCGTTTTCGGGGGTTTTTAGAGGGGATTAAATCTCAAGGCAGGGGTAAGGGTGGTCTAAACGCTTTTCGGTTGTTACAAGGCGATATTTGAGGCTTATACGGGCGAAATCAAAAACCATAAGCCTTCTTGCCCATATCCAGAACTTCTTAATCCTTGAGTTTGGTTGGAGGATGCGTGATAGGCATTACGGGGCTTTAAGGTATTTGTTCCAGTTTTAAAGCCAGAGCCTTTAAGGGTTCAGCTTGACTAAAAAGAATGCTTATGTGGGAAGGTAAGGGGGGATAGTTCAGAAAAAAGCCGAGTTTTGGGGTTGGCTACGGCTATCAAAAAATTTTATAAAAGCTCTCGAATTTTTAGAACTGTATTTCTTGACTTCTATCGGTTACTGCTCAGAGGCTAAGAGAGGCCCCTAGAATCGATTTTAAGGCACGATAACTGGAAATCCGACCTTTTGGCCAGCTTGGATTGAAAAATTTTTTTGCTACTGTAGTAATCCAAATTTCAAATCCTCAATGACACCACGAAAGATGCCCTGACAGAAGGCTATATTTGTGATAAGCCGACTGTCAGGGCAAACTGAAACTATCTCAAAAAACCATAATCCTGCTGTTTGCTCCTGTTGCTTAACCACTTCAGAAATTCCTGTAAGCTCACTGGGCTGATTCTTGCTGTTAAAATCTATCGAAAAACGTCTCTTTCATCATCTGTCAATGCCTCATCAGGTAAACCTGTGAAGAAGTCGTAGACAGAATCATCTTCATCACCGTTAGACATAATTTGCCTGATGGCACCATAAAAATCTTTTGATTTTACAAGAAGAGGCACATAACGAAGTTCTTTAGGGTTCTGATTAACGGAAGCAATACACAGTTCTAGCGTCCTTTGCCCTTCAGGAATACAGGATAGGCTCCAATTTTTGCACTGAACTATGGCCTGATAAAATCCCGGCGTATTCAGCGACTCAGGTAAACTTTCAATCATTTTGCCGAATTCCCGCTGGTCTCTAAAATCTCTGATTGCAGATTGTACAGCCACTAGACAAAGCTCTGAGGTTTTTAATGGCTCCGGCACATACGTTAAAGCCATTCCAAAGTTTTGAACGGCTACATGGCAAAGCAACTGCGTTTTAATATCCTCCGGCACATATTTAGTCGGCCCTTAAAAAGCATTTAATGGTTTGATTTTATTTGACAAATCGCCATAATTTTGCTATAATTTCGACCAATAAAAGTCATTTCAGTGTTAAAACCTGGTCGAAACAGCAAGGTTGTGAGC
>Ga0209755_10009347_pt1 | contig 10363 bp, 6 predicted proteins | sample TergutCo191P1_FD_187301 | JGI IMG/M metagenome (GOLD analysis project Ga0209755, IMG submission 187301) | Cornitermes sp. P1 segment gut microbial communities from Petit-Saut dam, French Guiana - Co191P1 (SPAdes) (version 2) | ecosystem: Host-associated > Arthropoda: Insects > Digestive system >...
GCATCTATGTTTGTGCACACACACACACACACACACACACACACACACATTCTAAAACCGTTTTGTAACTCCTTTTTATACCATGGACCTCTTTGAGAGTTTTGTGAAACCTACAGACCCCTTCTCAGAAAAATGTATTTAAATGTGTAAAATAGAAGTAGTGAGATTTATTGAAGTTAATGAACATTTTTGGAGCCTAGAGGACATAAATTACTTTGTTGCCTAAATTCATTATTGAATGAAAAGCTAAATTACAGTTAGATGTTAGTTTTAAAGAAGTTGTAATCTCCCCCTTATCACATCCCCTGATATGTATCCATGGTTCCCAGTTTAAAAATGGGTGCTCAGAGAGATTTCTCATTAATGTGGCAACAGCTGTTTTGAATCAGTCATGAATTCTTAGCAGAGTAATGTGCTTGTGTTCATCCCTTGGTAACCATGGTCAATGCTCATCTTTTTACACATTACTTTTCTTGTAACGCCCCATTACAGTGGGAGATTGAAGCCCGGAATTTATTTAGTTTTAATTCCAATTATAGTTGAAATATTTCATAATGGCATCAGTAATCTTGTTTTAAGAGTTGTGAATGTTTTGACAGACTTTACCAACTGGACTGGCACTCTCTGGGACAAGCCAGTTTCCCGTGATGCCGCCAGGCTCAACTGCCATGCTTCAAGGAAATCAACTAGTTCAAATCATACACCACCAGACAGCAGCACCACAGACTACCACATTTCCTGCCCATACACAGATCATTACTACTGGTAAATGCATTTATTTATTCAGTAGGGAATACTTTCTGTAACAGTTCAGGGCTTCAAAACTTATGGATTTGTTATATGTAGGTGCATATAACTTAGTAAAACTACTGATATATCCAGGTGTATGTACATATACACATATTTTAAAAGTTAGTTTTACTAAATTCATTGATTTGGTTTCTGAATGTTGTGGCACCAAAAATCTATGTGCATGTTCACAGTAATTAATCTTTTTTTTTTTTTAAATAATGTTCGTCATTTGTGTTATGATGAATATAATTACATTTTAGAACTCTTATATTTCAATATTCTTAGTGTATATATAAGTTTGTGTATTTATATAAATATTGCCCAGGTTCAATTATTTGACTTTCTAGTTTCACATCTGTAGGCTAGGAATTGTCCTTTGAACAGCTGAGTTACCATCTTTTCCATCCCAAAGGAACAGATACCTCAACTGCACTGCTACAAAAGCCTAAAAACTTGCAAGGCTAACGTGTTTTCATGAGCTGCTTCCTTTTTTTTGCAGCTGGTCCTGGGAGTACTATGCCATTACAACAGAGTGGAACCACAGTGGGCTGTCCAAAACCAAAGCAGCCACCTCAGATATTACCGAAGCCACCATCAGGCCAACCGTCTAGTGGTTCTCACACCAAAATAGCAACAAATTCGCGATCTGCCACTAGTACACAACATCAAGGTATATTATACTATGAACAAATTGGCAATTTGTATATTGTGTCAGATTAATGTGGAAGAATTTTGCTAAGTATAGCAACATGTATTTCTTACTATAGGGTGGCTTCATATTTGAGAGTGAGTGAAATATTTTAAACCTGTACATGTGAGATCCAGACCACTCTGTATCAACAGGTAGTATGTTTAAAATCAATGTGTAATGCTCTTTAATGAAAATTAAATTGCGTTGCACTTGTAATAAGGTTTTAATATACCAGTCTACATTGCAAGTTTAAAGTAAGGTTTGTGACACGTTATTTGAAGTTAATCTTGCGCTTTTGTCACCCGCAGCTATCCCAACGTTGAAAAAGCTTAAATGATGGAAGTTACAGTAATAGAGTTTTTATATATATATATATATATATATAAGCGCTTTTGTCACCCGCAGCTATCCCAACGTTGAAAAAGCTTAAATGATGGAAGTTACAGTAATAGGGTTTTTTATATATATATATAACAAACTGGCCACCATCTGAGAAATACATGTTTCCCAGCAAGTACTGCTCCTGAATGTATTCATCAAGCCCCACAGTGCTGGCAGTGTTGGGGTTTATTTCACTAGCCAACTGTATGCTTTCTGTAAGAGGCGTGAAGATGTTGATGGAGGGGTAGACAAATTCTGGGTGCCAGGTTGCCGTGGGGCTTAGACAGTTTGGTGTGGCACCTGGAATTGTTTTCTTTTAAGTCCTGGTTAACAAACACTTTGTTACTACACAGCGCACTCATCGCCACAGACAGATTGTACAAAAATTGGTTTAGTCTAATATAGAAATGCATGGAAGGTACCTAAGTATCTTTGCGGTGAATGCCGCTGAAGATGGAGCAAGAGATAAAGACAGCAGGACCTGAGAAGGTAAGTGATCCATAATACTTTCAGGTTAATGTTGTTTATATTTTAATGTTGAATGTGAGACTTGCTATTTCATTGTTTTTGAGGATTTTTTAGTTTTGCATTCCGACAGATTTCTTTTCCTCTGGGATATGTCAGTGAATTAGTGGATGATCAGTAACCCATTGATACGCATCATATCCCAGAAGAATGGGATTCTCAGCCACAGCACAGCAAAAGCCTCAAAACTTGCATATTTTAGGTACTGAAGTTTATATAAGTGCTCTAGATCTATTGCACCAGAACCCATGATGAGACTGAAACACATAAATTTGTTTATTTGTGCAGGTGTCCACACACAGCACCATTCTACAACACCTGCTGCTCAAGTTGTGATTGGTCAGGCCAACCATTCTGCAATGATACCTACTGCACAGGCAGGCACACTCCTATTAAACCCGGTAATTTACTGTAGCTTTTTCTGATATTAACCTCTCATAGAATCTGCTTCTGATAAAATTGCCACTTTTATAGTTCCCTATAGTTTCTAGCCTATGATCTCGATGAGTGAGGAATCAGGATTTGTTTCCAGGCAGGGACAAGTGACTTCTTTCTTCTCCACAGTGTCCAGATTTGCTCTGAGACCCACCCGGCCTTGAATTCAGTGGATAGTGTTGGCTGTTTCTGTAGGGATAAAATGACAAGGGTGTGAAACTGACCGTTTCTATATAGTGTCACTGATTTTCAGAGTGGGTGAAGCTATGCTTGTATTTCCCCATATGTCTTTTATAGTATATTGCTTATTTAGATATGGCAACCACTTTCATGTGAATCTCTGAATTCTTTCCATCTCTTGAAGTTAACATTAAATACATTTGCAAAGTAGATGCAAACTGCAACTTCCAGTTTTATCATGTCTGGCCATCCCCAAGGAACATCACAACCATTTCTGAATTTTTGTTGTTTTGTTGTTTTACCCACACTGCAGGGTTGTCACATGGAGAAGCTCAGTAATTCCACTCACACAACCCAAAAAGTAATAGAATTTGTAGAGTGATAAATTAATTCCCCATGCTTGCTATTTACAAGTTATATGCGTTTGTTACAGAAGCAGTGGTTGTCATGAACATCCTGTACATCTGGGTAGTCTGATAATTTATTTTCATTGGTTAGTGAAACTAATACATTGTTTTTATGCAGGTTATTCCTGGGCTGGGAGCAGGGGGTCCTGTTTTGGTACAGCCCAATCCTAATGGTGGGGTGCAACTAATTCTGCGCTCCCCAACTCCAGGCACCCAAACTACAGGTCCACCTCAGAGCAGCCAACAAAACCAACAGCAGCAAGGAAAATGTCCTGCACCTCATCAGCAGCCCATGTTTATCTCGGGTGCTGCCACTGCACAACTTGTACAGAGTACAGGCCGTCAGCAGATGCAGCAGGCAAATTATTTTAATATTCTTTAATGTATTCGGTAGTAAATTTTAGCCATCTTTCCTTCCTTGGGAAATGTAAGTCTGCCTGTGATATTGCCATGCCCTGTATGAACATGCATGCACACGTGACATGGCTCTGGTAATGTATTTATGATCCAGTAGTTTCTGCATTGCTTCCATTGGTGATATTGTAGTACCTTTGCTAAAACTTGGCAAGAGTCCAGTTTTGCCACTCTAGGAGTACATAGCAATGAAAAGGTTAGACTATATAATACAGGGGGGATTTTTTTCTATGTTCAGAAAGATTGACTGGTTTTGATACCTGAGTAGTAGATGTGGTTTTTCATGAATTGAACAAATTACAAGCTTCCACCCCAGTTTCTGGTAGTACTTTTCTGCATTCAGGTTTTCTTTGTGGTCTCTTTTGATACCTTGGCTCTGTCCATTTCTGGGCTTGCCATGCATAATTTTCAGTTGTGGCCTTGTGGCCTTGAAATCTTTGACAGCTTTGTAGCAGAATTCTCAGCCATTCTGTCTTTGCAGAATGCCCCAGAGAGAAAGAAGATACCGTGAGCTGGAAGGTAACTTCTGCCGTTTTAGATTTGCAGGTTCTCAGTATCACAGATTCTGTCAGCTGGTCCTGATAAACGAGTATAAATTGAAGTCTTTAAACTTTCACGGCTACTGAATTCAGTGAAATTTGTACTTATCTTCAAGAATGCAATAAATCGTTGAAATATTGAATCATTTCTTAGTAGAACCTTTCCATTTTTTAAATAACTAGGTATTTTGTGAATTAACAGATATCACGCTTTAATGGTACAATGTCACCTCATTTCATACATCAAGTAGTTGAACCATAGGATTAATACTGCATTCCATGCATTAACTGGGGTCGTCAATTTATGGAATAACTGTGTACATTGTTGAATGATTCAGTTTCACAAACTTAATTACCCCGTTATGTTATGAAATGATTATATATTTCATGAAGTAATGGATTTCATACTGTTAGGATAACGTATAGTGTATATTGAGCAATATGCTATTCATTTATATAGCTGTTATTTTAGTTCCTGTGAATGTGCCTAGGTGGCTGGAGTTGCTTTTTTGCTGTAGTGTAGTAGTATGATTGAAAATAAAATCACTTGAATTTGAAAATTTTGAGTAAAGAAAGTGAACATGACTTGGGAATTTTAGTAAATTTCTGCCAAATTTGAAAGGCTAATATGTTCAGCTACCACTTCTTCACTAAGATGAATATTTATTAAAAATAGAGGGATTAATGTTCATTGGCATAACTCAAACGATTTACCTTTCAGTTTGTAGGTCAATATTTTGCAGTATATGAATATGAAAGCCATTGCAGTAATCAAAGTATGTAATGGTAATAAACGTCGGGAAAATAGAGCATTCAAGTACACCTCTGCATTCATCTTTGTATTAGTTGTTTAACCAACTTGTGACTGCACTTGCAAATTGTTAGTGATTGCTGATTGAGCTGAGCAAACCAAACACATCTCCTTCACAAGTGAACATTGTTTCAGGCGTTAAGATTATATGTATGAATATTCTTTGTAAAGTAACCTTGGAAATTTTTTGCATGTTTACAGGTTCTCCGTCTGTTCACATCACAAGGTCCCATGCATCTACAACAGATACAGACCCCATCAGGGCCAACACTAATAGCAGTTCCATCTAGCCAGACATTGAGCTTCCAGCAACTTGGCCCCCAAGCCCCTCCACCTTCTCCTGCTGTCGCTCCACAACAGCCACATATTCCCCCACAACCACCACAAGGCCCTCGTTCATCTGCACCACAGCAACAGCAATCCTCAGCTGCTCAGCACCTTCCTTCATCTGTTACACCAGCTGTTCAGCTGCATCAAGGTAACATACGACCTTCACTCAATGTTGGTGTTTCCACGCCTGGAGCAAGCTGCACGCCTCAGCAAAGTGTCTCTACTGTTGTTGGTGGACATACCATATCTCTCAGTGCCACCAATAGTACCACTACGTCCATTATACACCAAAATCAACACCAGGTACAAGACTTACAATCTTACTGTGTCTCGGGCAACTGAAGTGGTAACAGTGTATTCCTGGTATTGTAAAATTGATTGCTTTATGGCAGATAAAAATCTTGACCTTTTGAGTTACGCACAAGTTTCTTTAGCAGCCTTGTAGGCTGCTGCATACTTCCCAGTCACTGTAGATGTTACAGGCAAAATTTTACACCAGGCATTACGTACTCATAATGGAAATTGTATAAAATTCACAGGAGCAGGCTGAGTGAAAGTTTTTGTTATTTCATGCATTTTCTGCATATTCCATGCAATTACAGACTTCATTTGGGCAGTGTATTAAAGATTGACTCAACAGTGACTCATATCTTAGAGCCTCAACCCTCCAACATAACATTACATGAAATAATGTATGTAACTATATTTAGACATCACCATTCTCCTGGGATGAAACACCATGTCAGTGAGTAATGGGTGCCTATCATTTCAAGACAGTCATTGAACGTTTCTACCCTGTTGAAGATGAGATCACCATGCTGTTTTGAAATGTTAGGCACCAGTCTTCTGTCAACCAGGTGCCACATCCCAGAAGAAGAGACATCACCTTCACCGCTGTAGAAGCCTAAACACTCAAAATGTATTTTGCATTAACCTGTTTGGTACCAAGTTTAATAACCAAAGTAACATCATCATCCCTCTATTTTTGTGTTTGGGGTATGGAGTCCAAATAAAAACCCAGTGTTTGCAGCAAGTCATTTAACATTGCAATTACATTAATTCATTAAATTTTGGTAGTATTAAAGTGAAACAACATTTTTTTGGGTAGTGTCAAATGAGTACAGCCAGTATTCTTGAAAATATATTTATTTCTTGTATAGGGAACATTATATAAAACAGATTTTAGTTCCTTCCTTAAAACTGTTCATATTTTAAATCAGCACACTGCAGAGATTGTGTGTAACTAAATATTGTTATGCATTTGAACATATATGTATGTATATGAATCAGGTGCAGTCACCAGTCAGTGGAGCAGTGCCACATTCACAAGATGCAACATCACCACAACAGAATGCCACCTTTCCCATCTTGCGCCATAACACACCCATACTACAAACACAGCAGCACCAGTGTACTGGCACCAACATGGAACAGACTTCCATCTTAGCTCTTACACAGAAGAAGAAGACAAAGAAAAAGAAGAAGAAAAAGAAGGATGAAGAACCAAAGCTGGATCTTGCCAATATCATGAAACTATCAGGTAAGTGAGATATAGGCTAAATATGTTGTACTTTCCTGTTAATAATTCTATAATGAAACAATAAGTGTAGGACAAGATTTCTATTGTATCTTGGTTTGTGACATTTTTTTGTAGTGTGTAGGTGCAGACTAGTGTTTCAGAGGAACAAGCTGCCTCCATTGTCTGCTCTGAAGATGTAGCGTTAATAAGTTCTGATGGAGTATTGGTACAGGCAGTCCCCATACCTATAAACGGATTGGCTTCTGAACAACAGTTGTGTATTCCTTAACCACAAAGTTATAAATAGGGGTTTTGTTCATGGACGCCAACTTAAAACCACAAGAATGCAAGTTAACCTCCAAAATAAATGAGAAGGAAGTATATGATTTTGGTAACATTTATAAAGTAAAAAGAAATACTGAATACAATAGCAAATTGTACAAAATACATTTGAAAATTCTAGAGACATGCCACAGAAATTCCTTTCACGAAGTTCCTTCATCTTTAGCATTTCAGGGGAAAGGATTTACTGAAGAAATTCTGATGGAGAGGGCATTGGGCCATCTGAACCATCAAAATTTAATCTTATAAAAGAAGTGGGAGGCCTAGGTTTAGGAGACACAGTTGCTGCTGTTGCTCTTTGTGGGGCTTTTCTCCATATGCTGGACTGGATGAGGCTTCTTAATATATCAGTCCATTGAACTTTTTACTGAATACTCCTTCTGTTCATGATATCTCTCCTTGCAGCAGGCATGCAAATTCTCTATTCAAAGGACATTTGAACTACATTACAAATTAGGGTCATGTGTCTCAAAAATTTTCAATGCTAATTCAGCATGACAGTGTGTTTGGTCATTTGCCCATACAGTCAAAAATTGCCCACCTCTTGAATCAGCCCATCACATTTTCTTATCACGTATGATTGAATTGACCTGTTGCTCTTTTGTCATAGATTTTTCTTGTCCTTAGAATTGTTCTGACAGTTGAATGTGACAGTTAAACTTGGATACAAACTTTCTCTTTTATTTCTAACACTGTTTACTCAGAACTTTATGCTTTGTTGCAGAGTCATTGCTTTTCTTTTTTTTGTTGATTTACAGTTTACAGAAACTTTTGTGTTATAGTTTTGGTTAACAGTGGACACATCACATGCAGATACATGTTTCTGTACTCATCTGAACAAGCAGTGTTTTCAACAAAAGTTGCAAAAAAAATGTAACATTTTATGCCCAGGATATTTTGACCGTAATTTTTTCGGCTTTGTAGATAATTACAGAAGAGATGACTGCTCGAGAACTGTAATGCAATGTGTATGTTTCTCCATGTCATCATCCAGGGGATAGCAGGGAGGATCATAATAATGTATAGTCAATTCGTATGTCAATCATCGTGATTGCATGTGAGCAGAAATGTTATACTAATTATGCTACTGTATTGTGTCGATTTTTGTCTTAGGTAATGCAAATTGATTTAAAATTTCGAAAATATCTTTTACTTTAGGACACATATTGATTTCTAAAGTGTGAAAATTTTGCACATATTATGCACTAAGATATTGACAAATATTAAAATAGCAATTGAGTACAAGGTTGAACATGTGATTATTGTTGTGGTTTGGTACTAATTACGGTGGCAATATTTTCTCAGGAGAATATTTTTAACACTTGGCTATAGTAAGGTTACTTGGGTTCGTTTGTGAATGTAAAGTTGTGTACTAGGTACTCGGTGTCATATCCTGTGGTAACAAAGTCTGGTAGTGACAGTTTAACATCTTCCCTCTTGAGTGAAGGTTTTGTTTACCAGTGATAGCTCAGTGCAGTCTGGCAGAAAGCCACGGCATTGTAGAAGACAGGGATGGTGAGGGTTGTCTCACTTGGCTCTCTGCTGTGTTGAGCATTTAAATTTTATATGGGCTTGTTGTAAAGTGTCTAATGGTCTGCTGGAAGACGAGCAAATGTATGAAGTTTTAAACAAAATGTGACCATTGTATGTTAGTGATCTTTGGAGCAACATTGCAAATGCTGTAGAATCAAGACAACACGGCTGATGTGGTGCCAAGCTCTCACAAACAAAGGAAGCCTGTGGATTTGTTTATTACAACAGTCTTACATAGTGCAGTTACACACGTATATGCAAAGTAGTCCCATCAAGGTTGTGCAAAAAAGTAGAGATTAATTTTTAGTTACAAATAACCAATGGCATTGGAAATGTCTGATTCATGCAGGACAGGTGTGAATACTATCATGTTACCAGCATTAATAATTCTTCACATGCAGTATGTTCATGACTGAATATGAGGGAGTACACATATTAGTTTCACCATGTATGTCCTACTGTCCACACGAAAAAAAAAAAATTAACCTCTTAAGGGATTTTCAAGAAATCTCATGGTGTGGAATTGTTACTGTAATATGTTTTTGAATATAACAAACATGGTTAAAGCTGGGCTAAAATATGGACACCATGATCTACACGTTTCACTAAGCCACAGTGTACCTGGCTAAAATATTTATGACAGTGAAAAACGAATTAGATGGGAGGATATTGAAATGGATCTTCAAAAAGTTGGAGAGGGGGTCATAGACTGGCTTGATCTGACTCACAGTGGGGACAGATGGCCGGCTCTTGTGAATGTGGTAATGAGCCTTTGGGTTACATACAATGTGGGGAATTTCTTGACTAGCTGAAAACCTGTTAGCTTCTCAAGGACTCTTGTCCATGGGGTTAGTTAGTGGAACAAAAATCAGTAAAAGCTGACCGAAATAAAACATGTATTCTATGCTGTGTGCGCACGCACACACACACACACACACACACACACACCTACCCCAAGTCTTACATTTTCAAAATCATTAAACAAAAGCAATTTGTGTGCTCTCATCCCCTAACTTGAGAAATCCCAAATAATTTTAATGAACCTTCATACTGGAGACTGGCTAGTCTGTCGTCTTTACGCTATCTAGAACACAGCAACAGATCTACAATTGTTACACTGAACAGAACTTTCACTGCTGGTTAACACAGAGACCATCTTAAATCCCTCAATACAGTTGCGTGATTATATTTCGACTTTTTTAAGTGACCCAACTTTAAAATGTTTGGAATATGTAGATATAAAACTAAGGTACACTATGGTTCCAAACAACATGCCTTTTTATATGCTGGTTATGCTGGTGTTAGGAAATACTGCATTTACTCAAATGCAAGACCCATGGCATTTTTCCTTCAATTGCACTGGCAGAGATAGGTAATACTCCACGTTGGTAGTGTGGCCCTTTGGAAGATAATCAATGAGGAGGATACCATCTTGATCCCAAGAAATCGATGCGAGAACTTTTC
>Ga0209755_10009348_pt1 | contig 10363 bp, 8 predicted proteins | sample TergutCo191P1_FD_187301 | JGI IMG/M metagenome (GOLD analysis project Ga0209755, IMG submission 187301) | Cornitermes sp. P1 segment gut microbial communities from Petit-Saut dam, French Guiana - Co191P1 (SPAdes) (version 2) | ecosystem: Host-associated > Arthropoda: Insects > Digestive system >...
TTCGGTCCTGCATTTGCCATCTCGCAGATATCGGCACCGGCTGCAAATGCTTTTTCATTGCCTGTTAAGACAAGAACTCTAATGCTCTCATCAGCTTCAATACAGTCAAGCGCAGACAAAAGGTCCTTGTTGACAGCGCTGTTTAGAGCGTTGTATGCCTTTGGGCGGTTGAGTGTAATGGTAGCAATATTGTTTTCAACATTTAAAATTATGTTTTCGTATTCCACTTTGGTTTATCACTCCTGTCCTTCATTTACCAAAAAAGATGAGTTTAACCACCGATTGTCTGTCCGCCATCTAAGAGGAGGTATGTGCCGGTCATATAGCTAAAGCAATCAGATGCCATTGCAAGTGCCGGACCTGCAATCTCCTCAATTGTGCCAAGTCGGCGAACTGCTGTTCGAGATTCCATTTTTTTGCGTATATCTTCATTGGCGAAAATATCTTCGTTTAATGGTGTTACAACATATCCGGGGCAAATTGCATTCACGGTTATGCCATATCGTGCAAACTCATTAGCCATAGTTTTTGTCATACTGAGAACGCCGGCCTTTGATGCGCCGTAAGCCACAAGACCCTTTCCGCCGATTAGCCCGCCGACAGATGAGATGTTAATTATTTTCCCTCCGGAGCCCTGCTTTGCCATCTGCTTTGCGACAGCTTTTGATAAAAGAAATACTCCTTTTAGGTTTGTGTCTATTACAGATATGAAGTTTTCTTCATCACATTCGTCTGAAAGGATTGGTGCGGTTTTTCCGGAGATTCCGGCATTGTTGACAAGAATGTCAACTTTGCCGAATGTCTCCAAAGCGGATGAAATGACTTTGTCAATATCCGCCTGTTTGCCTGAGTCTGCCGCAACGCCAATGCACAAGTTATTGCCGGTTATGTATTGCTCCTGAATGTGCGCACAGGCGGCAGTAATGTCTGCAGCTGTTCTTGCAGTAATAATGACATTTGCGCCGTAGCTTGCATATGTTGCTGCAATTCCTAGTCCTAAGCCCTTTGTTCCACCGGTGACAATAGCAGTTTTTCCGCTCAGGTCAAATAAGGGCATCTCAATCTTTCTGTGCATTTGCTTCACGTCCCTTTGTGTTATTTTTCTTCTTTTGTTTCAGTTACTTGCGTTTTTTTGAATCTATCAAGCATTGCCCTTGGTGTGGCTGTTGGTCTGACATATTTTGGAAGCTTAGCTCCTTCAAAGCCTGCCAGATATTTTGCTATATCCATAAGAGGAGTCATGTCGTATCTGCCCATAAGTGTGATAGTTTCCATAAGTGGGCTTCCGCCTCCGTGAACACCGGCAACCATTTGAGAGCCTTCAAATGAACAACAGAGCTTGTCTTCCATCATGCGAAGGACACGATGTGTTTCTTCTGGGGTGTACTCGGGGTTACGCATGATGTATTTATGGCATAAATCAGCAGTTTCAGGGTCAAAGAAATTTCCTTCCGGCGGTAGGGAAGCGGGTATGCCGCCTGCAAGGTCAGCGAGAATTTCATACTCATGGTATATTTCTTCACCGGCAAGGCGTCTGCCGCAGTTTGTGAGAATTTCATCGGGAACCCAAGAGCCGCAAGGAAACTCGACAGCATGAAGTGCTGAAGCCTCGCCCGCTGCAAAGACAAGTTCTGCAGTTCCGATAAGCTTGGAAATCTTTTCGCGTACGTGATCATATTTGGTTATGCCGTTTACGTCAGCAACAAGAGATGCTTGTGCTGCAATAACCTCAGAAACAGCGGTTTTACAACCTGTGTATGAATGTCTGTGATAATGTGCAAACATCAGCGCCAGATATCCTGCATATTGTGTTACATCAGGATGATCATAGCCATTGAGGAATACGCGCTCATTAGGAACAAACACATCATCAAATACTGTTAGGGATTCAACATCACCGATTTTTGAAATAGGGGCATCGATATGATGTCTCTTATGACGCTTTCCGGGAAGTGCCATGAGCTTGATGCCCTCCCAGTCTGCCGGGAGACAGAAAGCAACAGCATATGCCGTGTCTTTTGAGCCCATGAAGCGTGAGGGAAGTACAAATATCTCATCTACATAAGGTGCACAAGAATTACATACCTTTGCGCCTCTTACAATAATGCCCTTACAAGGTTTGCCGTCAAGACCTATGCCATCAACATTTGTTTCAACAACTCTCACATATTGGTCAGGGTCGGGCTGCTCATGCGGGCGAAGGCCACGGACGCCCTTAACATCTGTTTGAGCACAGTTTGCAACAAGATCTTCACTTTGCAACTTAAGAATCAGTTTTTGTAAACGCTGATTATAGTCTGTGCCATTTGCTTTATCACAGTCATATGTAACAACTTCAAGAGCATTCATTGCATCGGTACCCATACATCTCTGGATACAGCCGCCAACACTGTGGCAAAGAAGTCTTGTCATGAGTTGCTTTTTAAAGAGGTCATCTTGAGTGCGGTGAATATGGGTGAAGCGGTTGATTTTTTCTCCGGTAAGATGAGATGTTGCTGTACAAACATCTTCATAATCCGGGTTGTTTGCAAAGTCGTATGTCTGCTTCATAGCATAAACTCCACCTGAGTTAAAGTCCTCACCACGGTTTGGTCTCTTACCATTTAGATAGACATTGTTTTTCATCTTTTTTAGACGTTCAATATAAGCTTCATATGTTCCTATTGCCATTTTAATTAGTCCTCCTAGTTAATATTATTTCAGTATATTACGATTTATCCCATTATAGCCGTAAGCTAACGCAATAGTGAAATACATAAAACTTATTATTTATATATTGATTATTGCAGTGCATTATATAGCTAGGAGCTTTTAAACCCACTCCATACGGGCAAACCTGTGTACTCTTTTATGGCTTCTTCGCCGCGCATAGCTCTAATAGCACCTGCGGCAAGCGCCTCTAATTCAAATTCCCCGGGCATGATCTCTACATTTGATATCCACCCGATATATTCTTTTATTTTACCTGTAATAAGCGTGCTGTTTGAGATGCCACCGGTGAGAATTATTACATCGACTTTACCTTTGAGCGCAACAGCCATCGAACCTACATATTTTGAAATTTGGTAAATCATACCACCCAAAATAACCCGGGCATATTTATCGCCATCGTCCGCCATTTTGATAACATCTCTTATTTCCGGTGTTCCGAAGTGGTCGGTGAGACCGCCGTTTTTATTGAGTCTGTCTACAAGCTCTTTTTGAGTATAATCACCGCTAAATGCAAGCTCAATTACTCCGATATAGGGGAGGTCGCCGGAGCGTGTGGGGGTCATTGGGCCTGCACCTTTAATAATGTCATTGGAATCTATCATTTTGCCATTGTTGTGAGCGGTCACTGATATTCCGCCTCCTAAGTGGCATATGATGAGGTTTAAGTTTTCATATTTTAGATTATTTGCATCACAGTAGCGCAGCGCAATTTCTTTTTGGTTAAGCGCATGTATATGACTTTGGCGATATATGCCTTTTAGTCCGGAAACTCTTGCTTCGTCAATAAACTCATCTACCGATGGCGGGTTTACGACAACAGCACGCTTTCCGAACTTTTGTGCATATTTTTTGGCAATTTGAGGAGCAAGTTGCGCAGGGTGCTGACCTGACATGCCGATGGAAGCATGCTCCACAACAAGGTCTGAGATTTCATAAATCCCACCGTCAACAGAGACAAGGCCGCCGCCACGCCCTGAAAATATATCAACATCTTCCATCAAGAAACCTTTTTCGGCCATGGCTTTTTCAATCATATTTGTGCGATATTCAAGCTGACTTTGAATGTCTTTAAAATCCTTTAATTCCTCCGGGCTGTGAGAAACAGAGAGGGTAAAAAGCTCGTCATAATCGTCATATAATGCAATTTTTGTTGAAGTAGAGCCGGGGTTTATAGCCAGAACACGAATTTTCTTTTCCATAGTACAATTCCTTTCCTGTAGAGACAAACTGACCACGAAAACATGGTCAGTTTACTATCTTATTGTATCATGCCTGCTGCAACGCAGGCGGTGAGTGCTATTGAGTAATATTTATCGGCGGCTTCGGCGCTGCGAGAAGTGAAAATGATCGGGATTTTTGCCCCCAGCACAGTCCCGGCTGTGAGTGCACCCGCCATCCCGGTTAAGCATTTTGCCAGAATATTTCCGGAAACTACATCCGGTACAATAAGCAAATCTGCATCTCCTGCAACCGGGCTGTCATAGCCCTTAATTTTTGCTGCCTCGGAGCTGGTTGCAAGGTCAAAAGATATGGGCCCCTCAATGATACAGTTTTTTATACCGCCATTTTGGTTCATTTTTTTCAGAGCATCTGCATCCACTGTTTCCGGCATTTTTGGGTTTAGCTTTTCTACAGCGGCAAGCACTGCAACTTTTGGGCAGTCAAGACCCACTGCATTTAGCATTCCCACAGCGTTTGTGATTATGGCTTTTTTTCCATTTAAATCAGGATATGTGTTTAGCCCCATGTCACTAATTGCAAAAATTTTGTGATAGGTTGGAAGGGCAAAAAAGCCTGCCAGAGAGAGCTGACCGCCTGTGAGCAGCCCATTGTCTTTGTTTAATATTGGCCTTAGAAAGTCAGCAGATTCAAGCTGTCCCTTCATCAAAGCTGTCGCCTCGCCGGAATTTATCATGCTGACAGCTACATCCATAGACTGAGCACGGTCATTAGTAGAAACAATGTCAAAGCTGGAAGGGTCAGCTTCATATTTTCTCAAAAGCTCTTCAATCTTTATCTTGTTTCCGATTAGCTTGGGAATCATGACTTCGTTATTTGCCGCCTTAATCACAGATTCCAGAGTATGCTCGTCACCTGCTTCTGCCACAGCGATTACAGTTTTCTTTTCCAGTTTTTTGGAAGAATCTACAAAATCATCAAAACAAGTAATGTTCATGCGGGTCCCCCTAAGCGAAGTCAGGATGCAATTTTAGGTTGTTTTTGTCAGGTCCTATGCAATGACATGCGACAAAATGCTTTGGAGAGACCTCGATGAGGGGAGGTGTGCCTTTATCGCAATCTGCACAATAGTAATTGCAACGCTTTGCAAATCTGCATTCATCCGGTGGGTCTATAGGCATAGACAGCTCTCCGCGCAATGAAATTCTATCTTTATTAGCCCCTGCTTCGGGAATTAATATTGCAGAAAGCAAGGCCTTTGTATATGGGTGCATTGGATTTTTAAATAATTCCTCTGCGGGTGCTTTTTCTACCTCAAGACCCAGATACATGACGACAATTGTGTCGGAGAAGTGCTTTACAACTGCGAGGTCGTGGGTGATGAATATGAAGGTAAGTCCGCGGTCTTTTTGCAATTGTTTGAGAAGGTTTAGTATTTGAGCCTGAATAGAAACATCAAGAGCAGATACCGGCTCATCACAAACTATAAACTTGGGCTCAACGGCAAGTGCCCTTGCTATGCCTATTCTCTGGCGGCGTCCGCCGTCAAGTTCGTGAGGATAGGTGTTGATTAGACGCTTTGCAAGTCCTACCGTGTCCATAAGCTCCAAAACTCTTTTTTCCAGGTCTTTCTTTGTGCTGCCGGGAATTATGTTGTGATGTTTTAGAGGCAGGGCTATGGTGTCAAAAACAGTCATGCGGGGATTTAAAGAACTAAATGGGTCTTGGAAAATTATTTGCATATCCTTGCGAGCTTTTGTGAGCTCGCGTTTGCTCATTTTGAAGATATCTTTACCCTCAAATAGTGCTTCACCCGCAGTCGGCTCTTCAAGGCGGAGCAAAACTCTGCCTGTAGTAGTTTTGCCGCAGCCGGACTCGCCAACGATACCAAGGGTTTCGCCTCTTTCAATAACAAAAGAAACACCGTCAACGGCGTGAACAGCACCACTGGGACTCTTAAAATGCTTTTTGAGATTACGTACTTCAAGTAAAATATCTGACATTATTTGACTCCTCCACGCCTTAAATCTATATGAAACTCCGGCTCATTATAACGTGAGCACAGCAAAGTATGAGTATCGCTGACAAGATAGGGTGAGCAAGGCTTTTTACATTCCTCTACAGCATACCTGCATCTCGGCTCAAAAGCGCAGCCCGGGGGAAGGTTTGTCGGGTCCGGCATAAGCCCGGGTATCGGAACCAGTTCTTTCTGTGTTGCGTTGATGTTTGGCAGGGAATTGAAAAGACCTTCGGTGTAGGGGTGTTTAGGGTTATTAAACACATCACTGAGGGTGCCTTGTTCTACTATTTTGCCTGCATACATTACAGCTACACTGTCGCAGACCTTGGCAACCACGCCCAAGTCGTGTGTAATCATTATGAGTGCTGTTCCCAGCTTGTCGCGCAATTCAAGCATCATGTCAAGCACCTGTGCCTGGATGGTAACATCCAGAGCAGAAGTAGGCTCATCAGCAATAAGCACCTGCGGATTACATGCAAGAGCTATTGCAATAACAACACGCTGCTTCATTCCTCCGGAAAACTGATGCGGATATTCAACCCAGCGCACACCGGGGATTCCAACCATTTCGAGAATAGTAATAGCTTTTTCTACAGACTCTTTTTGCGAAAGCCCTTCATGATATCTGATGCTTTCTGCAATCTGCTCGCCAACGGTCATAACCGGGTTTAGGGCTGTCATAGGGTCTTGGAAAATCATCGAGACATCCTTGCCGCGAATTTTCTCCAACTGCTTGCCGGACATGCTAAGCATGTCATTGCCGCATACGTTTATAGAGCCGTTTTTAATAACACCCGGTGGAGTTTGTACCAAGTTTAAAATCGCCAGAGCCGTAGATGTCTTTCCGGCACCGGTTTCGCCGACCAGTCCCAGAGTTTCACCTCTTTTTAAGTTAAATGAGACACCGTTAACCGCCTCAACAGTTTCTTTCTCCAAGACATAGTGGACAACAAGGTCAGATACATCAAGAATTGTTTCATTATTTTTGTTCAACTGGCTATTACCTCCTCAATCAGCTATGAACCATGCACAATGCATAAGTTGCAAGTCGAGCATGGACATTAGTACAGCCTTATTTTAGCTTACATAACACCCTATGAACAATAACCGTTTTCTTATAAGTGGGAAAACAATAATTGTTAATAACTATTTTATACGTTTTTTATGTATAAAGCTAACATTTGTCACGAAAAATTCCATCTTCAACGAAAAGTCAAATTTTAGTTATTGCACAGATTTATAATTTTTTCTCTATTAATAGCATATAGGTATTTTACATACTTGCAGTTTAAGACCTATACTTTTTGATGGGTTGCTATGTTAGGGGTTGATTTTATGATACAGCACCAGAAACTTTGGACAAAATCTTATATTTCTATATTAGCTCTCAATGTACTGATAAATACAAGCATTATGATTACCGGCTCAATTATGGCGATGTATGCTGTTTATCTAGGCGCTTCTCTTTCGCTGGCGGGAACACTTGTTGGGATTTTTGCAATTACAGCACTTGTGCTGCGCCCTTTTTCGGGAGCTCTTGCAGATAGGGTAAATAAGAAATATCTATTATGCATATCAACTCTCTTAATGGGTCTTATCATGTTTACATACCCATTTATAAATTCAATACCTGTATTTATAGTGGTGCGAATATTACATGGTGCATCATTTTCAATTTTTTTAACTGTGATTGTATCAACTGTCGCATCTATGATTCCAAAGGAGCGAATGGGTGAGGGCATTGGATACAGCAGTATGGTTGTTGTAATCGCAATGGCTGTTGGGCCTGCAACAGGCCTGACTATTCAAGCAAATCATGGGTTTTCGGCAACGCTTCTTATTGCAGCATCTATTGTATGCATTTGTTCACTGGGAATGCTTTTTGTCCCTATAAATACTGAAACTAAAAAGAGCGATGTAAAAGGCAGGCTGAGTCTAAAAGATTTGATTTCAGTAAAGCTATTGCCGCTTGCATTAATAGTGAGTTTTCTGGCTATTTTTAACAGTATGACACATGCATTTCTTCCGCTGGTGGGAATTGAGCGAAATATAACAAATATTGCACTGTTTTTCCTTGTGAGTGCTATTTGCAGCATTTTGGTAAGACCGGTAGCAGGCAAATTATATGACAAGAAAGGTCTTTCGTTTGTTTTGTTTCCGGGCTTTCTTGCAGTGGCGGCGGGAGCCGTTATTCTTGCAGTGGCGTCAACAATACAGTTTGTAGTTATAGCTGCGGTGCTTTTTGCTCTCGGACAAAGTGCAAGTCAGCCATCTATTCAAGCTTCAATTATGAAAATGATGCCTCCTGAAAAAACAGGCTTAGCGGCGAGCACTTTCTTTATGGGATTTGATTTTGGACAGGGCTTTGGGCCGATGATTGGGGGCAATATTGCTGATATGTGGGGGTACAGGGCCGCCTTTATATTTTGCGGAGCTTTGATGATTGTTGGAATGATAGTTTTTGCGATTTATAAAAGATATAGAAATGATTCCAAACAACCTCACTTGTAATTACTAATCATGAAATAATTGTTATTTTGTATTTCACTTACTATAAGTCTTGACAATATAATCTAAGCATATCAATCAAAAAGGAGCGTGAGAAAAATGAGTGATTTATACAAGCTGCCGACCTATGACCTAAAAGAGAAGGTGGCTATTGTAACCGGATCAACGCGTGGAATCGGGCACGCAATTGCATGTGGATTTGCTGCGGCCGGAGCCTGTGTAGTTATAGTCGGTACAAAGCCGGATGTCTGTGCGCGTACCCAGAAGGAATTTGAAGAAAAAGGATATAACTGCCTTGGCATTTCGGCAAATATGGGAGATGTCAGCAGTATTGAAAATCTTATAGACAAAGTAGTCGAGAGATTCGGAAAGATTGATATTTTGGTAAATAACGCGGGTATTGGCGGAAAGGAAGCGCCGATTTTAAACATTTCACCTGATGAGTGGGACGAAACGCTTAATATTAATCTCAAAGGACTGTATTTTTGCTCAAAGGCTGTTGCTGCGCATATGAAAAAACAGGGAACAGGTGGCAGAATTATCAATATGGCTTCGGCTGCAGGTATTCTTGCGCCCAGATATGTATCTGTGTATGGCTCTTCAAAGGCAGCGGTGATACATCTGACAAAAATTATGGCAAATGAGTGGGCGAGGTACAACATAAATGTAAATACGATTGCACCCGGATATATCGCAACAGATATGACAAAAGATGTTATGGCAGATGAAAAAAATGCAGATGCAGTACTTAAAAAAATCGCTCTGCGCCGCTTTGGGGATACAGACGATGTGGTTGGAACAGCGCTTTTCCTCGCAACTGAGGCTTCAAAATATGTTACAGGTGTTTTAATCCCGGTTGATGGCGGGATGACTATAAATTAATTTGCAATATAAAAATCGGAGGAATAAATATGGCAGTATCAAATTATGAAAAAATGGCTCTTGGAAAATTCAATGTTGATTATGAACAACGTGTTGATATCCCAAAAATGCGAACCGATAAGCATGCAAGAGCAATGGCGGCGATGGAAAAAGATAATATTTCCATTATTATAACCTGGAATGCAGACAATTGCCGCTATCTGACCTCGGCATATCTCACAACACCAAACCGCGCGGGCGAATATCAGTATGCGACATTTACAAAAAATGGCTTGGCGTCATTTTATGGGGGGACCCCTGATGAAACAAAAAGGCGTATGCCTTGGCTAAATGGGCGAGTATATGATGCACGGGGTTCGGCGCTAAAATCAGGAGTTTATCATGATGATGCCCCGGCAGTTTTAAATCAAATAAAAAACATACTAAGAGAGCTTGAAGAAGCCGGACTCAAACCCGCAACATGCGACCCCGGTTCGGGCAAAGTTCTCGCTGAAAATGACGGAATGATAGGCGTTGATGGAACTGCAATGGTTCATGTGTATCTCTCCGCCTTTCAAAAGCTTGGCTACAAAGCAGTTTGGGCTGTGAAGACACTTGACATTGCACGCGCTATAAAAACGTCTGAGGAAATAAAAATCATGCGCCAGGTCGCTGCAAACACAGAAATTGCCTTTGCAGCAATAGTTGACGCTATAAGACCGGGTGTTAAAGAATGTGAGCTGGTGGGTATTGGCCTTAATGCTCTTTATGCAGAAGGCATAGACCACTCAGAGGACATAGTTGTTATGTCCGGTGAAAATACAAATCCATATAACTGGTCATTTACAGACAAGCCAATTCGTCCGGGCGATGCAATCTATGTTGATATTGATGCGGCTTCCTACTTAGGCTACAAATCATGTGTATACCGCACATTTTATTGCGGAACACCGACCGACAGCCAAAGACGCACCTATGAGCAAGCACTTAATATGCTCCGCGGCGGTATTGATGCATGTAAAGCCGGCAACACCAACTTCGATATCCAAAAAGGCTTTGGGCTTACAGATGCAGTGCGCAAAG
>Ga0209755_10009349_pt1 | contig 10362 bp, 11 predicted proteins | sample TergutCo191P1_FD_187301 | JGI IMG/M metagenome (GOLD analysis project Ga0209755, IMG submission 187301) | Cornitermes sp. P1 segment gut microbial communities from Petit-Saut dam, French Guiana - Co191P1 (SPAdes) (version 2) | ecosystem: Host-associated > Arthropoda: Insects > Digestive system...
TTGAGAAGTTTTGGTTTGCAATTAAGCATGCAATAAGAAAAGTGCTGCCGAACTTTTGGCCCAATATTAATTCGGCTATTGATTTTGTCTTCCAGTGCTCGGGGAAATCTTATCTGGGTTAGCTATAGAACGTTTTATAGTTCCAACAGGTATACCTTCGTAGGGAATATTATTTTCCTCATACCAAGCAGTCAGGACAGCATAGATAGCAATGAGCTGCATCAGTTCCTAAATGTCTTCTTATACCAATTCCCGTTACACAGAGAGCAATAACAAATACTGAAACAAGTAAAATAGAGTGGTATTATCGTTTATTCGCTCTCTGTGTAACGGGAATTGGTATTAGTCTATATAGCAGGTGCTATTATCAAATTATTAGTAATTTTTGTGATATAATTAATTAGATATTGATAGAGAGAAATAATATATGACAGAGGCAAAAAAACATCCAATAGTTACGTTGAGGGCTCAAGTCAAAGATTTTGGTTTCAGCAAACTAAGAGTTAGCAAAGATAATGTTGGAGCAAATTCTGGTACAACTATGTACGTAGATTTCCCAAGAATGAATTTTGTTATTAATGGGAAAAGCATAGACAAAACCTCAATTAAACTTTTGATGGAAAAAGCTTGGAAGCAATACTCTTGGACAGAGCTTAGATCAAGTCTAGCTGATAAAAAAACTTATACATATGGGAAAGAGTTTTTCAGTAGTGAAGAGCAAGTTTCTCTATTAAAAAAAGAAGCAGAGAAAAACAATGATTACCGCCCAATTGCAAAAGAAATTTTTAAGGAAATGTTCCAATACGCTAAAGCAGCAGTTCCAAATGACCATATTCTAGAGGAGCTAGTTATACCAATTCCCATTACACAGAGATCGGATAGACAATGATGAAAAAAAAGCCATACTGAAATAAGTAAAATAGTCGAGGTTTAAATGGCATTAAGATCAAAATTATTGGATGAACAAGTGGTAGAATCGGCAAGGAAGATGCTGAAGAAAGTAAGAAACAATGCATATGTTGCAAAAAAACTAAATGCTGTAATTGCAGCAAAAAAGTATAGTATAACGGCTGTAGCAAAAATATGTTGCATTTCGAGAACTGCACTGACTGCATGGATAAAGCACCTTAAATTTGGAAGAGAAGAAAAACTGTTTGCTCCTCCTCAACGCCGTAGAAAGACTAGATTGAATCAGAGTCAACTACAACAAGTTGAAGCATGGATACTAGAAAACCATAATATTACCATTAAAGAAATGAGGATAAGAATCCAGGAAAAATTTGGTTTGAATATCAGCAAGTCTACAGTACACCGTAATATGCAAAGAATGAAATTTTCATATATTACACCAAGACCAGTTCATAATAGACAAGATAAAGGTAAGCAGGAAGAGTTTAAAAAAAAACCTTAATGAGACTATTAGTAGGTATCCTGAAAAAGAGCTATTTTTCTTTGATGAATCGCGGTTTGGCACACATTCAAAAGTTGGACATGGGTGGTTTAGAAAGGGCATTAGGACGCAGGTTAAAATAAAATTAGGCAGGCAAAATTTTTATCTCTACAGTGCGGTTAATCCTAGAAATGGAGAGAATTCTAGTTTGCTTGCACCAAATGTTAACACTGATTGCATGAATATATTTCTTCAGCAGATGTCCCAATATTTAGGAACACGAGAAGCTTTTCTAATTATGGATTGCGCTAGTTGGCATAGGTCAAAAAGCTTAAAGGTGCCTAAAAATATCAAGATTATGTACCTACCGCCATACTCACCTGAACTCAATCCTTACTATTACCCACAAATACGTTATGTGTTCAGTGGAGCGGCAGGAAAGGATTAAATAAGCAAAATTGTTAAAATAAAGCAGGCTGAATATGCTATGACGTGGTTGATTTTTTAATATTTTACACAAATTTAAGTAAAAAATAGATCATTTAAAGCCTTTTTTCCTGTCTTTCAACCTCACAAAAATGGATATTATATTTGTGGGTAATAGTAAGAACTCAATCCTGTTGAGAGGCTCTGGTTATATATAAAACAGAACATTTTGTGCAATAAAATATACGATACAATTACTCTGCTTGAGAGCGCTTTGTGCAAATTTATTACCTCTCTTGCCCACTCCACAATTAAACAACTTTGCAATGTCTCCTATTTGTCCTCCTAATAATGAGAATTGGTATAAGAAATATCGGACTGGAAAAAGACTAGCAAGGAAACTTCTAGGAAAAATAAGAACAGGAAATCCGAACACTTTCTACCACTGGAGGTTAGTATAAAGTACTGAATAATGGGAGCTGTGTGAGCTGAGAGGTTCATGCACAGTTCTGCGAGAGACTGGTGGGGAAGTTCCGCCGGTCTACTCTCCCACCTTAAAACTCAATTATGAGGCATTCTTAGTAGCTTTGCTACTGTAGGGTAAACTTACATGTAAGTTTAATACGATTTTCATGTCTTGTAAAGAAAAATTTTTAAGTAAGCATCCTTTGATCAAGATTCTTTTTTTCGAGAGGTAAGACCTAAACATAAGTCAAAAGAATATAAAATATAAATTAGGGTATTATTATATACCTTATTTTTATTATTTATAATAATAGGGTTTTTTTTCTAAACTAAGAAACGTCTAAAGTCAGCCAAGGATGTAGCTTTTATGGTATTATAGTAGTTTTCTTGACCTGCAACCTTAAATTACACTGAATTTCTCCACAGTAGCCCACTTCTTAGCTTAAGAAGATTTCAATTTATAATCTAAACTGGCTTAAACTGCATGAAACTAGCATAATCTTAAATCTAATTCTTAAAATCTTTGGACGAATTTCGGACTGACCGTGTATATAAAACTTTTTGAACAAAAAGTAAGCGAATCTTGTATATATATATTGTAGGGGTTTTAAATAGTAAGTCAGCAAAGTTTTTTCAAAAATATTGAACAGTTTTTGGGATTTTATTGAACTTTATATAGTAAGAAGCTAGATATTTTCATAGAAGGATGTATAACATTAGAAAAAATTTTTCTTCTACTTCCGGAAAAACCAATAAGAAACCCGGTATTACTTTAGTAAAGGGTACACTCTCCGCCCATTGTTTCTTAAGTAAAACTATCGTTTAAAGCACCATTATGCACTACACATAGCCATTGTCAAAAAGAATTTTCAATAAGGCTAACATTTATTAATAGGAGAAAAAAATATGCACGTTGAGCAAACTTTATTTGAAAAAGCAGCAGAAGTAAAAGCAGAACTACTCTTAAGAATAGATTCATGTTTGTCCTATCTACTACCAAATGGCACTTTTCGTAACAGAAAATTCTATGTTGGTAACATCAGGGGAGATAAGGGAAAGAGTTTAGTAGTAGAAACGAGGGGTGAAAAAGCTGGATTATGGCACGATTTCGCGGTTGTTTAATTGTGGGGTGAGAAAGAAAGGTAATAAATTTACACAGAACGCTTTCAAGCAGAGCAATTGTATTATAGACTTTATTACGTAAAATGTTCTGTTTACCAAAACCTCTCAACAGGATTGAGTTCTCACTTTTACCCACAAATATAGAAAGTGAGCGCTAAGGAGAGTTTTTCTTCTCTGCCAAATTTTAGGTACTTTATCCATGTAGTCAGTGCGATCCTTGAAATGCAATATATCTTTGCTACGGCTGTTATACTGCTTTTTTTTGCTGCAATTACAGCATCTAGTTTTTTTGCAACATATGCGTTGTTTCTTACCTTCTTCAGCATTTTTCTTGCTGACTCTACCACTTTTTCATCCAATATTTTGATCTTAATGCCATTTAAACTTCGACTATTTTACTTACTTCAGTATGGCTTTTTTTCCATTACTGTCCATCCGCTTTCTGTGTAATGGGAATTAGCTAATGTTTGACAGAAAATGCAGAAGGATATTTCTCTACAATATACCGGTACAATTCTTTAGCGCTTTCTTTGTCGCCTGCAATGGAAGTAAAAAATTCAACTACGTCTCCTTTAATTTTGGCTAGTTTATACCAATCTCCTGCTCTTTCTCCTGTTGTCTCAACTATTATTTTATCTCCACGTAAATCTCCAATGTAAAACTTACCTTTGTAAAACTCACCACCAGGTAGTAAACAGAGTAGATATTCTTCAATTCTATCAATTACTAACGCTTTTATTTTTTCTAGAGATTCATTCATAAAAGGTGCCCTCCAATAATTTATGATAAAAAAATGATCCTTTTACTTGTTTATACCAAATTGGGAAAGCAAATAAAATACATCACAAACTTACTTAAAACCTCCAATTATGCGCAAAAGAGGACTATTTGGATATTTCATAGTATACTCCTAAAGATTTTTAATCAATTGAAAAAGGAATGACCTAAAAGGGCCATCGATTGATTACAACTTGAAAGACAACCTCTTACAAGCTATATCATAGATAGAATTTTGTGGATTTTTTTATTTGAAAAACCTAACCACTATAATCTTATCACAATTAAGTGTATATGTCAATAGCTTTTTTAAATAAAATGCAAATCATTCTTGTGTATCGGGAAGTAGAATAATCATTGCAAGAATAACAGTTATATTAACCTAATTCATGAAGGTAAATTACAAGCAACTATTATATAAAGTTCACCAAATAAGTACATTTACAACAAGCTTCAAAATGCAAATCATTTGGCAAATTTACCAAATAACCAAATGAACCCATAAGAAGAAATACAGGAAAATCAATACCTTAAAGGAATTTCAAATGGCAAACAAAATTTCATTTGGTAAATTTGCCAATCAGCCTCAAAGCTGCGTATATGGGGAGATTTGGCCAAAATGTTAAATGGTAAATTTCCTTATATATATAATACATATTATAACTATGTAATATGTATCAACATAAATAAAGAGTTGACATAGTGAGAAAAATATAGTAGAATTATAGCAGAGTATTTTTACTCAAAAGAAAAAGACATAAAAAGTCTTATCCTCTTTTATTTCCTAACATATTTTTCAAGCTTTGCCAAGAGAACCCCCATCATAGTTTTTACTTATATAATAAAAGAGTAAGACCAGACCAAGAGAGCCTTACTCAAAAACCTTTCAAATGTCTAAAGGAGCTTCAATTTATGATACAAGATTTTTTAACTGATGTCAAGCAAAAAAGTACTTTAAACAATGAATATTATGATTTTAACAACACTGTTTCACATTTAGAGCCATCAGAGCAATTTGATGTAGGAGAGATTAAAGGACAACTATTATTAAATATAAGAGCATGCCTTTCTTATTTATTTCCAAGAGGAACGTTTCATGGTGATAAGTTTTATATAGGTGATGTACAAGGTAATAGAGGAAGGAGCCTCAAAGTGGAATTAGCATATGGTAAAGTCGGGTTATGGATTGACTTTGCCACAGGAGAAGGTGGTGATATTATCGATCTTTGGGCAGTTGTACATGGGAAAAGCGCAAGGACAGAGTTTCCTCAGGTTATGGCTTCGATAAGTGAATGGCTAGGATGTAACAAACCACCTGCACAGGAACAAAAGAAAATAACTCGATGGGACTATCTTGATCGGGATAACCAGTTGATTGCCAGTAAATATCGTTATGATACTGCTTCAGGAAAAAGTTATCAACCATTCGATGCTAAAAAGTCTACCTTTACTGCGCCTGAGATAAGACCTCTGTATAACATTCCAGGCATCATTAAATCTGAAAGAGTTATGTTAGTAGAAGGAGAAAAATGTGCTGAAGCCCTCATGGAACAAGGAATCACAGCAACGACAGCAATGTTTGGAGCAAAAGCACCTATTGAAAAAACCGACTGGTCACCGCTTAAAGGTAAACACGTTATCATTTGGCCAGATAATGATGATGCTGGGAAAGATTATGCTGAAAAAGCCGCAAAAAAGCTTTCTGGTCTGGGAGTTGCATCACTTTCTATTTTAAAAATTCCGCAAGATAAGCCAAAAGGTTGGGATGTTGCAGATGGTGTAGGAATAAATGTTGAAGAATTTATCCTTAACAACAAAAGCCCTTATAGAAAGTCAAAAAGAACTGATACTACAGTTTGGACTGACACACCTCCAGAAAAAAAATGGATCATTAAGGATTGGCTTCCTGTGGAAAGTGTTACAGCTCTCTATGGCGATGGTGGAGTAGGAAAATCTCTTCTTGCTCAGCAACTAATGATGGCTGCAGCTTCTGGTAAACCTTGGCTAGGAATGGATCTAGAACAAATGAAGACATATGGTGTGTTTTGTGAAGACAATGAAGAAGAACTTTGGCGTCGGCAATGTGCAATAAATGAATTTTACCAATCAGGTATGAAATCCCCTGATTTTCGTGATAATGTTGGCTTATGGTCCAGAACAGGGCAAAATAATCAACTCATAGTTTTTAATAATAAAGATACCGGTCAATTAACTACTTACTTTCAAGAGTTACTTGAGGACATTGAATCGTTTCAGCCGAAGCTTGTGATATTAGATACAGCAGCAGACCTATTTGGAGGAAATGAAAACGATCGCTCTCATGTAAGACAATTTATTCAAACCTGTTGTGGTCGCATAGCAGAAGCAATAAAAGGAGCCGTTTTATTACTTGCCCACCCTTCTGATGCGGGAATAATGCGTAAAACTGGTACAGGTGGTTCAACAGCATGGAATAACACAGTAAGGGCTCGTTGGTATCTGACTAGACCAGATAAAGCTAATGCTTCTCCTGATGAGAGAATTTTATCACGCAAAAAATCTAACTATTCGCAGTGCAGTAATGAGCAAATAACACTTTACTGGAAAAATGGAGTATTTGTACACGATAATACAGTGTTAAATTCAGAACCGATAGTCAGAGATCAATATAGTAAAAAATTAGATCGGGAACGGATAAGAAAACATGAAGTTATCTTGGATCTAATACGTAATGAAGCATATCGAGGTAATATCTATACTGCTGGACAATTTGCAAAGCGTTTTGAAGGAGAGGAAGGGCTTGGCAGTGAACGCAACATCAGAGAAAGAATAAGTAATCTTGCAACTCTTGGACAGATAAAATTTTTTCGTAATGCTGAAGAGTATGGGATATTAGGTACCAATTCTAAATATGGATTTCTTTGTGTGCAGAACATGGAACTTAAAGTTTCAGTAGAAGGTAAAGTAGAGTATAAATTAATAAAACCATCACATTACTATTTACCAGCAAATGGTACAGTTTTGCCTATTAAGGATTTAGATGTTTTATGGTAAAGCTGTCTGTAAAAGTTTCTAAAATTTGTTCATGAAAAGCTTGTTGTAAAATTGGGTTTTCTAAAAACCTCATGCAAAATTTTTTCTTTACAACGAATAAAAATGGCTGTAAACTTGCTAGCAAGTTTATCTTGCAGTAGTGGAATTGTTAGAAATGCCTTTCATTCAAGTTTTAAAGGGCATTACAAGCGCTCATGAATCAAGGGGGTTAATACAATACTAGAGTGACAAAATCGCTTTAAAACTTAATTACAGGCTTTTTATGATTAAACACTCATCTTATGCTGGATAAAAATAAGTGACAAAAAGTTAGTTTACTTTGTTCTTAGGTAGACCATTCACCAGCTACCCATACTCCAGTTATTACACCTAGCAAAAAACTGTCTAGCAATTTGCCTAGAAAATCATTAAGTTGGTGGGGATATGCTTTTCTGGTGGCAAATTTATCAACACTGCCCAAAATGCTTACCAAGCTCTTGAATTGAACGACTTTTTCCTAGCATGGCGCCTTCCTTTGACTACTACAAAAAATGCAGCCTATAAGCTCCAGCAGTTGCTTTTGCCTACCAATAAATGGTGGAGACATAAAACACAAAATATAAGTCTTTGTCTCCATTGTACGTGATAAAATTAGAGACATAAAAAAATAAATTGTGATCTTTGTCTCCACTCTGTTTTCTTCACATAGATGTACGTATAGCAAATGACTAAAACTCAAAATAAAGAAGCGAAAACCCAACCTTTGTTATTGGGAAGACAAATAGGACATATTACAAATTTGCTTATACTCCCTAATTATAGGCGAGACGGTATCTTTTTAATTTGTCCTATTATCAGTGAAATTTGGTATAATTTGCTTGCTTTAATGAAGTTTTTATGTTATAATACAGCAGGTGAAAAAGACAATGAAGGTACAGCAACTTGATACTTATAGGCAAGTAATCGAAAGATGTTATAATTCCCTTGATGATGAGCAAGATTTCTATAGGCTAATTACTGAGAAAGTTAAAAATGCTAATTCTTTAGAGGAAAAAAAAGAAGCAGTACTTTATCTAATTCAATCATTTGCACTCCTTTCTAACTCAAACTATCAAACAGATGTACCTATACTGAAGCTTATTTAAAGTAATATGAAAGCTTTCAAAAAAGAAGAAAGTGGACTGAAGTCTAGTGTAGCCACCTTTATTAATATCTCGAAGGAATATGTAAAGAAATTAGATAATTTTAGCCATGCACTGGATACGTTAACGGGTAAGAGAGGTAGACCACTTAAGGAAGCTCAGCAAAAAGCTTTTTTTTGAATACTTACAGTAATTGCCTCTTTAGATGGTGAATCTACACAATTTGCTTTAAATGTTATCGTATCTTCCTTGGTTCTCGTCTACCTACCCGTCCTTCAGCATCGCTACCACTCTCAGACAGCATTCTAAATCAGGATCGTTGTGGCATAGTAGGACTTTTGCACTAGAAAACAAAGGTGAGGTGCGCAAAAAGCCCTACAATGCATTGCTTTTCATGCCATTAAGTTTACTACAAAAAAACAAGATATGCAAATATTTTTATAGGTGGAGCCCCTGTAAACACAGAAAGGAGAAAAACCTGAGTTGCAAGGAAACTCCACCGGTCATGTATACTGCATAGAGAAAAGGTGTGTACAGGTAGTGTCGTTGAGGGAAAGAGGTAACCGCTGCCTGCTTGCACCTTGCTCCAGGTAAAGATTAGTACATAAAAGCAAAATATGCAAGAAAATATTAAGAGATTATTTAAAGGCTGTTTTACACATCGAGAAGAGCAAGCGTTGTATGAATCAAAGGACAAGTTATACATGGTGCGGATATTAAAACAACAACCGATATGAGATTGATGAAGGGCAATTCATTTTGAAAACGAATTAGAATCAAAGCAAAAAGATGCGATACATGAGTTAGAAAATTACATTTTAGTGTTTTACCCTGGAGTCCTCACTTGGCATGAACATCGTCATTTGGACAGAAAATGGGTGGAAAAACAGGTTATATCTTTAATAAGATAAGTATATATATTTATATCTTAATATACTTCACTAATATTTAGTTAAATACAAGGTCGTTAACCAAAAAAAACTTGCTTTTCGATGCGAAAAAAGGCATAATTAAAGAAGTAGCAGGTAAACATAAGAAATTTATCTGTAGCTAAAGTTGGCCATATTAGGTCCAATTTTGTGTGAATCAATAGTGAGGTTTATATGTTAAAATTTAAAAAAGAAGCAGAAATTGCGTTTGATAGGTTTTTTGGAGAATTTTTAGAGAACCAGTTAAAAAATATTAATGAAAGAATTGACAGAGGTCGTACAGTATTGCACTACGCGGCACGACTGTCAGATGCGGGAATAATAAGGTTATTAGTAGAAGAAGGTGCAGATATTAATGCTAGAGATGATATGGGAGAAACAGCATTACATGTGGCTGCATTTGGAGGAAAGGTGAAAAATGTAAAAGCACTGATAGAAAAAGGAGCAGAAGTGAATGCCAAATCTAACAATCAAGCAGTGCCACTACATCTGGCATGTCTTGCAAGAAGAATGAGGACAATAGAAGTGCTAATAAATGCAGGAGGAAATATAGAGGCAGTAGATAAATTTGGATGTAGCCCACTAAACTATGCAAAAATGTACAGAAGAGTGACAAGTTTTTTAGAGAAGAAGGGAATAAATATGGAAGGTGTAGAAGTGATGTATGACAAAGCAAACGAGGCAACAATAGAAATAATGAAAAGAAGTAGTAAGCACCTGGTGGGAAAAGTGATCGATATAGAAGAAATAGAAAAATTCTTAATAAAGGAATTTTCACGACTAAAAAGGTCCAAAGGAGGCGAGCATGATTATTAAACAAGTTAAGTATATAGATTTATATCTTAATATATAATACTAATATTAGAAAAAAATATTTGTAAAAAAAACTTGTTTCCATGCTAAAAAAGCTATAAATTAGGTAGGCGTAGGTAAACATAAAAAATTTATCTATGTCTAAAATAAGTCAATATTTAGTGGGGTATATCATGTTATTTATTAAAAACAGCAATGAAAAGTTTAATAGGTCATTGAAGGAGTTAGAAAAGAATTCGTATGAAAATATTAATAAAAAAGATAAAAAGGGAAGAACAATCTTACA
>Ga0209755_10009350_pt1 | contig 10361 bp, 9 predicted proteins | sample TergutCo191P1_FD_187301 | JGI IMG/M metagenome (GOLD analysis project Ga0209755, IMG submission 187301) | Cornitermes sp. P1 segment gut microbial communities from Petit-Saut dam, French Guiana - Co191P1 (SPAdes) (version 2) | ecosystem: Host-associated > Arthropoda: Insects > Digestive system >...
ATTTTAACCGTAATCTGCTTCTGAATGTTGATTATGAAAGTTCCGCGGTTTATGAACTCGTATTGGAAGTAACCCGCAGACCGGAGGAAACCAAGCCGGTATTTCTCACCAGGATTCTGGAATCAGGCTCAGATGCGGCAAAGATCCTTAAAGTAGCGGACCGAATCTCCAACATGATTTCCCTCGGTTTTGTTACAAATTCCGAGTTCGTCAACCGTTACACCGAGGAAACGGTGCGCTACATTTTTCCAATTGCCGAGCAGACAGACAGGTCCATGCTTTCTGAACTTACTTCTCTGGTTGAATCAAGACGAAAATATCTATCTACCGTTACTAACAATAATTGGACTCATTAGGATATTTAAAACACGCAGGAACGGTATAATGAGGCATGCGTCTTTTTATCAGTGTTAATTTCAGTGATGAAATAAAAAAACGGATACTGGATGTTCAGGCACAGCTCCGCGCTCAAAGTTCAAAGGGGAATTTCTCAAGACCGGATAACCTGCACCTTACCCTTGTTTTTATCGGGGAAACACACGAAGAGAAGCTAAGTGCGCTCTTTAAGATCCTTGAAAAACTGCGTTTCCCGCCTTTTGAACTCAGCTTTAACCGTACAGGCTGTTTCACGCACAGCCGGAAAGAGCTTTGGTGGATTGGCAGCGAAGTTTCCGGCATTGACAGGAATAATACTATTCTGGAGATTCACAAGTTGCTTCTTGACAGCCTTTTGGAAGCCGGTTTCCCGGTGGATAAGCGGCCTTTCAATGCCCATATTACCCTTGGAAGAGAAATTAAACATTCCGGCCCGATAATCCTGAATTGCCCCGATATTAGGGTTCCCGTAGATCGCGTAAGTCTCATGAAATCAGAGCACATCAAAGGAATATTGACATATACCGAAATTATGGGAAAAGACCTGTTTTAAAGCCGCCGGTATCCTTGTACTACCGCGGCGCTTATTGATAGAATGGTAGACGTGTCAATTGAAACTGTAAGGAACCATTTAAGCCAATGGAACCGGGATAAAGACATTATTGAGTTAAAAGCCTCAACCGCCACGGTTGCCGAAGCGGCTGAAGCTTTATCGGTTATCCCGGCCAGGATCGCCAAGAGTATCTCCCTCAGGCAGGGCGACAAGGTTGTTGTTGTAGTAATCGCCGGTGATGTGAAGCTGGACAACCATAAATACAAGGAATATTTCAGAATCAAGGCAAAAATGCTGAGCCCTGAAGAAGCGCTGGACAGTACAGGCCATGCCGTAGGCGGGGTCTGCCCTTTTGGCCTTCCGGCGGGGGTTGATGTTTATCTTGACATCTCCATGCGGCGTTTTGAGACAGTTTTTCCCGCCTGCGGCAGCAGCAATTCCGCGATTGAGTTAAATCTCGAGGAATTAAATGTTTACTCAATGAATAAGGCATGGGTCGATATCTGTAAGCCGGTGGAATAACGGGCTCAAATTATATCGACAAATGATCATATAAAAGGTATAATTGACTATGGACGAAAGAAAGAATCAAATCAAAGCATTTGAAAGGAAAGCTCTTACCAGCCTTGAAGGAAGGAACAAGCTCCTTGAGGAGTTAGGTGAAACTCTGCTCAACAGGATAGGTGATGAAAATCCTTTTGGCGAGAGCAGCGGAGATACCCCAGGCGGCGTTATCGCGGACTATCGCAAACTGCAGAAGGAGATTTCTGATTCCTCCAATCTTATCACATCCCTTGAAGCCGATATTGTCGAGCTCAAGAAGCTGGAAGATAAAATTTCTGCTGTGGGTATTGAACATTCCAGGCTTGAAGAAGAGCTTGAGGAGGTTCAGGTCAAATTCGGAACGCTTTTACTCAAAACTCCTTATTCAGGAGAATTTTCCGGTCCGCTAAAGCAGCAGGAAGAAGAAATTCTTGAAAAAATTGAGGATTATGAAAGAAAACTGGAAGAACTGGAAGGTAAGCAGGGTGGTCTTATTGCCTGGGTCGGCAATAACACCAAAATCGCGTTTACCAAGACGCTTCTTTCCAAATCCAGGACTTCCCTTGATAAGCTTTACCACAACGCCGGAAAAAAATATATTTCAGGCGATCCGGCGGGGTTCGACGAAGTTTTGGAAGGGCAGGCCGCGGAAGCCGCCGACCAGGCTTTTGGATTAAGAGATCGCATGTCTTCCCTTACCTCCGATTTGAACGCCCTCAAGGAAGAACGCCGGAAAATTGGAGACAAGTTCGGCGCGGACGGTTCTCCTTCCAAGCGTATCCACGGCCTTGAAAGGCATATCGCCCATGTTAAAAACGAGTTCCCCGGCATCCATCTCCGTCTGGGTACTCTGGCGGCGAATAACGAGGGAAGGGCAGCTTTGTCATCCTTTGTCAGGGAAGAAGATTTGGCTATTTTTGTAAAGGCGGAAGAACTCGCGGCCCTGGCAGCTTCGGATAAACTGGAAATAGAAAAAATCAAGACCTCGCTGGAAATTGATAAAGCTAAAGCCGAGATTGACAAGATTAAAAGGACAATTTCTCTTCATCGGCAAAAGATTTCTTCGATAGAAGGGCTTATTTCGGGTCATGAAAAAGAAATACTTCAGCTGGAAGAGAATATCGAAAAAGAGATGAAATTTATTGAGGAAAACGGCGGCCTTAAGGGCGATATTTCCTGAGCAGAGAATGGCAGCTAAAAAAGGAATCCTGGCAAAAGCAACCGCCGCAAAAGCGAAGATAGAGAAAGCCCAAACTACGGCGAAGAAAAAACCGGCGAAAGCATCCAAAGAAATTGCCGGGAAGAAAACCCCGGCAAAAGCTCCTCCGGTAAAGGAAGTTAAAGCGCCGGCTAAGCCTGCGATGAAACCGGCGGCAGTTTCATCCCGTTCCCTTCCTCAAAGCGGTGCCAAAGGCGTGTATGACGAATCCAAGATCAAGACTCTCTCGTCACTGGAACATATACGCCTGAGGACAGGCATGTACATTGGCCGGTTGGGAGACGGCTCAAACCCCGACGACGGCATCTATGTGCTTCTCAAGGAAATCATTGACAACGGGATAGACGAGTTTATTATGGGGAACGGTAAACAAATCGAAGTGGTGATTAAAGACGGAAGCGCCAGGGTGAGAGATTACGGACGTGGCATTCCTCTTGGAAAACTGCTGGAATGTGTGTCGGTAATTAACACCGGGGCAAAGTACAACGATGATGTGTTCCAGTTTTCTGTCGGACTCAACGGCGTAGGAACCAAGGCCGTGAACGCTCTTTCTTCACGCTTCCGTGTTGTCGCGATACGGGACGGAGAATTTGCCGAAGTGATTTTCGAGCGCGGGGAACTTAAGAGCGAACGCAAGGGTAAACTCAAGGAAAAGCAGAAAAACGGTACATTCGTTGAGTTTACTCCGGACAGTGAGATTTTTGAAAGTTACCAATTTAACCATGAGTTTATAGAAAAGAGGATCCGGAATTACGCCTACCTTAACGCCGGCCTTACGCTTTCGTATAACGGAAAACCGTTTGTTTCCCAGCGGGGGCTTTTTGATCTCCTGTCCGAAGAAACCGGAGATGACTGTCTTTACCCGCTTGGTTATTACAGGGGCGAACATGTCGAATTTGCCTTTACTCATACAAATAACTACGGTGAAGAATACTTTTCGTTTGTGAACGGTCAGTTCACAAGCGACGGAGGTACTCACCTTTCGGCCTTCAAGGAAGGTTTTCTGAAAGGAATTCAGGCCTACTTCAAAAAAGATTACCGCAGTGAAGACATACGGGAAGGAACAATCGCGGCGGTTGCGGTGAAGCTTAAAAATCCTGTTTTCGAGAGCCAGACGAAAAACAAGCTTGGGAATTCGGATATACGGGGATGGATTGTACAGGAAGTCAAAGACGCGGCTGAAGACTGGCTCCACAAAAATACCACGGCGGCCAAAAAACTGGAATTGAAGATCCTTTCCAATGAAAGCCTGCGTACCGAACTCAACCAGGTTAAAAAGGAAGCCAGGGAAGCGGCAAAGAAAATCGCCCTCAAGATTCCGAAATTGAAAGAATGCAAGTACCATCTGGAAGACGAAGTTCACGGCGAGAGTTCCACGATATTCATCACCGAAGGCGATTCCGCCGCTGGTTCCATGGTATCAAGCCGGGATGTTATGACCCAGGCCATCTTCGCTCTGCGGGGCAAAGTGGAAAACATGTACGGCAAAAAGCGGGCCGCGATTTACAAGAACGAAGAGCTTTACAACATGATGATGGCTCTGGGGATAGAGAACGATGTTTCCGGGCTGCGCTATGCCAGGATTGTGATAGCGACAGACGCGGATTTTGACGGCTTTCATATAAGAAACCTGCTCCTCACATTTTTTCTTTCTTATTTTGAAGAGCTTGTTACCGGAGGCAGGATTTTCATCCTTGAGACTCCGCTTTTCCGCGTCCGCAATAAAAAGGAAACCAGATACTGCTACAACGCCAGTGAGCGCGATGTCGCGATTTACGATCTTGGCAGCCAGGCGGAAGTGACCCGCTTCAAAGGCTTGGGAGAAATCAATCCGAAGGAGTTCGGCCAGTTCATAGGCGAGGACATACGCCTTGTGCCTGTGTCAGTGAGTACCCTCAGGACGGTGCCGCAGGTATTAAATTTTTATATGGGCAAGAATACCCCGGAACGAAGGGAATACATAATGAAAAATCTGATCGAGGACGCCGGTTAAACAGGCAATCAGTAAAATAATAAACCGGAGGCAGAATATGAATGAATTGATAGGAAAGCGGCGAAGCATCAGAAAGTTTAAAAATGACAAACCTGTTACCAAAGAGCAGCTTAAGCAGCTTCTTGAGGCGGCAATGCTGGCGCCGTCCGCCTGCAATTCGCGCCCTTGGGAATTTATTGCGGTCACAAAAAGAGAAGTTCTTAATGAGATTGCCAAAGTTCATCCCTTCGCCACGATGTGCGAAACGGCGACTGCCGCGATAATCGTGGTGGCTATTCCGCAAACCGGAAGGCCCGAAGGTTATTTTCCGCAAGACTGCGCCGCCGCCACTCAGAATATTCTGCTTGAAGCCGTGTCCATGGGACTGGGAACCTGCTGGTGCGGCGTCTATCCCAAAGAAGAGCGCCTGCTTTCTATTCGTAAGCTGTTTTCCATCAGCGAGCCTAAAATCCCGTTCGGCATTATCGCGATCGGAACTCCCGATGAAAGCCCTGAACGGAGGGGTTCTTTCGAAGAGTCGCGAGTAACTTTTATCGAGTAGCGGCGCCTTCGTAGAAAAGCGGTTTTTCAGACTAGATCTTCTTCTTGTGAAAGGCTGAAGGGACGAGCCTGTACGCCTCTTTTTTGTCTGTCTTTACTATATACCTTGTCGCTATGCGCTCTCCGCAATTCGGGCAGAATAACGCGCCGTGAAAAAGAGAAAAGTCAATCGTCCCTTCAATTATTCTTTCATTATACATTTTTACCAAATTGGTCTCACCGACTTTCTGATACCTGGCGATAAGATATTCACAATAGGCACAGCTGATTTCCAGATCATGACTGCCCTTGACTTTTCTGCAATTGGGATTTTTAAATATTTTCATCTCGCTGTGAGGTATACAAATTACCCGATTGCCATTTTGAGTACGGCCATGTAATCGTCTTCCGTCATGGGGCGGGGATTACTTTCGGTGCTGATATTTTTCGCTGAGAATGAGGCGATTTTTGAATAATCAGCGCTCTTTACATTCAGGCTGGAAAAAGGCGGAAGCTTAACTTCTTTGGCAAGCCGCTTGACCGTATCAACCGCTGCTTTCGCGAGCAGGCCGGCGTCATCATTTTTGTTTCCCGCACCCATAGCTTGAGCTACGCGGGCGTACCGCTGTTCGCAAAAACTCATGTTGTATTCCATCACATACGGAAGGAAAATGGCGTTGCAGATACCGTGGGGCAGATCGTACATGCCGCCGAGAGATTCGGCGATGCAGTGAACCGAAGCGACGTCGGAATGGCTGAACGCGATGCCGGCCAGCATGCTGCCCATTAACATGCGGCTTCTGGCTTCAAGATTGCTGCCGTCTCTGAAAGCGGCAACAAGATTTTGCGAAATGAGTTCTATGGCGTAAAGAGCGGCGGCGTCGCTTATCGGCTCGGAGCAATTGGCGGTGAAAGCTTCTATCGCGTGAGTGAGCGCGTCCATGCCTGTCGCGGCGGTTATTGCGGGCGGAACACTCAGCGTCAGTTCGGGATCGCAAATGGCGATCTTTGGCGCGGTGAATGGATTTTTCACAGTCATCTTGTAATTATTTTTCGTGTCCGTGATAACAGAGGAGAATGTAAGTTCGCTGCCTGTGCCGGATGTTGTCGGAACGCAGATCAAAGGCGGCAGAGGTTTTGACGGCGCGTTTTTTCCTTCAAAAGCCTTTATGTCTGACGCGCCATTTGCGGCGAGTACGCCTATAGATTTGGCGCAGTCAATCGGACTGCCGCCGCCGATTGCGATTATTGAATCAGCGCCGAAAGCCCTGTAAACATCCGCGCCAGAACGGGCGTTTATATCCTTGGGATTTGCCTCGACTCCGTCAAAGACTTTGTAATTCAGGCGTTCAGGCAAACCCGAGCGAACCTTATCAAGCACACCGGCGGCGGAAACGCCCGCGTCGGTTACGATTAACGGACGCGATACGCCCAGCTCCGAAAGCTGCGCGGAAATATCTTTTCTGCAGCCAGGACCGAAAATAATTTTTGTCGGGAGAACAAATGAAAATACCGATTGAAAATTGCCGGTATTTTTTATGCCAGACTCGTTGAGAGTTCCCATGGTTTACATGCTTCCCATATACTTAAGCTGCTCGGGACTAAGGGCATCAATTTTTATCCCCATTGCTTCCAGTTTGAGACTGATCACTTCTTCGTCAATTTCCGACGGTATGTCGTAGAGTTTTGGCTTAAGCTGTTTGGCGTTTTTTGCCACATACAGCGCGCCGAGAAACTGGATAGCGAAGCTAAGATCCATGATGTCGGCGGGATGTCCGTTCCCGGCGACGATGTTGACGAGGCGGCCGTCTGCCAGAAGATTGAGCGTTTTGCCGTCTTTCATGCGGTATCCCACGATAAAGGGTTTGCGGGTTTCTTTTTCCACGCAGAGCTCTTCAAGCGCCGCCTTGTCTACTTCAACATCGAAATGTCCGGCGTTGGCAAGCAGTACATTGTTTTTCATGACACTGAAATGCTCTTTTGTGATGACTTTATTGCAGCCGGTAACGGTTATGAAAATGTCTCCATGTTTGGCGGCTTCCGCCATGGGCATCACCCGGAAGCCGTCCATGATCGCTTTCAGCGCGCAGAAGCGGTTTATCTCCGTGACTATTACGTTCGCTCCGAGGCCTTTTGCCCGGGCTGCTATTCCTGATCCGCAATGACCGTATCCAGCGACTACAACCGTGCGGCCGGAAATCATGTTGTTGGTGGTATACATGATCGCGTCCCATGAGGATTGACCGGTACCGTGGTGATTGTCAAAAAGGTATTTGCATTTGGCGTCGTTTACGGCGAACATGGGGAAGTTGAGTTTTCCGGCCGCTTCCCGGACGCGCAGGCGGTGAATCCCGGTTGTGGTTTCCTCACATCCGCCGAACAGATTTTTGGCACACTGAGGTATTTCATCGTGGAGCAGGTTCACCAGGTCGCCTCCGTCGTCAATGATGACGTGAGGGCAGAACTCAAGCGTTTTCACCAGGTGATCGTGGTATTCCTGGGCGGTTGCGCCGTGCAACGCGTAAACATCAACTCCCAGACTGTCAAGGGCGGCGCAGATGTCGTCCTTTGTGGAAAGGGGGTTTGAGCCGGTTATCGCGATTTGCGCTCCTGCCGCACGCAGAACAAGGCCCAGATAAGCTGTTTTTGCCTCAAGATGTACGCTGACCGCCACTTTGAGGCCTTTCAGAGGCTGCTGCTCTGCCATTTTTTTCTCAAGGCTGCTAAGGACAGGCATAAAATCCTTTACCCAGTTTATTTTGGCAAGTCCGGCTGCCGCGAGCGATTTGTCTCTAATGATACTCAATTGATTCCCCCTTTTAATTTGGTAACACAGGCCTTTGATTATGCCATAACCCGGCCTGGTTTTCAATTGATGTTTTCATTGCTTAAAATATGAATGTATAGAATGCCGTATATCAATAATTTCTGTAATGTGCTATTATAAAATGAAATGGATATCTTATTCAGCGATATTATCGTTTTAACAATGGACGATGCCGGACCTGTTTTACGTCACGGCTATGTAGGCATTGAAGGGCGGAAAGTGACTTATGTGGGCGATAAACCCCCGGCGAAGCCCGCCGCCCGTGTAATAAACGGCAGCCGGCGGCTCCTGATGCCCGGACTCATCAATTCCCACAGTCATTTGCCGATGGCGTTACTGCGCGGTTACGCGGATGATTACCGCCTGCAGGAATGGCTGTTTAATCATGTCATCCCGGCCGAAGGCAAGCTTGACGAGCGCTGTGTCGCGGCGGGTATAACGCTGGGCCTGGCTGAATGTATACGCTTCGGAGTCGTGAGCTGTACCGAGATGTATTTCAAGCTGCCAAAGATCGCCGAGGCCGTATTGGAAGCCGGAACCAAAGCCAACATAACAAACGCTATTTTTTGCCTCGATCCGGATCGGTTTGATTTTGAAAAGGACCGCGGTACCATTGAGGTACGCGAAGTTCTGAAGCGTTTCGGTCAGGGCGCCGGAGACGGACGGCTCATCGTCGACGCGGGAATACACGCGGAGTATACTTCGGCGCCGTCTGCCTGGCGGGAGAGCGTTGCCTTTGCCTATGAAAACAATTTGCGTTTTCATATTCATCTTAGTGAAACGGAATTTGAACATACCGAATGTATTAAACGACACGGGAAAACACCCGCGGAAATACTGAACGAAAACGGTGTATTCACGAGAAAAACATCGGCCGCCCACTGCTGCTGGATCACCGAAGGCGACATGGATATTCTGGCGGCTAACGGCGTTACCGCGGCTCACTGTCCGGTGAGCAATCTGAAATTATCCGCGGGTCTCGCGCCGGTGGTGAAGATGCGCGCCAGAGGAGTGAACGTGGCCCTTGGCACCGACGGCGTCTGCTCCAACAATAACCACGATATGTTTGAGGAAATCAAAACCGCCGCCTTGTTGCAGAAATACATTACCAAAGACCCGTCGGTGCTTCCCGCTTATGAGGCAGTTAAACTGGCTACGGTAAACGGCGCTATCGGACAGGGCCGCGAAAACGAAACCGGCCGTATAAAAGCCGGGTATGACGCCGACCTCATCATGCTGAATTTGGACGCGCCGCATCTCTTTCCGCTGAACGATCCATTTGCAGCCGTGGCCTATGCGGCAAGGGGCAGCGACGTGTGCCTGACAATGGTACAAGGCCGAACCCTCTACGAAAACGGCGAATATAAAACAATTGATCTTGAGAAAACACGCAGTGAGGTTGAGAATTACGTTATCCCGCTGCTAATTAAGGAAAGTTGAATGAAACAAAAAAAATTATTGCTGCTTCTTGGTATCACAGCGCTGCTTTTTTCCTCCTGTGATATATTCTTTTCCCTTTTGGATGATCCCGGTAGTCAATCCGGTGATCCCGGTAATCAACCTCTGGGGACAAGAGATTTTTGGGCGCAAAATGCAACGACCTATTCATTCTACTCACTTAGGGCGGAACTGCTTCACGAAGGCAAATACTGTACCGTCTGGGCAGAAAAAGGTTCCGGTGTCAGCGGAAGCACCGCCCACAGTATGGCAAATGCTTATGATAACGATATTTATCCAAAGATGATGAATACTTTCGGGACACGTTTCAGTAACGGAATGGACACCATGCAGGCGGCGGATCTTATTTTCGGAGATGAAGACGGAAAACTCTGTATACTCCTTTTGGATATACGTGACGGCTACAGTCCTCAGAGCTCCAGCGTTTATGTGGGCGGCTATTTCTCATATCTCAATAACTATGAAAATGTTCCCAGTGATTCAATACGGAGGTATTCCAATGGGTGCGACATGATCTATGTTGACACCTATCCCGGAAAGCCGGGATCAACAGAGTCAAATTCGACTTTAGCCCATGAAATGCAGCATCTGATGAATTTCGTGACCGGTATGATGTTGAATGGCAGGCCTATGGATCTCTGGATTAATGAAGGTCTTTCGTCCGCTGCCGAATGGGTGTATGCCGGACATCCCGTAGATAAACGGGATCATTTCAATCGTGATCCGAGTGGTCTTATTGGAAGAGGCAACAATTTCTTTGTTTGGGATAACTATACTTCAAATCCAAATGCCATTTATGACGATTACTCGACTGTTTACCTTTTCTTCCAGTGGCTCAGATTACAGGCGTCGCGTAGTATATATCAGGATATTA
>Ga0209755_10009351_pt1 | contig 10361 bp, 11 predicted proteins | sample TergutCo191P1_FD_187301 | JGI IMG/M metagenome (GOLD analysis project Ga0209755, IMG submission 187301) | Cornitermes sp. P1 segment gut microbial communities from Petit-Saut dam, French Guiana - Co191P1 (SPAdes) (version 2) | ecosystem: Host-associated > Arthropoda: Insects > Digestive system...
ACTCGCAAGCCGAAACCCTGCGACAACTGGTATCATTTTTCAAATTGTAGAGCAAGGTAACGAGAATTTAACAATCCCCCCAAAGTGCGGAAAATAGGCACTTTGGGGGATTATTTTTTACTCAACAAAAGAAACTTTCTGAAAACCCTTGACGAACATTAAATCCATTCTCTTGCATAGAATCAATAAAATTAAGTGCGTTCTGCTATTTTTCACCGTTAAGTTTTTCCTTGATAGCAGTTTCGATTAATTTGCCAGCCATTGTTTTTCCTCCTCGTTTATTCGTGTACGCTGACTATAACACAGACGTTGCAACCATCATAATTTATCAACCTGCCTCCTTTCGGTTTGGGTTATTAACCGCTGTCCGTGAAAATCCGTATGTGCCACAAACAGCGCAATCTTACAATACAACCGGCAAAGAAAAACCCCGCATCATCGGCGCTGATAATGCGGGGCGTAATTAAATGGCTTCTAGTAACCGGGTAAATTTTTCTATGTTTTCCTTCTGCTTTTTAATGCCCGCTACCTTGCCGGTGATGCTTAAATTAATTTCCTGCCCCCGGGCAAAACAGCAAGTAATGGTATGCCAAAGCAGCATCTTTCGCCTTTTTACACAATCAATTTGGTTGAAGGGGATATCCATTTTACAGGATATCTTGCTGCCCGACTTATTGAAAATATAGCAGCTGATTATCTCGTTGGTAACGGTAATAATCGCGGCGTCGTTGGTCATTTCGTCGGTGGCGGTATCCAGCGCGTCGGCGGCTGTGCCCAGCGCACTAAAAATTGACGAAAGCCCGCCCACTACTTTTGACACCCCGCTTACCACTTGTTCGGCGGTGTTGTCAACCTCGCCGTCAATTTGCACTTCGTTACCCAGCAACGCCGGGTCAATGCCTAGCACCCCCCCGTTAATTGTGCCATATACCATGCAGTCAACACTTGCCGGTGCATCGTTGTATGCCGTTACTAATTCCACCATCTTGCCATCATTTAATAACATATCTGCCTCCTACCGGTATTTTATTTGCCCATACCGTACCATAAAATATTATGGCTGTGGTGTATCGATTTTGTAACAATTGAAATTGGGCGTACATTGAGGTATAGTGACCCGGATACGAATGGAGTGATGCAGAATGGCAATGTTTAACGCCAACATATTAATGAAGGAATTGCGAAAAGCCTCCGGCCTGACCCAAGCGCAGGTAGCCGAGGGCATATGCAGCCGCGGCACGCTTGCCTCCCTGGAAACCGGCCGCCGCAAGCCCGACTGGTTTACCTTCAAAAACGTAATGATGAAGCTGGGTGTTGACCCGACCTTGTACCACAACGACATTGTCAGCGCCGACGAAGCGTATATCATGAACGCGCACACCGAATGCACGCAGCTAATCCGCGCGCAAAACCTGACCCAACTAAAAGCCGAGCTGGATAAAATTGAACAAGACCCCCGCTTTGCCGAAGGGCTGGGGCGGCGCGTGTACCTGGGCATTTTGGGCACATACTACACGCTTAGTTATGTACAAGCCGTTTACTATTCTGCCGAGAAAAATGAAGCCGACGGCGCAGCATTTATAGCCCCCGCCCTAGAATGCACCATGGAGCTGCTGACCAGCTACCGCCCGGATTTTGACATCGCCAACATACCCAACTACTTCCTATCCAACGCAGAACAAATTGCGCTGGACAGGCTGGTCAACATCTACCTATTCCAAAAACAGGCAAAAAAATCGGTGGAAATAGGCACGATGCTGCTAGAAAACCTGGAGAAAAATTACAAAGTAGATTTAATTGAAGATATCCGCTATTTCCAATTAATGATAACGGGCAACATCGCCAACACCCTGATGGAAGAATTGCACGACTACGAAGCCTGCATAACCCTGCTGGACAAAGGCATTGCCAAAATTAAAGACCGCTTCGGCATTTATCCCTATTACCGCTTCTCCTACATGAAAGCACGCGCCCTCATCCGCCTCGGCAAAAAAGAAGAGGGCGAGGCACTCTTCAAAAAATGCATCATGTTCTCCTACGGAGCAGAACAATACCTACCCGGCGACATGAAAGTCGATTTTCAAAAAGACATTTTTAAAGGCACCTTCGGCTACACCTTCGACCTGACTGTAACCATACCGTGGTAATACACAATTCCTGAACCTGTAGCCCCAAACAGACGCGAAGCTTGACCATACAGCGCGTTGGTAGTAGGAAAGTAAGAAACAACCTGAACGAAATGACAACCACCGGTAAGATGGTGATTGTTCCATTATTTAACTTGTTTTGCCCTGCCCGCACACGCCATGTGCGGGTTTTTTGTGTTGTAATTTTGTGTCGAGTTATTTATTATTTTTTGAAAAGTCAAACGACTTAGTTACAGATGGAAGCTCAGGACTTGAATCACCTTTAAGCAATCCCGTATCTGATCGACTAAAAAGCGCAGATAAAACTAGCTCACGCTCTGATTCGCTTACTAGCTTTTCTTTAGATAATGCAAGATAAAAGTATGACAATTGTTCACGTTCTTTTGCATCACGTGATAAATGAAATGAACTCAACGCAACCTTCATCATTGTTTTGATAATATACATTATTGTTGCTACAATAACCGAAAGAATACCCATATTTCTAACAGCAAGAATTAAATTATCGCCTGTGAAAATTTCAGTAAATATCATAATAATTGTAAGCATTATTATTCCCACTATCGAAACCCCACCCGCTAACCTTAACCATTTATTCCCACTTTCATTATAATCGTCACTCATTTCCTTCCAATACCGAGCGGGTTTTTCCAATTTTAATTTTTCTTCATACGTATTTTCTATGATTTTAATTTGCGCTTTACTATTTACAAATAATGTTTCAAGCTCCCCTCCCCAGCACGTTCTGTACCTTTTTCAACCATGTCATTTTGATACTGTTTAATGTCTAATATTTTTGATTCAAACAATTCATCAAATTGTTTTAAATACACATTATATCTGTTAGAAAAATCTGTTTTCATATCTTCTATTTCAGATATGGCATTAGGTAAAGCTTTATCAATATTACGAATTGTTTGTACATATTCATATGCAGTAAATAACCCTAATAAATAATCAATATTCATATTGTATATACTTTGATTAAATTTTCTCTTTTCAATTCCAGCGAAGAAGCCTGTAAAAAAAGTGTGGCTTCTATCATTATAACGCAATAGTATTTGCGCTAGTATTGTATCTGATGCTATGTTTAATGCATCCCCATTTATCAGAAAACACTTTCGGATTGCATCTGCATTTGATGTTTCAAAGTTATCTTCATTTTTTATGCTATCAAATAATTTTTTTGCTTTATCTAAGTTCGTAATAAAAGATGAAAATGGTTGTTGACCTTTTAAACCAGTAAAATTTTCATTCCAAAAAACTAATTCGTTTTCTACATATTTTTCAAATGAATCTGGGGTATTTAATTCTCTTGGTATTAATTGATTGTTTAATTCGTCAATTTTGTATTTATTAGGGACTTGTGGAATAGTTATGTTTAATGAAGTAAAATATTCTTTAAACGTTTTTGAATAACTCATAATTACCCTCCATTACAATCTCCATGTTTCAACACGAGGCGACATTCTGTGGTGACAGCAATCATTTTCACAAGAAAATCTTTTATTTTGCAATGCGACTAATTGCCCTTACATTTTGCATCATGAGTGGTCTAATCGCCACGTTTTAGCAACGACCATGCTGTATTCATTTCTAATTGAAAATTATCCCATGCCCATTTTTATCTTCATACTGATTCAGTTATATTTATAAACGCTGCCAAAAATTGTGTCCGTGCATAAAAGGCACGCGAAATACTGCCATGCCCTTTTCCCTTGGTACGCGGTTGGATGTACTGCCCCATACGCCCCGTAAGGGAAGAAAACCCACGCGCAGGGTCATTTATGCATTCACGCACCAATTCGTAATCATCACGAACAGCTTCATACAATTCTCCATTCAAATCAAAAGACGTTACGGTGTGTACAAACGAAGGCTCGCTATAGTCTGCGCCTACAGTACGCGCTACTATCACGGCCTTTCGTAACTTCATTAATAAATGGCTATCCTCGAAAGGGGTGCGCTGTACATTGTATGGGTCAATCATTGTGATTGCCATGGTTTCTTTGAACGCCAGCGATCCATTACGAAGCCGCTTTAGCGGAATGCATTTCAATTCCCATGAACCAAAATTTGGACTTTGGCCGGAATTAATTGGTAATCCTAAATATCGTTCACATACATGACCCGCCCAACCTTTATTCACTTTGCCATTGCCGGATGTTACCGTTATGCTATATTCGCGCGCTAATTCATGCAAATTACGACCTTCCAGTTCGCGCAATCTATATACTGCTTCATTTCTGTGCATGATTTTTCTCCTTATTTATTCGCAATTAAAATTTCCCGTATTTTGCCACGCCCGTTACCATTAGCATTAATAGCGCGACTGGCTTCAATTCTGATAATTTTGTGTTGCGCATATAATTCATCAAAGAATGTGTCATTTTCATCCGCATTGGTGGGGTCGGAATTGCTGGCAACAACATGCGCACCCCGTTCGCTCATTTCAGTAATAAAACGAGCCAGCGCTGCCTGTGCATTATCATCAAATCCATCTTGTGCATAAGCATTAAAATTAGCGGTAGTCGTTAATGGCCGATATGGCGGGTCGAAGTAAACAAACGTGTTATTATCAATAAAATTGCGCGATTGCTGATATTCCGCATGGGCAATCGTTACATTTTTCAATTTACTTGCTATTGCACGAAGGTTTTGTGCATCACAAATGCAGGGGTTTTTATAACTGCCTTGTGGCACGTTGTAACCACCCTTACTGTTTACACGATACAAACCATTAAAACAGGTTCGATTTAAAAATATGAATAAAGCCGCCAATTCTACAGACGCATCACCACGTTTTATTAATGTGTTATATTTTTCTCGGTTGGCATAAAAAAACACTTTCCGTTGTTCACTACTTGCAGGCAGATAGTTGTTTTCCATTAACTGTAATGTCGTGATTAAAGAATCAACATCATTTTTTATACTGTTATATGTATGAATGAGTTCGCGATTAATATCGCTTATATACACCTCATCCATTTCAAAATGATTTAATACATCAAACAAAACCGCGCCACCACCTACAAAAGGTTCGGCGTATTTTTTTATGGTTTGCCCTATCCCACGTGGGTACTGGCTACGAATGTTATTTAAAATTTGGGCTTTGCCGCCTGCCCATTTTACGAAAGGCTTTGCCACGGAAACCCCTCCTATTTCAAACGACTAATCCCTTAACCGCACGGCATTCGCCGCGCGTCTGCGGTAATTCTCATCCATTTTGGCATAGTGTTTGCGGGTGGTGTTGACGTCGGCGTGGCCCAGTACGTTGGCGACCAGGTAGATATCCCCGGTTTCGGCGTAGAGTTGCGTGCCGAAGGTGGAGCGCAGTTTGTGGGGTGAGATTTTTTTCAGGCGGGTTACTAGGGAGGCGTATTTTTTTACGAGATTTTGGACGGCGCGGTCGGTGATGCGGCGGTTTTGTAGGGACAGGAACAGGGCGTTTTCGTGGCCGGCTATAGGGGTCATTTCGGTGCGTTGGGTCAGGTAAGCACGCAGGGCGGCGGCCACTTCATCGCCGAAGTAGAGAATCATTTCGTCGCCGCCTTTGCGCCGCACGCGTATGCCGCCGGTCTCGAAGTCGATGTCGGGCAGGTCTATGCCGATGCATTCGGACACGCGAATGCCCGTGCCGAGAAGGAGGGTGATGATGGCGGCGTCGCGGGTTTTGGTGCGCTCGTGGAAGGCGCGTTGGCGGGGCGAAAGCTTCTCGCCGGAGTCTACTTCGTCTAGGAGCTTGGCAATTTCATCGACCTCCAGCGTGGTGATGGGCTTGGAGGCGATTTTGGGGAAGCTGATAAGCTCCGCCGGGTTGGCGGTTATGTGTTTTTTCATGTACAGATAGCGGAACAGCCCACGCACGGCAGCCAGCTTGCGCGACTTGCCGATGGCGGCGTTTTGCACGGTTTCACCGCTTTTTGGCATATAAAATGTTAGATATTCCATGAAATATTGCAGGTGGTCGGCGTCCACTTTTTGCATATCTTCCAGGGTCAGGTCAAGAATTTTGCGCCGGGTAAACACTTCTTCTACGAGAAAATTGAAGAAAATACGCAGGTCGTAGGCGTAACCCAGCCGCGTCAGCGAAGATGTTTGGTCGTTTAACGACATAAAATACATATTTAAAAATGGAGGCAACTCCGCCAATATTTCGCGCAGGCGTTGAATTTCGGCGGCTTTTTTTTGGTCGTGGTAGGTGGACAATTTTAACACTTCCTCGGCATTTTTCGCGGATTATACCATGCAATTGGGTGTTATGATATACTTCGCGTATGATTTATTTAGATTATGCGGGACACACGCCCCCTTGCGAAGCCGCTTTGGCGGCTTTTTGCCGCGCCGAACGGGAATTTGGCAACGCCCATGCGCGCCACGCCCACGGCCGCGGGGCGGCGGCAGCATTAGCACGCATTACAGCGGGCATCGCCGCGCTGGTGGGCGCAAAAGCGGACGAAATCGTGTACACATCGGGCGCGGGGGAAGGAAATTTCCGCGCGATAACGGGGCTGGCGCGGGCGTATCGGCATGTGGGGCGGCATGTGCTGACGACGGCGTTTGCCCATCCGTCGGAGGGGAGCGCGCTGGCGGCGCTGGCGGAGCAAGGCTACGAAGTGGGGCAGGTGCGCATCTGCCCGGACGGCAAGCTGGACTTGACGCATTTGGCGGGGGCAATTCGGCCGGACACGGTGCTGTTTTGCGTCAGCGCGGTGGACAGCGAGCTGGGCGTGGTACAAAATTTGGGGGAAATAGCGGCGGTGATGCGGGCGCATCCGCAGGTGCATTGGCACATCGACGCGGCGCAGGCCATGGGGAAGGTGGCGCTGCCGGATTTTTCAGCGTTGGGCGCGTCTACGATGGTTTTTTCTTCGCATAAATTCTACGGCGTGGGGGGCAGCGGTGTATTGCTGCGGCGCAGCGGGGTCATGCTGGAAGGCGCGTATGACGGCGGCACGCCCGCGCTGGGGCTGGCGGCGGCGTGCTACGCAGCGCTGGAGGTCGCCCTGCGGGAACAAGCAACCCGCACCGCGCAGGTAGCACAATTAAAAGAAACCATCGTTGCCGCGCTGGCGCAAAACCCCCGCGTGCGCATCAATTCCCCGGCGGGAAGCAGTCCGCACATGTTGAATCTTAGCATCGATGGAATGCGCGGCACAGCGGTACGCGACACGCTGAACGCGCAGGGCGTATGCGTATCCGTAAAGGCCGCCTGCGCTACCGAAAATTCCCCCTCCCGCGCGGTGCAAGCCATCAGCGACAAAAAAAACGCCCTGCTTTCTTGGCGCGTCAGCTTGTCGCATCTGACAACCGCGCAGGAAATTAAGGCGTTCTTGGAAATTTTAAACAAATTGTGATATAATGCGACAGTAACATGGAACTAACCGGGGACGGTAGGCGTCACATTTCTTCATTCGCTGTTTTGAATGAAAGGAGGTGAAGCCATGGAAGTTATCTTTTCCTTTGCAGAACTGTTTGATTTTTTGCTAACCGGCTTGGGATTGGTCTTGGCCTTTCTCGGCGGTCGGCAGTCAGTGAAGCGTAAAAAGAAAAAGAGCCGCCCCAATCGGAAAGGCAAGCGGCTCTAGCAACATGTTAGAAATGTGAAGCCCACCGTAAACGGTTGTGTTCCAAGCAGTCCATGGTTCGCCGCCATGGGCTGTTTTTATGACTTAGTCCTATTATAACCAACTTACAAAAAAAATCAACCAACCATTTTCAGAAAGCAGGCAACCATGACCCCACCCATGACCATCGAACACAGCATAAACAAAAAATTCCGCAAAACCCTGTGGCGGCCCTTTGTGGCGGGGATTAAACAGTACGCATTACTAGCCCCCGGCGATGTGGTTGGCGTATGCATTTCGGGGGGGAAGGATTCGATGCTGCTGGCGAAATTATTGCAGATGCTGCATCGCCACAGCGACTTCCCGTTCGCGCTGCATTTTATATGTATGGACCCCGGCTACAGCCCCGCCACACGCCACAAGGTAGCCGCGGCAGCGGCGCTTTTGGACATTCCCCTCACCTATTTCGATTCGGATATTTTTCGTGTGGTGACGCAAACCGACCGTAGCCCTTGTTATTTATGCGCGCGAATGCGCCGCGGGCATTTGTACAGCCACGCGGCATCACTGGGTTGCAATAAAATTGCGCTGGGCCATCATTTTTCCGATGTAGTGGAGACTATTTTAATGAACACGCTGTACAACGGCACATTCGAGACGATGATGCCCAAGCTGACCAGCCGAAACTTCCCCGGCATGGAATTAATCCGCCCGCTGTACTGCGTCCACGAGGACGCCATCACCCACTGGGTGCGCTACCATGATTTGGCGTTTATCAAATGCGGCTGCCCGCTGGCAGAGGATTGCTCGCTGCTGGAAGCTGACGGCCGCCGCGCCACCGTAAAAGCACTGATAAAACACATGAAAGCCACCAACCCGAATGTCGAAACTAGCCTATTCGCCGCCACGCACAAGGTAAACGCCGAACGGGTGCTGGGCTTTACGAATTAATTTGCCCAATGCGTTCAAATTCATCGTCAATATTTTCAAACAAATCTACCAACAAGGGGTCAAAATGCCTGCCCCGTTCGTTGATAATATGCGCTGCCGCGTCCACGTGAAGGTAGGCAGCCTTGTACGGCCTAACCGAAATAAGGGCGTCATACACATCGGCAATGGCAATAATGCGCCCCAGCAGCGGTATTTCTGTTCCTTTTAATTCGTTGGGGTAGCCGCTGCCGTCCCATTTCTCGTGGTGGGTAAGGGCGAAAATACCGGCATATTCCAAAAAATCGCTGTCCTGCGCATTTTTCTTAATGCGGTTAATAATATTTTCGCCATGGGTGGTATGCTTCTTCATCTCGTCAAATTCTGCCAAGGTATAGCGCTTGGTGCTAAACAACAGTTCATCTTTAATATAAATTTTGCCCACATCGTGCAAGGCCGACGACTGCACCGCCAATTCTTCGTCAATGGCTTCAATTTCTACGGCATATACGCCCTGCCTTTTCATAGCGCGGATAAGGGCTCGAATATACAATTGCACCCGTTCAACATGCCCGCCGGTTATTTTGTCGCGGCAATCTACAATTTCGGCCAGGGTTTTTAAAATTACATTTTTTAGTTGAACAACGGATTTGGATTTTTCATCCACCAATGTTTCCAAATTGGTGCTGTAGTTTACCAATTCCCGTTTTTGTGCCTCCATCAGCAAATGTATTTCAATGCGCTTATGCAATAGCGGCGCGGAAAAGGGCTTGTTAATAAAATCTACCGCGCCTAATGAAAGCCCTTCCATTTCAGACCCTTCATCGTCCAGCGAGGTAAGAAAAATAACGGGAATATGCGCCGTGTGCGGGTTGGCTTTTATTTGCTTGATAACATCATAGCCATTCATTTCGGGCATTTGAATGTCCAGCAGAATTAAATCGGGCAGTAATTTTCCCAACATGCGCAGTGCGCCTTCCCCCGTGTTGAAGGTAAATACCTGATACAATTCATCCAACGCAAGACTGCTCATGGTCAAATTAGTGATGTTGTCGTCGATGATGAAGATGTTCTTTCGTCTTGCTTCCGCGCTCATTGTTTTGCCCCCTCTTGTGTTAAAAATGCAGCAGTGCGTTGCGCCAAGCTGCCCGCTTCATCAATTTCACCGCATATCAGTAAATTTTCAATGGCTTCGATGGTGGCTTTATTTTCGGTGGTGTAGGGTTTTTCGTGTAGCTGCCGTATTGCCTTGTTCGCATCCCCGATGCTGTAGGTTATGCAGGCATTGGCGCAATCGTTTAATCGGTCAATTAAAAATGCCACATCTTCTTCCCCGTGGGGGGCGGGTTGCTGCTGCTGTTCCAATTCGGTAATAATATCTTGTAGTTGCGCTAACAATTCCGGGGTTTGCGCTTGAATAACGGTGTCATTACGTTCCTGCCCGGCGCGTTCTAACAGCAGGGCCGCGCGTGACAGCGGCAACCTGCCGATATTGTGCAGGGCATTTTTTATCCCGTGTACATAGGTGGTGTAGGTTTCATACCCTATGGTGTCCATGGGCAGCCGCCGAAGAAGGGGCGCTACCACGGCAAGCACTTGCTTGGCGTCAATAACAAACGCCTTGGCCAGCGCCGCATCCAAGTTGGCATGGCGCTTGTCCCGCACAAAGCGAATCAGGCAGTCATTCATCTGCTTGAATACAACCGGCTTGACCAAAAAC
>Ga0209755_10009352_pt1 | contig 10360 bp, 6 predicted proteins | sample TergutCo191P1_FD_187301 | JGI IMG/M metagenome (GOLD analysis project Ga0209755, IMG submission 187301) | Cornitermes sp. P1 segment gut microbial communities from Petit-Saut dam, French Guiana - Co191P1 (SPAdes) (version 2) | ecosystem: Host-associated > Arthropoda: Insects > Digestive system >...
TTTTGGTCTTCCTCTTCATCTTGTTGCATACAGCTTTCCGTACAACATCTTTTTTGGAATTGCGGTGTCTTGCATTCTTTCTATATGACCAAGCCATCGTATTCTTTGGGATTTTATAAACCTGACAGTGTTCTCCCCCTTAATTATAACTTCTAATTCATTGTTTCGTTGAATTCTCCGTAATTCGTTTTCTTTCACTGGTCCATATATTTTCCGCAGTATTTTCCTTTCAAATACTGCTAATGCTCCTACCTCTTCCATAGTGAGTGTCCACAATTCTGAACCATAGGTAACCGCTGGGTATACCAACGTGTGGTATATCTGCATCTTGATGTTCCTTGATATGAGGCTGCTGTTAACCAGTTGTCTATTTGCTTTAATATGCATTCACTTTTGTAAATGTAGGTCATTTAAAGGTTTGCAAGTACACTATTAAACACTGCTTCACTGTCAGATACAAGTTGTTTGAGGTCTTGGTGTGTGTATTATTGTTAATAAGTTTTGTTTTTAAATAACAAATGATACATGTTATTCTGGATCACCTTCTCACCATTTTCAGATAGATACAGGGGCAGGAGCCTGTATAGTTGCTGCCATGAGAACCGCAGTCGCACATAATCTGTGGTACTTCCCAGCTGTGAACTGTGGAAATTTTTCTGAATGCAGCTGAAATTAATATAAGTAATGGCTGAAACAGTTATTCCCATGTCATTCATGATATGTTTTTGTGACTTGTGTACTGTCATTGAGTGTTTGTGAGAAAAGAGTTACATTTGTTCATATGGGGTATTATTATTTACTGACATTTCAGAGGAGCTTCTTACCATCCTCATCAAGGCAGTCCATGTTGGACTACCAGTTGACATGGCATCATGTCCAAGAACACTTTAATCTTCATCAGCAATGCTGGGATAACCTCAGGTCACTCAAATTTCATTTCAGGTTTGACATGGCTAATGGTTTACAGAACTGAGAAGTACCAGAAATTGAAGGCTGAAGTGGAGAGGCAGAGCAAAAGGTGTAAGTATATTTGTGCAATATGGTTTGAATACACATAACGTACTCATTAACATGTGTGTTAAATATTCTGGTTTATTTTTTTCTGTTCTGTGCCTGTATGATTTGGCCATGCTAGCTTCAGAAGTGTGAGAGATGTGGTGTAAGTTGAGTGTGTCAAACAATGTTGAAGTACTTTTTAAAGTAGGGTGGGAGCAGTATAGTAGATATCAGCCATAGTCAAACAAATGCATGCGGTGTGAAAATATTGAATGACATTTATTTTGCAAATAAGGTAACTCTGTAATGAACAACGGCCATCTTCAGGATTGCACAGTTCTTTAGTGCCGTGCTTGGTTTTTGGCTGTGGAGGCATTAGTGGAGCTGGCAGATGGGCCTGTTGGATGTGGTGAAGTGGTGAATGTTGAGTGTTTGTCTGGAACTTCCATGTGACAAGGTCAGTAGTACTTGCAGAGGCAGAGAGAAAGACTAGACCAAACATGACACTGTCTTTGCATTAGTGGATTGCTCCTAGCCAACCATTTTAAAATTTCACTGGCCAAAAACCATGCACTGCTTGATAGTCTCTGAGAATACTCACTCGCTCCTAAAATTATTCTGGGATGCTAGAAGGTAAATGGGATTTCTCCCAAATGCCAGAGTGTTAACCACCACCACCATAACATTTATGTTTAACTGTAACTGTCAACTCATGAAGAGCTGGCAAGCTTTTTAATTGTGTATTTGTAACATCATAAGAGTTTAATAATCCATCACTGGTTCCAAGGTTACTTCTGTCTTGTATTTTGGTCATTTTGAGAGTATAGATGTTACTTTCTGTATATCTGGGATAGCATAGTCTGTATAGCTACTAGTTGTGGGCCCGGGGTTTGTATCCTAGCAGAGGCAAGACAGTTTCTCTTCTCCGTACCTCTCCAGACCAGCTGTGTGGCCCGCCCAGTCTTCTGTTGTTTTCTGGGGTAAAGTGGCTGGGACATGAAGTTTGTGGCTCACCTCCATTTAATGCCAAGGTCAAGAATGAGTGGTCCTATACTTCTTTTCCCCCTGCATGACACCTTCATGGCATGGACAGGGACAGCGTTACCTTCACTATCTTTCAAGATTAAAGTGTAGCTATTCAGTCTGCATGTTTCAGTTCAAGTTGACATATTGTTTGGATGTTGTGTGTCTGTGCCTGTAAGATACTCATCTATATATGTGATGGTGTAGTACAAGTGTGATGATGAAGCTGATATTAGATTAGACATGCATTTTATTTTGAACACCTTTCTTCCAAAAATTTTGCCATTTACGAGATAAAGTGGAAAAATGCAGTAGTGCCAGACAGGCCACGGATGACTGTATAATACGGTGCATTCCCACTGCATCTGGATGATAAAGGCAGACAACAGACACACATTCAGAACAGTTAAGGCTTAACTGTTTTTGCATGGCAGCAATGGTCATGCAAATGTACCTCAGTGTTGCAATATATGTACATTCCCTGTCTGCTTTGCCTTCTGTTTATTGTTTTGTAATGACCTAAGTGCTGGTTGCAGTGGTCACATGTTCATAATGCGTAGGTCTGCGGCCGCCTGCCCGCCGAGATTTTGGGTTCGAATCCCACTGGGGCCGTGGATGATTTTCTGTTGTGAGTGTTGTGTGTTGTCAGTTTGAGGTCTCTGCGACGAACTAATCACTGATCCAGAGGAGTCTTACCGACTATGGTGTGTCCTGTGATCTAGAAACTTTGTGAATGAGGAGACCCAGGCCCCTTGGGAGCTGTTATGCCACAGTAAAAAAAAAAAAATGCCCCAGGTAGCTGGGAATTAGTTTTACCTTTTCTTTCTAATAAGAATGTGATGGTGGCATGCATCTAGATAAAAGTCGAATAAGTTAGTGTAATATATTTATGTAGTCTTTGTTATCATATATAGGAATTTATTTAAATTATTAAATAATGTAGTTCTTATGTTGACTGAGTAGTGATCACGCTCCTTGTTGTTTAATTGTAGAAGTTTCTTATGTGTAAGCTTTGTTATTGTACTGTATGTACAAAGTTGTGAGTTTAAGCGTAAATTTTCGTGGTTAAAAGGTATATGTGTTAAAAAGAAGAAGAAGAAGTAGATGTGAATAAGTGGTTAGTTGTGAATTATGGAATTATTTTATTGTGACTAACCACAGGGTTTTGGTGGGGCAACCTGAGGGAAATAAACCACTAGGAAGACCCAGGCATAGATGAGTGGATAATATTAAAATGGCCATTTAAGAAGCGGGATTGGGAGCATAGACTGGACTGGTGTGGCTCAGATTAGGGACAGGTGGCAGGTTTTTGTGAATGAGGTAGTTAACCTTCAGGTTCCATAAAATTCAGGGAATTTCTTGACTAGCAGAGAACCTGTTAATGTCTCAAGATGTACTATGCTGCATGGAGTTAGTTAGTTACTGTACTTAACCAGATTATCAAGAATAGCCCTTGAGATGTGCCATATGACTGAGCTAATTGGACATGACAGCCATAATGTTCAAGTGAATGAAGCATAAACAGTTTCAATGTGTCTGAACATGTGAGATGCCCCACGTGTTTATCATTACCCAGTAACTTACCCATTTTTGTATGAATTTTTATTTTAAATATGGAATGATTTGTATATTTGCATTTTACCTGCAATGATAGATTAGTGCTTTGAAATCCAGCTTGCATAATTCTGTGAAGTTTTATTAGATATGCCATTAATGTGATGTATTTTTGCAGTGGAAAAAAGGAAGGAAGCTCATGGAGACTCTCTGGACAAACAACATAAAAAGAAGATAGAACGTGAAGAGGAAAAACTTAAGAACAACAACCGTGATTTGTCGCTTGTGAAGATGAAGTCAATGTTTGCCATAGGTTTTGCATTTACAGCCCTGTTGAGTATGTTCAATAACATGTAAGTGATACAGCAGCCTTGTAATGATATGAGTGAAATATGATTGTCAGTGGTGAATGTTTGGTTAGGAAGGCAGCTTATTGTGTGAAAGTTAGGGACATTAGACTATAAGCTAGGGACTGAAAATGTAAACTGAGTTCAGTTCATTATTAGAGTTATGAATTTTTGTTCACTAACCTACAGTTTTCCATTTCAGGGTTGGTTTTCCTCTTGCATATTTCCAGTTTGCATCTCCTGTATTTATGCTTCATTTATTTTAGATTTGATGGAAGGGTAGTTGCACGATTGCCGTTTGTCCCAGTCTCATGGATTCAAGGTCTCTCACACCGAAACCTGTCTGGAGATGATTATACTGAGTGTTCGTTCATCTTTCTCTATATTCTTTGCACCATGTCTATTCGTCAGGTAAGAGTGGTACATGCAATAAGTGTTAGATTTTTAATTGTTGCGTTTTTTGTTTTATGTCCCCACACATTTAGCAAAAGTATGTGAGGTTGGTGAACTTGTGTCTGTTTCTGTTTAGCTTATCTTCTGTTTTTCTCTGGGGATTTGTGTGTTTAATGAGTTATCAGTTTCCCTGGAACTTGTTAAGGTTCTCATTCAATTACATATTACCTTCTGTTCATACCTTTGAAACTTTGCAAAGTAATTAGTGTTCAGCTGTATCCACTGTGGTGACACAGTTTTGTAGTCCTCCTTAAATATGAAAATTAGTAAGGGGCATAAAGGAGACACTGTAATTACATCATGTAACTCTTTACTTCATATCATGAAAAGGTTGGAGTTCTGGTGGTTGTCATTTCAACTATCCCTGTGATGACCAAGTTAGTAGTAATGTAGAGCATCCCTACTACTAGATGCAGTAGTTTCTGACTTATTCTACAGAGGGCATATGGGGGCAAAAAAGTGGTGTGACCTGATTTCAACATATTCACAAGAGATGGAACCAATTTGAACACATTCAGAAAGTTAGTTTGAGTAGTAGAGCATGTTTGAAACATGATGGCATATGCGCAGAAACCAGATTTGGTCTTTCAGCAAAATGGATGAGTCCATTTAAATTGGCTGAGGGGTCAGTTCAGTCAACTACTGGCAGCCGAGGTGTGCGCATCAGCAGTAGTAATGGTAGTAATGCTGGATACACCATGTTCTGAGGTAGAGTGCAAGACTACAGGCTACACACTCCACTCGCGTGTTTCCCCTTCACTTCCCCTACCGTGCATCACCATGTGCCATCAGGTTTCAGCTGAGCTCTACATGTCTATAAATGTATATCCATGATGATATGGGTGCAGAGTATTGTAGGTGGCCACATAATTATGTGCTGCACAGCACAAACTGACAGTGTTGCCGTTTAGAATAAGATGTGAACTGTTCAGACTGTGGTGTTTGAAATGATGCAGGTTTTTCGGATTAACACTTTGGTCCCTAATGTCGGGTATACCCTTCACACATTGTGTTACTCTAAATGTCAGGTGTCAGGTATGGATGATGGCCATTTAGTGACCTCCTTGTGCAGGCTTCATTCAAATTATGGTCTGCACATCACACTAAGCGTTTAATTCTGATACCGAGGGGCTAAAGTTGCATTGAACTTAATAGAAGACATCCATTTGTGTTTATGTAATTACTGGTAATCAGTAAATTTCAAAAACGCAACTGTTTGTTTATTATGTAACAGAAAGCTGCATGTTTTGGTCTTAGTAGACCATCATCAGGCTAAGTATGTAGAATTTTATTACATGTAAAAAAATAACTCTTTGTACTTCGCATGTCGATGGTCACTAAGACCAACATGTGTAGCATTCTGTTATATAATGAACACATAGTTGTGTTCAACAGTATTTTATTAAACATTATTTAACTTTTGTTGTATGAGAGCATGTACTGGTCTTTAAAATGTATTGACTAATGGCCTAGCGTACCATGTGCTGGTCTCTGTGTGCTTGCTTGCTAGTGATTTAAATGTTAATGCTAAATCAGAAGAACTCAGGCCATCACAAGATACAGCTGGAATTTAAGTCTCTCTCCTACTAGTTGAAGTTGCACGATAACAGAGCAACCCATATATTGCATTTGACAATGGGAAATGTTGGACTGCTGCAGATTTGTCACAAGCACTACTTGTAGAAATATATGCAGATTTTCTGTGAAGTTCTCTAACTGTAAATTGTGAGTTTTTTGGTGAATTTAACATCTCAGGTTACATCTCAGAATTTTTAGTTATGAAAATTCATACCCAAACAGGTTGTTCATTGCAAAAATCACATATGTGTTGTTGTTATTATTTTGTAACTTTGTAGTTGTTGGTATAGAGATAAGGGAATTTAAGTTTGAGCAGGCTTCATAACAACAATCAACAATTTCTTGTTCTTTTGTGGTTCTTGAAGTTATGTAATCATTCAGGAGTGTAATTTTTGAATGAACTAGGTTGCTGTGTGGGCCAGGAGAGCTGAGTTAATATAGTGTCTCACTTTGGGCTGGACAGTCCAGGGATCGAATCTGGTGGGGGCAAGAGTGTCCGCATCTGTCCATAAAGCCCTGGGGCCTAGCCCAGCCTCCTATACAGTGGTTGCCAGGTCATTCCTGGGGGCAAAGTGGTTGGGGCATGGTGATGACTGCTCAACCCCATCTAGTGCCAAAGTTAAAGAAAGAGTAGTGAGGGAACATGAAACTTCACATCTGCAGAACACATGTTTTCAGGCGCTATAAGTGATGGACTGATAAGAGATTCAGTGGAATTGAAGCAGGAATAGAAACAAGCAGCCTTAGCAGTTAATGAATTGTAAAGTCTTTGAAAAACAAATGTAGGTGCCTTATTCAAGAAGCCAGGTTTTATGTTACAGTGAAGGAGTATAAGTATATTTATGAATAGATAGATGTTTTGTCTTCATTCATGGCAAGTCTTTGTTAAATATTCCTATACTGCCACTGTTCATATAATTAGTTTTGAATACCCTTTAATTGATCTCCAACATGTTTTGATCAGTATTGTTCATTATGTGATCAGTACTGATTGGTACATAATGGAGGTTTGTTAAAGGGTATTCAGCATTAAGTATATGTACTGTGGTGGTATTTTGTCATATGAGTATGTAGAATTTGAAGCAAATGGTGTTACGATGAATCAGTTAAGATTAATTTCTTGTATTGATGATTGCCAAACTAAAGTCAATCACAGCACCTAAGTGTTGTTTTTATGGGTTGCTGGCCAAACTTTGCCTTGCTACTTAGTCCGTGATATTTCTAACCCTATTGTTCATATATGTGCACTAATATCACTGTATCAGATAAACACAAATGTACTCATATATTATTAAGTCACCACTTTATTAACATTATACGTAACTCCAACAATTTTCAACCCTTGAAGGGCCATTTTCAGGGAGTATAATTGATACATTCTAATATACGACTGCATTTGTCGGTGTTTATTGGTTATATTTCCAACCCTTTCAGGACTTATTTTGATTGGCACAATCCCTGCATTTGCAGCTACATGTGATTGCTAGCAAGCTATGACTGTTTATGTATTACTAGCATAATGTCAGATTTAGTACCTACTGTGATGCATTTTTTGGTACAATGAGGCCTGCAGGAAGGTATAAGCCTGTCATCTGCTGATGATGAATAGTAGAGCAGTGGAAAACAATTTTTTCCCACACTGTGGAGACACTTGGATTTGCTCCACGTACTAACTCCTTCCCTTTTGTATGTGTTAAAAATACATTCTTGAAATTGTGGCACATGTCTTGAAATATCAAGCTTCAGACTGCACTGTTATTTGGATTTAAAATTATTGAAAAGCAGAAAACCAGAAAAAATGTTGTCTGTTAGTTTCAAATGCACAAAACTCTCCATGCTGGCAGAAAATGAGGTTGTTGTCTTTATTTTATCAGTAATGCTCATACCCACGTGTCAGAGTGCTGTACAAAAACAGTGCCAGGGATACTAGCTGAATGTGAGAACCATTGAGTGAAAGGAAGTGTGCCACAAGTAGAAATGATTAGTGAGAGAAAGTAACTGAATAAAATTATTTAATTGGTTAGAGTAGTAATGGTGATTATAGCATCTAGCCTTCACTTTGTTGACCAGAATTACAGATGCACCCACTGACATATAGGAACTGATATGGGCGCAGCAGTGTGGGAGCTGTGGTCTGGTGAATGGGTAACAGGTTTAAATATGCCACTGACACAAACAATTGACTAGGGTAGAGTGTCACTTGACACTTCATCGTCTGAAATCAAGTGTTGAGACAGAAGTTCAAAACGAGTTCATTTGTATTCCTATGGATCGTTCATGCTGGTAGATGCAATTTATCTCCTTGGTGACTGACTTTAACCCTTTGGCACCAGAACTAAATGTGTGGTGGGATCTGCAGAAGACTGGAATGTAAATGAGGACTGTGCAAGAGTGACCATAATTAGCCATCAGCCGTAGCTGATGTTTGGTGTTTTGAGCATCACAGTGCACATTATAAATATGTAATGTTCAGCACCATAGGGTTAATAATTTTTGTTTTCAGTAATGTGTGTAGAAAATAAAAGTTTTTTCTTTTCTCTCAGAACATTCAGAAAATGCTGGGCTTCGCTCCATCAAGAACTGCGAGCAAGCAGAGCGGCAGTATATTTGGTCCTCCACCTCAGCAGTTTAAATGATGATTGTGTGTCTTAGTAAAGTTGGATCCCATCTGTACTGTTTGGACTTAATGTAAGTGTTGGAAGTGGAAATTGTGTGACATTACTGAAGAGTGATTTCTTCAGGTTGGAAACTTTGGTGTGAGGATTCATTACTGTCTATAGAGATATTCTGGGTGTTTCCAGTTAAGGAGCTATCGTTATGGTGCACTGTTTGCGTGTTATCGTGATACTTGTTACAGGAACACATAGGGTGCTTCATTTACTTATTCTCCAACTCCACATTTTTTATTGTTTCAGTGCTAAATGTATTTTTGCCACATACTGCTCTGTTGGGAGATTAAGAACCTACTTAAGTTAAAGTCCACCATTGTACATGTTTCAGTTCTTGCTGCTACATCATTTTTAACCATCAAAGACTGGGTTGGTATTTCATTTTAGTGCATGGTTTATGAAAAATGTATTATTTGAACAGAAAAAGATAAAATTATGAAATAAACAGAATTTTGTGGGAAAAAGAAATGGAGATTATGCAGCATGTCTTTAAAATGCAGGAAATTACTGTGTTGCTTAAATAAATAAAATGGATTTATGGGGGTGTTTTTTTAATCAGCATTCACATATGTGAATGTGAATGCGAATGTAGGTCATTTAAAGGTTAATTTGTGCCCAAATCATCTCAGTTTGCTAAAGATTGCAGTGGTATATAGATTAAAATGTACATAACTATAATATGCCTTTTGTTTTGTATGGGTGTGAAACTTGGTCTTTCATATTGAGGGAGGAACATAGGCTGAGGGTGTTAGAGAATAGGGTGCTGAGGAAGATATTTGGGGCTAAGAGAGACAAGGTAGGGGGTGGAGAAGACTACATAATGAGCTCCTTGTGATCTGTTCTCCTCACCAAATATTATATGCGTGATTAAAAAGAATGAGATGGGCAGGGCATGTAGAATGTATGGAGGAAAGGGGATGTGCATACAGGGTTTTAGGGTGGAAACCTGAGGGAAAGAGACCACTTGGAAGACCTAGGCATAGATGGGAGGATAAATAAAGTGGATCTTCAAGAAGTGGGATGGTGGAAGCACAGACTGGGTTGATATGGTGGAGGATAGGGACAGTTGGTAGGCTGTTGTGAAGGCAGTAATAAACTGTGAGAAATTCCTTTACTAGCTGAGGACATGTTAGAGAAGGACTCTGCTCCATGGAGACTGGTATGGAGACATTCTAATTACAGTTTTAGCTTCTGCTTTTGTCGTTTCATCAATTACCCACACATTGCAGGAAAACTTGTTTTGCTGAACAGTATGCAGAACTGCTTCAGCTTACCATTACAAAGCAATATTTTTGTAATAAAGCCAGTTGGTAATCATTTCTTCACTTCAGGCTGTGCCTGAGTTTTTTTCTTGTTCACAGGAATGGTAGGATGCATTATTAAGCACTGTAACAGAATTATTTTCTAGGGAAGGAAGAATTTTGGAAAACCATTCCTTGAAAGGGCATGGCTTTCATATATTTATGATAATGTCCTTACCACTTCCCCCACTGCCCTTCTTTGATTAGGAAACCCATATACTGGCCTTTCCAAAAGCTGACTGGCTATCAGTATGGATGAGTGTCTCATTTTTGTCTTCATAGTGGGGTTTTTTTTGCCAGTAGATGATCTCAATTGAAAGGCTTTCCTGGATGATGGTGAGCTGTTGTTGTTTTGCCCGCATGTGACCAACTGTGGCCCATTTAATAGATTTTTCTACCTTTTGTTCTCATTTGTTTTACTGTTTGTCCCTTGGTCATA
>Ga0209755_10009353_pt1 | contig 10360 bp, 6 predicted proteins | sample TergutCo191P1_FD_187301 | JGI IMG/M metagenome (GOLD analysis project Ga0209755, IMG submission 187301) | Cornitermes sp. P1 segment gut microbial communities from Petit-Saut dam, French Guiana - Co191P1 (SPAdes) (version 2) | ecosystem: Host-associated > Arthropoda: Insects > Digestive system >...
TATTGTTGTAACAGGCTGTTGTTGTAACAGGCTGTTGTTGTAACAGGCTGTTGCTGTAACAGGCTGTTGTTGTAACAGGCTGTTGTTGTAACAGGCTGTTGTTGTAACAGGCTGTTGTTGTAACAGGCTGTTGTTGTAACAGGCTATTGTTGTAACAGGCTGTTGTTGTAACAGGCTGTTGTTGTAACAGGCTATTGTTGTAACAGGCTATTGTTGTAACAGGCTATTGTTGTAACAGGCTATTGTTGTAACAGGCTGTTGCTGTAACAGGCTGTTGTTGTAACAGGCTATTGTTGTAACAGGCTATTGTTGTAACAGGCTGTTGTTGTAACAGGCTGTTGTTGTAACAGGCTGTTGTTGTAACAGGCTGTTGTTGTAACAGGCTTTTGTTGTAACAGGCTATTGTTGTAACAGGCTGTTGTTGTAACAGGCTGTTGTTGTAACAGGCTGTTGCTGTAACAGGCTGTTGCTGTAACAGGCTGTTGCTGTAACAGGCTGTTGTTGTAACAGGCTGTTGTTGTAACGGGCTGTTGTTGTAACGGGCTGTTGTTGTAACGGGCTATTGTTGTAACAGGCTATTGTTGTAACAGGCTATTGTTTACTTAAATGTTAAATTCATCCCTCTGTATGCCGTGAAGGCACAGAATGGGAGTGTGTATCGTTACTCTGTCCTGACGTCGGCGCTACACGGAATGGGTGGTCAACGCAACGTCCCGGCCACTTTACCTATGGGAAGGATCCCAGTAGCCATATTTAAGAACCTGGTTGGTCCACAGATCGAATTGGAAGGGTTTTATTGTTTATGTAGGCACTGTGAAGAAGTACAGTAAATCTCCGCTTGTCCGGATTAATTGGGACGGCGAGCCTTCCGGATATGCAGACGATCCGGATAATTGAATTTTTCTCTGAAAATAGACTACATTGGCAGTTTGAAGTTCGGCTGTTACTATTTACAGTATGTACCTGCGTCTAAACCTTTCGACCGCGCCTGATTTGAAGTTCTAGAAGCCATAACACTGTACTGTACTCGATCCGATAACCGGTAATTTGAAGGCAAGTTAGTTTTGTAGAATTCCCGACAAATTTATCTGAAGGGTCAAGCCGATCCGGATAACAAGAGTCCGGATAAGTGGGGTTCTGCTGTAGTTAAATATTTCTGACTGTTTCCAATAACAAAATCAAGTTGCTCTAACTCCCTCATTATTGCGGATGAACGCAATTGTTAGTGTGTACTTTATATTCAGCGTCCAGTAGCAAATTTCCGTCTTTGGACACTCTGTATGTGTGTATGTGAGTGTGTGTGCGTGCGTGCGCGCGTGTGTCTCTACGAGATATTTATTGTTCGACAACTGCCCTGAAATTAAAAAATGAGAGCGATAGAGAATGTTCAGGAATAAATTGATTTTGAACTATTCACGGGCAAGCAGCAGTGTGCATAGGATGCGTTCAGTTTTAGCCCCATTGTGTAGGAATCATTTATCTGACGTCACCATTGTAATGCCCCTCGTTTCGTTTACTTTCAATGTCACTACGTTATTTTTGATTTATTATTTTCAGACAACGTCATGAACGTTCAATTACAATTTACCTACCCCACCTCACATGTATACAAGGCAGCAAGCTTTGAATGTAGCATGTTATCGAGTACGGACTAGCGTTTTCGTGGCGGCCTATCAACAAGCGCCATCCTCCAAAGTACCTTTTTTTATAAACCTGAAACAAAGCCGCGGCTTAATTGTGCCTGTCCCAATTGTGCCTGTCCCAACCAATGCAGACAGGCCTACTATAAATACCTGCCATTTATCAGCTTTAGAGCTGAAAATGGCAGGTGCTTTCTTCATAACGCTGCTGGCCTGTAAATAAAATAAGCAGGTTACCGATGTCCAACATTGAGACAGTTGAAAAGAATTGTTGGAAACTCAAATTTTTTTGAGAAGAAATGTTTTGATATTTGCCAAGTTAGTATGGTGAGTAACCTGTGAGCTGGACGACCGAAGAATCAGGGATCGGTCGAATAAGGGATAACGGCTTCGTCTTCTGTATATCCGGACAGTCTGTGGAGTCTACCGAACGTTCTGCCTAAAAGTTACCACTATAAAAGGGATCGAGGCCCGAAGCTGCCTTCCTCTAGAGTCGAGGTTAAGAATATATGAAGCCGTAACTGCTCGCTCCCACATACGTTAGTAAGCAAAGCGGCAACTGTAACCCTTACCATTCCTGATCTAGACTGTAGAGAAGCGGGGTGCATTCATATTCACAGAGTGTGCTACAACGTGACTAAAATGTTGCTAGCAGAACCTGGAAGGTCAACCCGTCCGTCAGGAAAGTCTCGATTGGACACAATTCTGAGCCACTTCCAAGCACTTTCTGTTGTCACAACATCTGCCTAAGACCATCAGTATATTCCTTCACCGTCGGCTTCAAGGCAATTTCCCATCTAAGTTGTTTGTATTTTTGTCCCTTCCGTCCTGGTCACAAGGATAGCTCGTCGTTGCTCCTGTGTAAGTGAAATTCCTGGTTCTGCCTTATACGAAAGTTTTCTTAAGACCAAGCACTTTTCGGAGCGCTTCGTTTTCAACAGATTGTAATTTACGATCTGTCAGAGAAGGAAACTGCTCTCACACACCTATCAAGTAAACGTAACAATTCTTCTGTGTATCTGTGTGTCATGACAGTTCACTTGTTCAACAGCAGTTGGCAGACAGTAAGTTATGTAGCACATTTTCTGAGAGAGGATACGGTAATTTTTAATTATTATAAAGTTATTGATTGCATTGAATTTTATTATGAATTTACCCCTCCTCATTTATGTTGTTCTTACATATTTAATTTTCTACCACTTTGAGTGTTTCTATGTTCCTCTCTTTGCCAGAAAACAAGTTTCCCTTTTATCTTTCACCAAAATGATTGATGTATATATTTCTGTGGCTTTATTCAACAATGAGATTTTACATGGACTTTTTAGAAGAGGGTGAATGACTATATCTATCTTTTAGCCTTTGAGAATATTGAATACGTGAAGAACTGTGCAATAAAAGACGGCAGGCTCTTGTGAAAAAGGTAATGATCCATAAAGTCTGGGTATTTCTTGACCAGTTTTTAGATTGTCATAGTCCTATAAACCCATCGCATGGAATGTTGACCCCGCTGAATCGTTAAGTTTATGTAGGTAATATTAAAACATTCAGATCTTACCAATCAAAAACACACTGCATCTGCATTATAAAAAGTAACTATATAAGGATATTTACGGAAATAATCGCTACTTGTTATGTAGATCATACGAAATGAGTAACACTTGTATTGTAGCAACGCACAGCGTTCAGAATATGCTGCCCCCACTCCGTACTGTACTGTAAAGAATTACATTATAATTTTCGCCAATTCATAAGAAAGCCGATCCCGGTGGCCGTGTGCTCTGAGGTGTAGGTCTGCGGCCACTCTCTTGTTGGGATTGGGGGTTCGAATCCTGTCGGAAGCGGGATTATCTCTTCTGAATATTGTGTTTTGTCAGGTAGAGAACTCTGCGACAGGCTGACCCCTCCTCCAGGGAAGTCTTATCTAGTTTGATGTGTCTGGGTGTGATCAAGGGCAGCAATAACCTCTACACCCTCACTGAGTAGGTAGAGAGGGATCAAGACTAAGAAAGAAAGAAAGAAAGAAAGAAAGACTCGTGAGTTACACTGTACCAAAAAGTTTCTTTTCTTGTTCTTAAATTATGTTGAAACTGAGTTTTACATCCTAGGCTACCATTTGGTTACACTGTGTCAGTTTTGCAGTATGACACGCGAAACGGTTGACATTAGCTCGAAATTTTGGAATGGAATTTGATACACCTGATATTTTGTTTCAGACTTCAAGCATGTAGAAGGGGTAACATTATATCGATCTGGACTTTGCGTCAGTGAGAGTGCTAAGGACGAAACATAACAGCATATTAATATCCCTTCAGATACTTCGCAGTAAACTAATACAAAGTTTTGATGCTAAACATCTACTATTTTACTCTAAAATTTTATTTCTTATCGCCCTTAAGAAATATCAGACTGCCCATCGAAAATACTAACTGGTCAGTACGGTTGAACTAAATGTAATTTTTACCCCGTGCAGTCGATTTGAGAAGTGTGTGTCGCATCCATTTTTTACACTGAAGATCAAGGCAGCATGTTCTTACAGCTGTGAATGTTTCGATCACGGTAACCTGGGATTTTGATGCCGTGTGCTACGGCACAATCTACTGGGCGAAAAATGTTATCCTACCTCACGAAGATTTGTGTTGACTGAGCTACTGAGAACTCATTCGCTTCTATTATAATTCAATAAATAGGGGTGACGGAGTGCCTGTAAATCTCCGTGCGTTATTGACCTTGGTATTAGATGGAGGTCAGTGGTCAGCCTCTAGCTTTACTCGAGAGAAAGTGTATTAAGCTGACTAGGTCACAGATTCGGTCCGGAAATAATGAAAAACAAAGTTGGAGGGGGTGTAGACCACTCCATAATGTAGTATATACATCCTTCAAAAGGCGTTAGTGAATTTTTAAAACATTTTAAAGGCAGAAGTTTATCTGTTTTATATAAGGACTAATCGCGTACTGCGCAGTAAATACTTCCCACCGCGGTTGTAAAAATTAACCAGTGAAGATGTAAAAGGTAAGAGTCCAGTTTGTTCCGAGATTCCTACTGTACAAAACACATAATAGCAATGTGAGCATTACGCAGAATTGTTGAATGTTAAACCTGGTGTTACGTCAGTTTAATGGCAACAATTGAAACCTTAACTTATTTGCAGTTTGTTTATAAAATTTACCGACTCTTTCGATAAAATTACATGCAAACTGCGTCTACAATTTTAAGTAGATCGGTGAATATGGCTGCAAACGGAATTTCCTGACAAATTACGGTGACAGACTTGCATAACAAATGAAAAGAAACCTCTCCAAAGTTCTTTTATGGTGATAAGCATAGTCGGCTACAGACAGACATAACCTCCACATAAGCCGTAAAATTTTACTTTGTAAAGAACGCCGGGATCTTACTTGCTACTTCTAACAACCAAACTTCAAACACTTGGTTCTTAGAACACCACATTTCAACTGAGTTATTCATGTTGTTAGTCGTTCGATGCTGGTATTTATGTATTCCTTTAAGAAATACAAACGTAATGGAGCACGTTTAGTGTTCGCGTGAGTTCGAGACAACGTCACAGCAGTTTCTCTTCCTGCCTCTGCAAATTTTTGACTGACATATAAACAGGTCGGTGACATTTCGATCGCGAAAGGGGAAATAATATATACGTCTGAGAATCAAACAGATGCCACGTTTAATAAATACAGTCACCAACAAATTAAGTAAGTCTGTTTACGTGTAATAGGTTTTCTGTAATGAATGACGTTGTGTAATGTCACGATCGACCGGGTAGAAATATTTCTTTGTATTTAGGAAGTCTGCGATTCATACCTCTGCTCCGATACTGACGACGTGGTTTTCTTCACTAGCGCAGTGTAAATGACACGGCCACTTCCTTCCGCACCCTTAGCAATTCAATATTCATCAGCCACCTTTCTGTTCTTCTCTATATAGTCGCAAGTAGTGACGGCGTTGTTAAATGGCAGCAAACAAACTAAAAATCACCTGTGGTTGAGAAGCTTCTACACAAAATGTACTCACGTAATTTTCAGACCAGTTTTAATTTTAATATTTTTCCCTCCCTGATGCCTAAGTATGCAAGTCGTAAAGTTTTCTGATTTTCTATACTTTATGATGTATTCCACAGTGTCTCCTTTACTTAAATAATTTAATTCTATTATTTATTGTTAATGTGCTGATACAGCAGCCGAGAGCCAGTTGCAGGAATATCACAGAAACTTCAAAGAAATGTATGAACTGTCTAACCACAAACATAACAAATGAAAAATAATTAAACAAAAACACGAAAACAACAATTTTAGTAATTATAATTAAATTAACAAATCTTTAATCAAAAGTTACTTTCTATTAAACATGTCAGTACCCCTACTGACAGCATGGTCGCCGAAGCGCGTATAGCGGAGGCACAGTAGGAACTTTTAAGGTTAAAGTTAAAAGGAATAGTAATAATAATAATAATAATAATAATAATAATAAACTTAACGAAGATCTCTCAGGTCACTTATTGTCGTTAACATCAACACCCAAACCTCAAAATTCCTCATTCTGTCTCTTCTTATAAGGTGATAAAGTATGTTTCGCGGCCATAAAATGAGCGTGTTAAATAAGATTTACAAGTGCAGAAAATAGCTATAAATCTTGTTCTAATAACACAGTACAATTGCGGCAGTTTTTCTTTGGACGTTGTCCGGTATTTGAACAAAATATGAGATCTTATGCGACAGCAAGAAGGCAGTTTTTTTTTCGGATAGTCTTATAAGTAGTCGCACAGTTAATATTCCCTGTTACTGGATCCTTAAGACCAAGATTCAACTTACACATCTTTATAAACAAGTATGTCCATTATCCAATGGACAATGTGAAAAGAAACTTCTCCCGTATTATCAGTTGCATTTGCACGCGGAATTTTGCGCAGTATTCCATGCACGTCGCAAAATTTGAATCGCTTTTTATTTCGCGACACAGGAAGGTGCATTAAATATGTTAGACGTTCCGGTAACTTTCTCTGTAACTTTTACGCAGTACGTCTGTAGCGCCATCTTTTACCACTTACGCACTCACATTTAAAGAAGTGCCGAAATTTAGTAAAAATAAAAGAATAAACTCAAATCTGTACGTTTTTAATTGTGCAAGTTTCCAACTTGTTCTTGAGTATCGTACATTAACAGCTTGGCGTAACGCCATACTGAAATTATTTACTCCCTTCAGTTTAGTGGGAACTGAAGCGATTACGTCATTGGAACCTTCTCGATTCGTTTATTTTCGTACATGAATGAAAATTATCGATCAGCGGAAACTGTTCCAATTTAATTTACAATTAAAAGAAACTTTAATTTTTCCACATACCTTCTACGGACACAAGCTTCGTGAACAAGCGCCGTATTTCTTCAAACAGCTGCTTTCTGAGTCGAATGTCTACCTTAACGATCAGCAGTCCTACGTAAATGTTGATGGCAACGACGCCTGGCAGGTATATACCCAAGGTTCTTCGCGACAGCAACGCCGGCGTCTCCTTGGTAACGGCTCTAGGCCTTTTGTCACAACATGGGCTGCGCTGATCACTCGCTGGCAGTCTCCTCGTGATATTGTGACGTATCAAACAAGGGGCTTTTGTAGTGTTCATTTTACTGGAGCGTAAACTGAGCGCTCTATAAACAAATCGGAGCCTTGCGGACGCTGTCATCCGCCTCTGTACCTTACTATTTTATTGAATCTTGTTGAATTGATGGGTTTTAATCAGAAAACAGAATTGTATACTGACAAGGAAGTTTGTAGTGAGACTGAATTTCCGACGGACTTTGCTATAAAGCTCGTCGTCTTCTGGGATGTGATTCCGTGTAATTTTGTTGTTACAGGTCCAAACTTTCGGAGGAACCTAGCGTCTTTGCCGCGATTGCATGAAAGCCTTCCGTGAAGAAGGAAATAACAGGTTCCTCCGAAACGTTGGCACATTTCTACCAAATTACATGGTTACAATCCTATAAGATCAAAATATTCATAGTTTTTCTTATTATTATTTAAATTTTTTATGATTTACCAGCTGTCTTCAATACTTAGTCAAAAATACGTGTATTTTGAAACCTCGCACAACCAAAACAGCTTTTACACCGTTTTTAACTCACTTCCATTTTCGTTCGATGCTGACAATATTTTCTCTAATTGGCATAATTAACATCCCCGCATCTCTTTTCCAAGTTTAGGTTACCTTTGTCAGAAGGTTTCCCACAAAAGTTTTGTTTTTGTTCCGTGTTTTACCCATTCTAATCACATGAACTCCCCACTGCAAGTCTCTTGGTATCACTGTTCCCAACAACAGAAAAGTAGCTGAAATTTGTATTTAAGTTGGCTGCAATTTGTTTAGAACAAGCGCGAGGTAAACTTGCTGTTTTCAGAGACCTGTCGAAGACTACTTGAGTAACCATAAATGTGCTCCTCTCCATCCCTCATTTATTCCGATAATATAAGTCTGTGTGTTTTGTCTTACATGGAACCTGTGTAAATCTTCTGTGTTTTTCAATCATAAAGAAGAAGGTTTCTTAGCAGTCTTCTCATACATCCTCATCTCTTTACGTCCATCAGACAAATGACAATTGCGACAACAATTTTTATTCACGAACTACAATTTATACTTGCCTTAAATGAGCAGAAGAATGGGCTTTTCAACTCACTCATATTCATTTTTGTTTGTTGAGCAAATGTTGCAGAAGGCTGTGTTCTTTATGCCGGGTTTTGTGGGGTAAGCAGATATTATTTCTAGTTCTACCAATAATGTTATTCATTAACCTGTCGTTCAATCTACTGACCATATTTAACAACATTGAAATATTCTTCCCAATTGAATAGTCTACATATCGCCTTTGTCGAAATTATAACTTAAAATCATTAGCTTTTAATCGCTTTCCACCTTATCTAATATTGTGTTTATTTATATTGCTAATAATATTTCTAGTTCAGCTGCTCCAATTAATAGTTCTGTACCAATTTAAACACTGATCCATCTTACTTCTTTCTTATTCTCCTTCACCATGCCCAAATTGATAGCTTAATCATAACAAGTTTTTATATTTCGTATTTTCTTTTGCAATATATAAACTTAAAGATTTAAAAAAATACCTCTTAATTGTTGCTTCATTGCAGTACGTTGCCGTGTTACTAGCTTCTACCTAAAATAGTTAGAGAGCCTTCATTTTCCCTTGCACCCAGCAAGGCCACTTTATAAAGCGCAATCACATAAACAATACACATCCTCTAAATACCTCGTAAAATTTGAATTCCACTATTATACAAATTGATGCGCAATAGATCAAAAACTCGCCACATTAATAAATGGAAATTCACTTTTTTCAGTCACACCCATCTTGTCATTTTAAAAGCAACTGGAACCTAAAAGGAACTTAAATCGAGTAAGCCTCGTCTTTTCAAGCTGATTATTAACTTTCAAGAAGCACCTCTCCTTTACTGTAAACATAAGTAGGTTTTAGCATCGAAGTTAAAATTATCTAAAAAATTACATATTGCACAAGTTTATTTTATTTTATTTTATTTCTGTGTAAAATGTTCCTGCAAACTTTATTTGAAGTTTGTAATTTTTTGGGGCATGATGTTTAGTGTCGCGGATAAGTAGCAATATTCCGGAGTGAAGTACTGCCTTTTTCTTCTGGGTTGTTGAAAAAGTACAGATTTACCAGACTACACTGTGTCATCCCTGGATATAGCAATCCAGACAAAACATCTTAACTTGATTATGCACTTTTACATGGTTGAAACCTTTGCAAGAATATGTATATAAAGACGATAATTTATTGGTCATTTTATGTGCTCTAATTCGGCACATAGTTTTAATAATCTTTGCAAATAAATAATCTTTATTATAAATTACGAACAACATATATTTAAGATCTGTAAGGAATATACATTTTCATCAAAATCCTTTTTATCCAACAAACCATAGCTATACACTTTGTCTTGTAATGTTAAAGGTCCATGGTCCATCTCTGGCTGAGGACGATGGACCATGGTAGGCACATGTTTTAATACCGATATTCGATATAATGATATCGATATGAACACGACGAGATTTTACGTACAAACAGTTTGTTACATCGGCGTTAAACTATATATATACTATTTTACAACATAGAAATTGGTTAAAACAACAATCCTAATTGTTATGCTTCTGTATATGTTGTACTATACAAATTGTCATATGTCACTAAATTTTTTAACAGTTGACTTTCCCACATACAAGCAAAAAATAAATATGTTACAACTAACAGGCTATACACTTTTTTTACCATCTAATGTAGAACTACGTAACTTTTCCTAAGACACATTTTGTAATTTTGTTTACAATCACAAACTCCCTATCAAGTTGTGCCATTAATACAAATAGATGACTTGCAAATTACAAACCTCAGCATTTAGGATAAAACACTCCATCGCTTGTTTACCACTCTAAAAGCAAATTCATAACCACGTAATTTATCGTTCTCTACTGACCCAATAACAATTAGACATCTTATGTTTATTAGACCGTGCATCATTTTAATAGTTGAAGAATAAAAGAGCAACTTGATGTCACTTGTTATTTTATTTCACTTCTTATGTACTCAACATGTTTCGGACATTAATATAATATCAATCATCAGGAGCTTGCGAATGTGCTGTTGAATTACCACATCGGTCGTTTTGTTCTCGGTTCGTTGTGTGTTGG
>Ga0209755_10009354_pt1 | contig 10359 bp, 4 predicted proteins | sample TergutCo191P1_FD_187301 | JGI IMG/M metagenome (GOLD analysis project Ga0209755, IMG submission 187301) | Cornitermes sp. P1 segment gut microbial communities from Petit-Saut dam, French Guiana - Co191P1 (SPAdes) (version 2) | ecosystem: Host-associated > Arthropoda: Insects > Digestive system >...
TGTGATTTGTATCGTTCAAGAATTGATGCTGTTGTCATTTGAACCCACAGATTCAAATGCTATAGTGAATGTTTTATGTTTTTCTAATTTCAAAAAACTAGTTTTGGTTCCGGTTCAGCCGGGTTAGGTTTATCTGAGGGTTTTCTTTTTCTTCTTATGCTTCGGCGTTCTTGGTTCATGAAATTGCCTACTTTTTGTACGCACGTATGAATTCGGTTCTTTGAGACGGTTGTGTGGGTGAGGTTTTCAAGGACCGTTTTTGAATCTCTATATGTCAGATATGTTGCGGTTTCGGCGCATTCTAAATCTAAATCATCCACAATACGCTGCCTACTAGAAACGCCTAAATACAGTAGCAAAGGCCTAAAATACGAGTTATTTTCTAAATTATGCACTATAACTAGTTTTAGCTCTATGTTGCCGTGTCTTGTTTTTAGTGTGCGGTTGGTGGTTTCGGCTCTTTGGAACTGTTTATTTGGCTGTCTTTGGTATGTTGGCTGGCATAGTTCTTGGATTAGTTTGTCTTGGAGTTTTGTTAGACTTGCTTGTAGGATTTGTTTGGATAGGTTTATTTCGTCTAGTTTTCTTGACAGATTGGCAATACTTAAATCGCCTTCTAACTCTATTTCTGTTTGGACTGAAACCATTGAGTTCACCTTGTTGTGTAGAGATAACATAGTGGACTCAATTCAGTCCTAAAAAGCTAGTCGATTAGCATACAGCACCGATTTTTTAGCGCCTGCGGATTATTCTGAAAATAGCGAACTTGATGTGCTTGTTCGAGATATGATATGCAAAATAAGCATGGTTGATAGTTTACGACAAAAAAGTAAACAACAAAGGGATGAAATAAAAATGTGCACTGAAGATACCCTGGTCAACCGTTCTCAATTACACCTCCATAAAACCTCAATGTAATAATCATAACCATTAACACACCCATTGTACTCATTTAAAAGAAGCAACCAACTCAAACATAGTCATCGTGCATTTGATATCTATTAACTTCTTTCAAGGGTTATTTGTTTTGTTCGTATTTACGTCTCTTAGATAGATTATTTTATCGTTAACATTCAAAAATGTCAGTTCATCCCCACGTGAGATTGAGCCTTTTTGATAAATAAAATGGTAATCAGTTGTCTTTCCATTATTATCTGTACATTTTGTTTTAACGACTTTATAGTGCATTAAAACTATGGTTGGGTTTAGGTAGCACATTTCCTGTTTTACAAATACAAAACCCAGTATGTTTAATATCAGTAAATAAAGAATTACTCCAGTAAAGTTGTTCAATATAGGCAAAGAGCAACCGGTTATAATTAGTAGAGCAAAGCTGGAAAAAAAATTGCTACCCGTAATATCCTCACAAGACTCCACCTTTACTGTCTTACCTTTCGTACTTTCGTGTTTTATACTGTGATCTTTAGAATAAATCAATAACGAAAAACTAAAACCAACAATAGCCAACACCAAAGATAACCCAAATGCAAATAAACTATCAAGAGCAACAAAATGGCCATCTTGCCAATCTAACCCAAACACTCGTAGAGCATATATAACGTTAAACAAAGCCATAGAATTCAGATAATATACGATGCCATCGGAGGTTCTCATTTAAGACTCCTCAGCTTTGTCAGCAAAAAAGTTGTATCGAAACTCTTTTGAAATCATCTTTATGACATTTTTCAAATTTGATTTTGTAACTTTTAATTTTTCCCCATCAATCTTTGGATGAAAATAGATCGGGACATTTATCCATTAAACGCTTTTTTAACTCAGAAGGATTAACCGTTTCCACAAGTTTCAGGTACTTGTCATCATCAATAATCCTCGCCAGTCCTTTGAAAACATAACCAGTTTCCACTTGACTTTGAATATAAACCGGATTATTCAGAAACGTCCACTTTTTAATAACCTCACTTTTAGCCCGCACATGTTCTTTAAGTAAATCATAAAAATTGAATATCTTTACAAAATTTTCACGGTTAAATATGTAGACCATAGCAGGGTCTTCAAGATCTACAATAAAATCAACATTAAAAGAAAGCGCTATCAACTTATCAAGGGATAGCAACTTCAATTCGTTTTCAGTAGCAAAGAACGGATGTTTTCCTTTAAATAGTGACTCAGTTTTTCTTTGTTGTGACCCAAGCCATAATGTCTTACCCTTATAGGTTAATTCACAAAGGGTCAAATTAACTGAAGGTAACAAATTGCGATACTGCGAATTTCTAAAATCCACTGACCCTTTTATCATGGATACAATATCCTTCCATATCTCAGAAATGCGTTCCAAAGGCATGAACTCGTAAGTGTTATCTTTCTTTTCTACAGGATCAAATCTACGACATTCAAAACCTGCAAAGCTTCTTAAAAAACTGCAATACTGCTCACGAAAATAAGAACTCTGATTTGAAGGCAAAGAAACAACAAAATTATCACCTTTTGACCTGTGACTAAACTTTAATGCAAATAGATTAACTTTCCCCGTGCTCTCTATATCTGAGAGATCCTTAAGCATATCAAGATTAACCAAAGTAAACTCCTCTACAGCTACACACAGTAATTAGAGCCATATTTCCGTTTAAATATTTCTTCATTCACGCACCCACTGCAGCAAAACCGACCGCCTCAAAATGGTATAATCAGTTTAAATCTACTCATAGGCGTTATAAATTATCCATTAAAACATAGTTATAACTGCCGTAAGTTAAAGATACCGTGTGACTTCATTAAAACTACCGTTATACGATATGGTATTTACCTGTAATTTCAAGTGCAATCGATATTTTACGGCGTTTTGTTTTGTTCTTCGATTATCTTTTCCAATTTGGTGCGTTCTTTCTCACTTTCTAACCCGTCAATTTCCATGCCTTTACAATGGATTTTAATAGACAATGGTTCGCAATGATTTTCACTTTCATAGTTTTTGTCTAACTGGTTGATGTAAATATTTCCAACAACATCTGACACGGCAATTGTGTCATCATTTATAAATACAATATTATTAATATCTGCGTTATACTGTTTTAATAGTTTATAAAAACTTAAATCCCACTTAGCGCCCGAACGCTTCAAATTTATTAGATAAACCTTACCATCTTTACAGCCAACACTCACCAAGTAATTATGATCTTTATCAAGTTCATATGCTGACACACATGAAACATCAGGGATTTCCTGTTTAACATAGTAGTCACCAATGGCAATTTTTAACGTGCCCTCCATGTATGTAACAGATTTTTCATCTCCAAACACGTAGCAAATAGATGCTGGTGAGACTGTTTGGCTGTTATTTGATTTTTCATCAAATATTTGATGTTCTAAATAGTTCCATTGATTGTTCGATGCACTATCTGTTTCCTGAGAATACACTACACTTTGCCTTAGGTTGCTAAATTCTATTATGTTTATAGTGTCATTGATTTCAAAAGACCACTTTTTTTCAAAAACACTTTCTTTTTCAGTGTCTTCTTCTTTGTCTAGTCTGTTATTAACTTTATTATAAAACACAAAATGTTTTTTATTATTCTCTTTTTCAAGCATAACAATTTTATCAGATGGCGTCACCATAAACTTTAGCCGTTCTCCATCTGACTTAGGCAAAATAATTTGTGTTGGTGTTGAAGTCTTTGCTGAAATAGCCCATTTCCAAAGAGATTTATCATCATAAAGTGCATAAACAGTCTTATCATCATACTTTACTAACGATACAACTTTGAATGTTTCACCAAACAATGCCCCCGTGAGGTTACTTCGTGTAAACACTGAATTTATGAAAGAGACATTGAATAAATTTGCATTCTTTAAAGATGTATGAGAGAAAATTTTACCGTCTAAAATAGCGCCATACAAATTTGCCCCATCAAGTACCATGTTTTTATAATCAGTTCCAGGTAACTCTCCGAAAGTTTTATACAGAATATTAACTGCGTTCCGACCTAAACGAGCATATTGTTGTTCATCTTTTTGTCTAGTTTTATTGAGCAACTCTAAAAGCTTCTTTTTGATTCCATCAGTATCATACTTTTCCTTGGTATCAACTATCAATTGAGAAGCAAAAAACACTATCTCTTTATTCAAATCACATTTGTTTAAAAAGTCACAGTTGTCTTCCTTATTGTTAAGCATATCACAAACAGCTTTTGCAACGAAATATTCTCCCATTGATCTGTGACAGAAATTTACGTTTTTAGTGTCTTCACCTAACGTCTTGATTCTTACAAGTAATGACCTGTGTAAAATTCGGTTTTCAGCATCTCCTGTATCTTTATCAGTAGGTTCTGGTAATTCCCAAAGAAAAATAGCCGCTTGCCTATCTGCTTCATTATTAAAGAACCCTGTCAAAGATGCAGAAGTAGCATTTGTTTTATACATATATACCGCGATACGCTTCAAAATGGCTTGCATATTATTCTTTATTTTATTTTTATCAACCGAATCAGAGTTCTTACTCATAAGGCCATCAATTTTTTTAGTAAAAACGTAATTGATAATGTCTCTATAAATGCTTACTTCAGTTAGAGCTAACTTTTCTGGGTGTTCCTTTAAACAGATTTTTATCCAATCAAAGAACAAAGGTCTTCTTGCTAATCCAATTGGATCATAACAAAAACTCATTTCTCTTAGTTTTTCTTTTTCTTCATCTGTTTCAGCAGATTCTATCACCTGATTTTTAGAAAAAAGTTCCAATTCAAGCAATTGTGGCTCATCGAAATTTGATAATAATTTACTTCTTTTTTTGTTATCATTAAAAAAATCTTTACGTGACGTTACTAAAAATTTGATGTTTTTCCGATATGCATAATTGCTAAAAAAATCGTAAAATTCAACCAATTTATCAGAATTTCGTCCAATAATATCAGGGTGCATTTCACGTGACATTTCATCAAACCCGTCAAGAATAATTAAAACTTTATTTTTGCTAATAACCTCCCTAAAAGATGCAAGGTTTGCTCCTCCTTTAACCGTAGTAGAAACACATTCCTCCCAAAAAGTTTTCGCTTTTACGGTATCATTGTTACCGTACTCTTGTAATGAAAAACGCAATGGTATCCAACCGTCATTTGAGCCTTTATTTTTATACTCCTCTACGAGTTTTTGAGCTAAACAATAAGTAAAAAAGGATTTACCTGTTCCAAATTCACCTAAAATAATTAACGGTTCTTGCGTGTCACCTTTAAGCCAGTTAAGAACATAATCAAGCGCTAATCCTTGAGGGCCATCTTCGTTGCTTGCTTTCAAATCGACATATTTTGAATATTGATCAGGCGAGAAAGAATCAGTTGGCAACGTCCAATTAATTGATGACCCATACACATATTCATGCCATTCTTGTGGTAAGTTAGTACAGGGTCGTAATCGGTTCCTAAACTTGGAGATGATCTTCTTTCTCGTCTCTGTTGGCCAATCCTTAGGGTGCTGTTCTGCTTCTTTGCGAGTTTTACAAATTTCATCATATTTATCTGGAAGCAAACCAAAAAAATCATTAACGTCACTTGTTGGATCCCACATTTCAACATGGAACTTCTTATGTGGATCTTTATTCCAGTATGCAATCATCTCATTTAAATCAGGTGATGGTTTCGCATTAGGACTAATAATAATAGCACAATCAAAACTACTAGTTTCTCTGCGTTTTTTTAATTGGTGTATTTTGTCTGAAACGTCTTTGAGTTTTATCGGGTCTTTATAATTTTTACATTCAATTAGGCATGTAACATTGTCCTGATCAGACTTATACACTAACTCGATATCAAACCCGAATTGGTTTCCAGCATTTTGTATTCTTAATTTTTCTATAGGAGTTACCCCATTTTCAGCCGGACGGAACAATTCCGCAAATAATAACGCAGATGCTTTCTCTAACTTTGAACCTTTTAGTTGAATATTTTCAGTTTTTGTATGTTTACTTTTATTTTTAGGTAAAACGGTTTTTTGTGTAGAGATTTCGTTGGGTAAATATGTATGTATTGGTTCAGGTTCCATAGTGATTTGTTTTTCAGCAGTTTTTTCAGTTGTTATCAATTGATTGAAATTATGTTGAGAGAACTTGCGCCACATGGCGAGTTTTATAAGTGTATCCTGCTCAAGTTCAGAGTTATTAAAATAATCTTTTACAAAAGTTAGTTCCTCTAAAATAGAGTTGTATGTATCATTTTTACACAGCTCTTCATATTGTTCTTTTGCTTTGGCAACGTTTTTATCAAGTAGTAATGAAACCATTTTTTCCACTAAAGCAAAGTCAAAAGTTTCTTGCTTTTTTCGTTCCCTAATATAACAAGCAACAGCTGTAGCTCCCTGTGCCATAATTTCATCAGGTGCATTGAGCCGAATCCTAATTTCCTCTTTATCTTTGTCATCAAGTATAAAGCCCTTAGCAAACACCTTCGCATACCACTCACTCCAATATTCACAACCTAAATCATGTAAAGCCTTTTGGAAATTATTCCATAGCTCGCCATACATACTGGTGTCATTTTTGAAGTTTTGTTTTCCAGTTTTTATGTTTTCTAAATCCTCAAAAAGAATTTGGCGTAAATCTATTTCCTGTTTTGTGTTTACAATGTGAGTGATTGTGGTAACATAGTGAGGGGCATGGGTGGCGTATCCTGCAGCATCGTCAGCGTGGGCGGCAGCGTGGGCGGCAGCGTGGGCGGCAGCATCAACAGCATTGTAGGCTGCCCGAGCTGCATCGTGAGCGGCGTAAACGGTGTAGGCGTTGGCACGAGCTGCATAGGCGGTGTCGTAGTTTACGATATCCGTATCATCAGCCGCAATAGCAGCATACGTGTTAGCGCCAGTGTTTGCAGAAACAAAAACAGCAGCATCCAATGCTCGCAACACTGAAAACAAATATCTCTGCCGTTTATCATCATCATTTATTATCCAAAAATTAAAATTTCCATCAGCACTCAAAAATGGCAAGGCACGTACAGCACACAACCAAGCAAAAAAACAGATATCCTCATGCGAAAAACCTGATAATCTACGCTTAACTTGTTCACTAAATTTTTTGTTACCTTTTAATTCCATAACATAACGAGCGACATCTGATGCGCCTTTTTCACTAATTTCATCTGGTACACTGAGGCGCACCTTAATTTCCTCAAGATCACTCTCATCAAGTATAAAACCATTAGCAAACACCTTCGTATACCACTCACTCCAATACTCACAACCCAAATCACGCAAAGCCCTTTGAAAATTACCCCATACATCCCGATACATAGAGATGTCGTGTTGGAAATTGTGTTTTCCCGTTTTTATGTTTTCTAAATCATCAAACATGATGGTTTTTAAATTGATTAGATGTTTGGCAGCTTTGACGGCGTAGTCAGCAGCGGCAGCAGCACGGTCTATGGCATAGTCAGTGTCAGTGGCATAGGCAGATGTATACGCACGGGTAACGGCACGAGTGGTGTAGTCAGATGTATAAAAAGCGTAGTCGGTGTATTCTGGTATACCCTTATAGGTAGTATCTAATAGTTTTAACACCAAAAACAGCTGTTTTTGACGTGTATTTTCAACATTTTGTGTGTTTTCCCAGTAATAAGCCAGTTTATCTATATTCAAAAATGGCAAAGCCCGTACTGCACATAGCCAGGCAAAAAAACGAATATTTTCACGAGAGAAACCCGATAGCTGTCTCTCAATTTGTTGCCTGAATTCTTTATCTATCGCACTTTCTATTGATAAATTCACCGCCACAATTTTTTGCTCTCTTGAATTCAGAACATAACGTGCAACCTCTGCAGCCCCTTGTTCTTCAATCTCAACAGGCGCATTGAGGCGTATTTCAATTTCCTCACGGTCATCATCATCAAGTCTGAAATCATTTGCAAATATTTTTGCATACCAATCCGCCCAATATTCGCAATCTAAATCACGTAAGGCTTTTTGGAAGTTATCCCATACCAATCCATAAATATTCTTACCTTTTTGGAAATTGTGTTTTCCCGTTTTTATGTTTTCTAAATCATCAAGCAAAATGGAACAAAATTTTACGTAGTCAGCATTAGCGGAGGAGACAGCCCAGAAGGCGTAGACAGCAGCATCGGTAGCAGCAACATGAGCAGCGTTGGCAGCATCAGCTGCATTAGCGCAGGCTGCGTTACTAGCGGCATAGGCTGCGTTACTAGCAGCATAGGCTGCGTTACTAGCAGCATAAATAACATCGGTAGCAGCAACGTGAGCAGCGTTGGCCGCATCAGCGACATTGAAGTATGCAACAGTGTAAACAGCAGTATCGGTTGCTTTTAATATTGCAAGTAAGTGTTCCTGTCTTTTATCGCCTTTTTTGGTTTGTTTCCAGTAATCAAAATTTCCTTTTGCTCCAAGAAAGGGTAAAGCACGTACTGCGCATAACCAAGCAAAAATACAAGCATTCTTATGCGAAAAACCCGACAACCCACTCTTAATTTGTTCTCGGATTTCTTCGCCCGTAGCCTCATGGAGGTTAATAGTTTTTGACCACACTGTTTCTGGACGTGCTTGAACTAAGAACAGATTATCAGGATAAGGCAAATCTTGATCAAATGCCCACTCAATATCCATAGGTTTACCATAATGTCTTTCAATTTCACAAGCAACATTAGCAAGAGCCAATAATTCCTTATCACTCATACAAACTTCTTTCTGCTGCTCAGGTGAAACATCTAAATGAACAGTCTCACCACTAACAGGATCACGAACATACTTCACAGTCTTCTTCGCAATCCTACGCTCTTTAATCGTCATTGTAGACTTATCAATAACAAAATAATCGGGATTAACAGCACCTGAAACAACGGCTTCGCCAAGGCCAAAAGAGCCCTCGATAATAATCTCATTGTTGTTTCCCGTTACAGGATTAAGTGTAAACATAATGCCCCCCGCACGAGAATTAACCATTTTCTGAACACCAACGCTCATGAAAACTTTGTCATGCGCTACTTTCTTCTCTTCACGATAGAAAATGGCATTTGGCGTAAACAAACTAGACCAACTATTCACAACCATTTTAATAAGCTCATTAGAACCTTTAACATTAAGGCGAGTATCTTGGAGAGCTGTAAATGAAGCATTGGGCAAATCTTTTGTGGTTACACTTGAAATAACGGCAACAAACGCATCCCTAAGGTTGAGACGTTTACTTAACTCTTCATAAGCTTGTTTGATTGATATCTCAATATCTTTAGGCATCGGTGTTATTTCGATTAATTTACGAATATATTTTGAAGCCGCTTCACACAGATTAGCATCATTATGGTTTGTAATAGTTTTTTTAATTATATCATTGATTCTTGCAGAAAGATGTGTTTCTTCAATAAACCTTTCATAAGCAAAAGCCGTAACAGCAAAACCATCAGGAACACGCAACCCTATACGCATCATTTCACAAAGATTCGCATTTTTACCACCAACAGCAGAAACATCCGTATTCTGTACATCATTAAACCATAAAATTGAAGGTTCGGGCGTATCTGAAATAGCCTGTGTACCATTCATAAAACAGACACTATATACAAAAGATGTGTGCTCTTTTAACGTAAAAATTATACTACCATTTTTACTACTCCATATCTTTACAGTTCCGTCATATGATGCGGATGCAATGTATTTTCCATCTGGGCTAAAACACACACAACACACTGCATCTGTATGATCCTGGTTGTTGTGTAGTAGTTTGTGGGTTTTACTGTCCCATATCTTTACAGTTTTGTCACTTGATGCGGATGCAATGTATTTTCCATCTGGGCTAAAACACACACTATGCACAGAATCTATGTGAGCAAGTATTGTGTGTACTAAAGTATTGTTTTTCCACAACCATATCTTTACAGTTTTGTCACTTGATGCGGATGCAATGTATTTTCCATCTGGGCTAAAACACACACAACACACGCCACCTGTATGACCAAACATTGTATGTAATAGTTTCCCGTTTTCACTTTCCCAAACCTTAACTGTTTTATCTCTTGATGCGGATGCAATGTATTTTCCATCTGGGCTAAAACACACACTCATTACAACATTTGTATGGCCTGATATGGTGCGTAATAATTTGCCATTTTCCCTCGCCCAAATCTTCACAGACGCATCTCTTGATGCGGATGCAATGTATTTTCCATCTGGGCTAAAACACACACTCATCACAGCATCTGTATGACCAAACAGAGTCTGCACTAGTTTGCATGTTTCACTTGACCATATCTTTACAGTCATATCAGCAGAGGCGGTCGCTATATATTTTCCATCGGGACTAAGAACCTGTATTCAACAGCAGAGCCTCCTGAGCAGGGTTGTTGAGTGCGCTATCATTATCATAGCTTCTTCTGATGTTGTCAAGATTTCATAATCCTTAGACAACCGTCTAAA
>Ga0209755_10009355_pt1 | contig 10359 bp, 4 predicted proteins | sample TergutCo191P1_FD_187301 | JGI IMG/M metagenome (GOLD analysis project Ga0209755, IMG submission 187301) | Cornitermes sp. P1 segment gut microbial communities from Petit-Saut dam, French Guiana - Co191P1 (SPAdes) (version 2) | ecosystem: Host-associated > Arthropoda: Insects > Digestive system >...
CGTATAATACAGGAGAAATGATAACCTGGCTCAAAACAATAGTAATACAGTTAATATTTTAAAGCCATTAGTCTGTTCTTCCAAAGAAATTGTAGGGTTTGGTGTGACACACAAAATAGTAGATGAATTTTTCTGGAAAACAATTAATTCCTCTTAAATATAAGATAGCAGAAGATCAATAAATTTTTTCATCAAAATTTGGAGGAAATTTTTTTAATAATAAAATGTGTCCATTGTTGGTCTTCTGAAAATAAATATCAATATATCAATTTCTTTAACAGCATTAATTATTTGCAACTGTGACCCATTTCCGTTTCGTTTTTTTACAAGGTTTACTAGAATGTTGTGTCTCAAAATTAGAAAGTACATTTATTATATTCAATTTTCAAAAACAACCGAATTAAAAATTCTGACCTACTAACTTTCACTTCCAAATAATAATGGAAGTTAACAAAGTATTGATCACTTTCGGTCACGATAACCGTAACCATCCATCGAAGCGCTCAGCGTAATGTTCTGACTGCCAGACGTACCGGAGCTGTGGAAGCGTAACGAATCTTAACCGACTTGTAATGGTCACAGTTATAAGCAATATTTTCAAATTGAATTTGGTTTATTTAAAGTAAATTTTATTTACATGGACAGCGAAAACATAAAATTAAATACTCTGACGGACAGACGATTCAGCTCCATTATTTTACTATTCAGATTAGCGGGAATTCCTTTTCGTAAAAAGAAAATATCAACTATTTACGCTGTCTACACGATAACAGTGATTATCTGTGCTAGCACAACATATTTAGGCATGTTAGCTGATGTGTACGTGCATTGGAACAATCTTGGACGTGCCATGACAACTATGCGTGGGTTGATTCCTTTCATGAATATAATGTGGATTTATATCTACTGCAGGTACGTAAGAACACTCACCATCACTGTTACAATAACAGAGGTGTCTGTTTAACAAACAAAATATTGCAGTTATAGCAATGATAAAATCAACATAAGTGTATTACAGAAAATATATCTTCGAAATTAACCCTTCATATTCCACACACTAGCTACGAATTTTAGGCTACATAGTATCTACGCTAATACTCTAAAAAGTTTATTGGAAATTGAAAGATTGTGTGGACTTCGAATTGTTTACTACAGACATGAACAAAACATAAATCTGTTAGAGAAGATGTGACTTTAAAAATGTCCTCTTCATTTCACAGTCAAATATGTAGTGTCTACGTAAAAACGGTAAGTGTTTAGTGAACAAATGGAAAATTTATAGACTGCACTGTATTTACTGAAAACTAGATTTACAGCTTTCATGCATAAATGCGTCAGAATACGAAAATAAACATTAGAAGGTAATGTAAATTTAACTTAAATTTGAACGCAATTTAAAGTCTATAAAAATTGGAAATCAATGACTCGAATTTGGACAATAAAATGTCTAATTTGGTAACACTTGCAAAAGGTCTGGTTTAGTGAAATTACAGAAAAAATTTATTTTTAAATATTGCTGTTCTACATTTAAAATAGAAGAGTTACATTATATAATTCATAAAATAAAAATAAAATATTTATTGCCCATAAATTTATAGGAAGTTATAAAACGCTTATTACTGATCTTAAGCTAGTTTTGCACGCTAACGTATCTCCATATCAAAAAAAACTTTCCTTGTCTCAGACTCCAACAACGCAGTATTGAACGTGCGATGGACCTAACAGACAGCTTCACGTGGGAAGATCTGCCGACCAGAGACGCTGACAGCGGACACTTGACAGCGGCAGGATGGATCCCGTTTATTACAAAGTACACTGGGCGTGGAGCTATTGCGATCATATGTTTCCATACAGCACAGTCAACAATACGCATCGTGACAAATCACGAAACAATGGTCGCTGTGTGGTGTCCTTTCGACTGGACAGTTTCACCGTTCTATGAACTGGTTAACATTTCACAGGTAATAATTTCTCACCCTTATACAAATTTCTGTTAAAATAGTTCTTACATTATCCTTCATTCAATATTTCAACATTCCCAAAATATTTCCTTCTTTCTATCCACAACACTATCAAATCGTCAATCTACAGAGAGGCAAATTTGCACAGACATCATAGTAATGTTATGTGTCTGAGTGTGATAGTGAAGTACCTGTGAGGGGGAGGCCCTGCAACGGTAAGCCTGTTGTGTCGTGGATAGAAGAATAGCGGTGAATGTTGGGGTGGCTAATAAGAAAGTATGAAACATTCCTGTCGTGATCTGGAGTTTATGCAGAAACATTAAGGGACGTAGGAACAAAACATGTTTCAGAATAGACATTGTCCCAGCCATGTCTTTCTGAATATAAGTCCATATCGTTACCGTAAGACTAAATATTTGAGATATTCCTTACAGTAATGGCAGCGATGTAGTGGTGTCACTTTGTAAAAAGATACAGACAGAAAGGCCTGAGTGAAACGTGTCAATTGTTAAATCAATGTTCCGCGAGGTATTCAAAATCACCTCAACTTAAACAGAAACTGATTTGAATTGCAACACATTTTCAGTTCGCTTCTAAATATTTCGTAAAATAAACTTCCGTTCTACATACGCATGTAACTAAATGTCGAAAATCATGTGATCTCTTTGCTAAACCGCAAAAGAGGACAAACAGCTATCTACAGAGGGACAAGCATTGGCACATATGAACAGAGCGACATAAATTGATGTTTTGATAATAAAAGTCTCTATTTGAATACATTATTTTCTAAATTAATTGTTTAATATGTACAATGTATTTGAAAGCCTATTTTATTTCCAATGTGTAAATTGTATCCTAAACCGATCTGGCGATTGGCTGCTTATTTTAGGTGCTGTAACAGTATAATAAAATGAAAAACAGTGAACGTAAACTAGGAATTGTAATGATGAAATCTCTTTATTTGTAAGTCCAATACTTTGTTCCACATATTATGATTTGTAATAGTAAACACCACACATAATTGTGTCACGGACAAATCATTTACGCCAAATTTTAAATTCATCTGTACGACTTCACATTACATACCCACCGCCGACTGTGTGATTTACACTCACGGATCAATATATCAATACCTAATTAACTTTCACCCGCTTTTTAGTGTATTTGTATTAGTGAAATTACACAGGCAGAAAGGTATTGCAAGGAGCTCACTAAGTGCCCCCTTTCCAAGTCCAGGTCCTCCCCAAAACTAATTCAATTAAAACATAACGCCTTATTCGTTTGTTTGTGTATGAACTTTACACGAATTAACTGTTTTTCAATAGAAGCCTCGGCAAAATTTAACAAATTTACAGTGTTCAGGGGGTTGAATGAAACATACGTCAGCACTTTAATTGTGTGTGTTCACTTATTTGCAGTGCTTTACATCACTATTTATACTTGGTATAATGTTCAGTTACCCATCTCTGTGTATTGCACTGATGGCTGTGGCATGTACTCAGTTCGATAAGCTAAAGACGGCCATATTGGATATCAGACAACAACATAGCACGACTCAACACGGACAGGAAGATGAACGTAACGATACAACTGCAAACTGTAACCTGCAAGCTAAGTTAAATGCGTGCATTCAACACCATCAGGATATAATGGAGTAAGTTTAAAAGATTTACAAAATATATTATTGTAACCGATCTTTCGAAAGGAGTATTTATAGTGTTATTGATAATGCTAATTCGTGGATTAAAGCAATAAAAATAATGATATCATTCTATTTAAATTGCCATCTTATGTGCAGAAGAAAACGTGTACAGCGTAACGTCACATAATTAAAATATATTTGGTAACCTGTACAACATTGTTTCCTCCATAACTTTATTTTACGTGTTTTCATTTACAGGTTCATACGCCAACTAGAGGATGCACTGAATGTCTCTCTGTGCGGCCATTTTTTGATTATGCTGGTCGCAATGTGCTTCACTGCTTTTTCTATAGTCACGGTACAGCAAACGTTAATAGTCTGTTCCTCAAAGGCATACATATACACGTGTTTAACTTCACGTGTGCATGATTTGTATTGTGAAAAATGTTTACTTCATAAAATGCTTGAGAGGATTATAATCACCTTCAAGAAAACTAAATTCGTTAATCTAGAAATTGCAAGAAAAACAGGAACCAAAATATAAATAATTTGTCTGTACAAACATAAGTGTTTACTAATGAAATACCATTCGATATGAAGACGTAAGAGTTAAAAAATTAAAGCAAGCCTGTAGGTGAAATTAAGTTTCCGCAAGGATGAACAAACTGTCAGGTTTATGAGTCGTGTTCATAAGGAAATGGACGTTCTGAATTTGTGTCAAAGTTGAATAACCGCAGTCCACATTCTCAGTAGAATTAACAGTATCAGTTACGGTGTTTGATTATCGATTTATACATGAAGAGATAGGCGGGCAGAAGTGAGTCAGACTTGGATTGTGACAGTGTGGTTTTGTTATGGAAAGCGTGTATTCTTAATGTAGAGTAACAGTTTTAAAGCTAAAGAGAAAACAATTATTGATTTTTTGAGTAACTACTTTTTGTTTGCTTGACAGAGAGTTTGGGGAGTGTAGTCTTTACGAAAAAGTGTAAGGTACGTGATATAACCTATTCTAAGCAGCACATGCGAAAGCTGTAATACACTGTGGATATTGCAGTTGTAATGCAAGATTGACACTGCAGTGAGATTATGAGGAGATGATTTTACAAACCGCCAGAATTCGAATTAACACAGTTCCATGTAGGTTGATGAAGCAATGAAAGTGTTAAGTCATCGGGATTCACAACACAAGGCGCCGTCATACATGGAGAATTGTGGGCTGTGTTATGATTCTATGTGGTCAAGTTTTGCAATAGAGTAATATAGCATACTAGAAAATTAACAGACGAAATAGTTATGTTTTTTGTATAGTCTTGTGAATGTTAAAATAGAAAAAATAGAAAACAGATTCGCATTGGTTAAACTAAGATTTTATTATTGAAAAATTGACTACAAATAATATGTAGGATAGAGCTGATTTTTAGATTCCTGTTGAAAAAATATTACACCTTCTTTACAATATCGCAATTTTATTATTAATTATAATGCCTAAACTAGAAACAAATAGGAACTTTTAAAAGTTTAATAAAAGTAAAAAAACTTAAAAAAAAGTTTTATCTATACAGAGTTTGCCTGATATGAAGAGATGCTGTGTTGCTGGTGAATGTGTTCGGCACACCAAGGGGTTGGTCATTACTTAATATTGTTTAGAAAATTAAATATGATGGCTACGTATGTAAACAAAACAGGGTGATAGAGTACGCAGCCCTCCGTAAAATTTCAATAACTGACAAATATAAATACAAATTTATTACACTAGAGCTAAGAACAGTTACTTCATTTCAATTTTAGAAACCGTGAATTAACGAACTGTTAGTGCAGAAGTGTTATTAATCAGTGAAGAAGCTTGGGAGCATTTAGGCGGTATATCAACTCTCAGAGAAACGATTGGTGCAGTCACAAAATTCACGTTATTTTCCTATGTTTTTCATGAAATTAATTTTCCACAGGTGTGTGCAGCTCCATACTCTGTTACCTAACGATAACATTAACACAGACATTTCTGAAAAGCTTACACTTGACCGGGGTTCCAACACTTGGTGGAGGAACATAAGACCGAGATATACTTCGTGCATTACTGTGCAACAGGGCAAAAGACTAATTTGAATGGAAGCATCACGGTGTGCTTGTAACGTAATATAATATTAAATAGTGTACTTCAGCACAATCAGTTTATTACTCAAGGTAACTATAAGGCTACATGTTTCGACTATACATGTTTAGGAATTTAGTCATCGTCCGGCCTATTTTGTCAATTGTGTCACAAGATGCTATGCACACTTTGGTATCCCGTCGTGTTTATATCCATAGAATACATCAAACTAAATCGTTTGTCTCTAAGGGCCTGACGTGCAAATTGTGTTTTCAACAGTGGGATACATAAAACTGGATCGTTTGTATAGTAAATTGTATTACACAAATTGTGTCTAATTGTGACTAATTGGTCGCTGTTTGTATTAAAGCAGCTGTTTGATAAACAATCATTCAGTATCCTCCTATCCTTCAGACCTAAACAGTTGTCATTTCAAATTACCGTGCCACGTAACGAGACATTTTATATCAATAATCAACTTGCAACACCCTAAATTACCAAGGAATTATTCGATGATTATATCGCAAATTATTAACGATGTTTGTTGTTTATTTTGCACAGTGCACCTTCGCTCTTTGATTCTGTCGTGAAAGCTCTGAGGAAAGTAAAGGAAACACAAGGAACAGCGAATGTCCTGTTGCAGTACTTAATAAAATTTTGGTTTGTGGATAAAGCATAAGAGAAAAGAAAAGCATAACAAGGCATAGTAACTTAACTACATGAAAAAACGTAACAAATTGCACAAAACCCCCATATTATCAGATGCTTTATCAACAGTAATACAACATCAAACGACACAAATATAATAACACTTAGCAGACTGTGTGGTGTTGCCAAAATAACAAAGAAATTTAAAAGAAGTTTCACACGTCGCCATTCAGGGACACGGCTTATGGCATGCAAGCACGCACGAACGGACACACACACACACAGACACACACACACAAACACATACATACACAAATCTCCAAAACCACAATTTTGTAGGAAGACACCAAATATAATTTAACAGAGAGGATGGATGAGTGACATAGGGACAAATAACCAATTTTATTCTTCGAAGTTTATTGACCATGTGACAGGCGGATTTTTACTCAGCACCGACGATACTTACCCGGTATTACTAATTGGTAAATAGAGTACGGTTAGAAGATTGTGGGGTAGTGTGCTAACTTTTGGGGAGGAAAATTTTCAGCGGTCGTAAGCATGTGACATACAGATAAATAAAAACTAGGCAAAATAAACTAAGACTTCGTATCAGGAGAAAGGGCGTGGAAGGCTATACGTGACAGACTACAACGCCCACACTATCTGAGCAGAGTAGATCATGAACGGATAATTAAATGAAGGAGGTAAGGACGAATTTAAGGAAATATACCTTTGTGAATAGGACCATCCAACAAAGGTTACAGATACCTGCGGAAGTGCTAGGCACTCTCCCTTGTAAAACAATTACTTTTAAACAGAGGATAAGAAAGTGATAATGGAGGTGAGTTAAAGAAAGTTAATGTTTGTTGGGAATCATCTATAAGTGTAGAGAAGAGAAGTAAAGAGAAATGAAAACATCTAAAGTTTAGTTAATTTTTACTTTAGATGCCGAACTGCTGGCTAGAAGTCAGTATTCGGAAGGCCCTGCGACCGATCAGCTCGACACAGGTTTTTCTTATTTTCCTTCTGTCTATAAACAAATGCTGAGATGGTTCCCAAGATTCCAAGTTGCCAGTAAATGTTTCTCATATGTTCCTCCCAACTTACGTTTATTAGTAAACAATTTCATTATTTTGTATACATGTAATATAATTTATGCCACCGAGGGCAACCGAATTTCAGTTAATAATTATTAATATTATTAAGGGTATTATTTGTAATAGCTCATGTTTTATTCTTTTTTACTTCTAGATAATTTTTTTTACTTCTCACACTATGAAAATTTTGCAGAACTGGGGAAATTATGCGGATATTTTTCAAGCCACGGCAGGTCATACGTCGTTCACTATAGACGTGCTTCTGATCTGCTGGCTTGGAACTAAGCTGACACAACATGTAAGCGACATTTGCTTATTTTACTCTAAATACGTTACGTATATAATGCAGAGTAGACTCAACGAATTAGGAAATCATACACACCTTGACAGTCAGTAAATTTCTCTCTAATATCAGGTCTTCTGAAGTGAGTACTTTTGTCACAATTTAGGGACAGGTATAAATATTTCTTAATATAATGTAAATTAATCTGGCAGAGCACCAGTCTGTCAGTGAATTTTAACGTCTAAACTAATATTTAATTTTTAGGGTGCATTTTTTAGCCAGAAACCTTCACTTCAAACACTTCAAAACTTCGTCGACTCAGTCATTCAAATCGAGAATAATGTTTTGCATTTTGCAGCTTTGCTACTCAAATATGTATCTTTATGATAATATGAAAGCTTAGGTCAGAAATAAGCATTCTAAGGACTTAAATTTCATATACCAGCTATAAATTACACCCGTTTCCTGTCCGTACGGTTGAAGCTTCCCTTTTCAATTTCCAGTTTACTCTTGTTTTTCTACAATTATCTAGTAGCTGCTTACGTATTCTTCATCGTCTTACCTTCTCTTCTACACTCCCTCAATATTTCATACATAATGTGTTTTAGACGGCCGTTCCTACACAAAATATGACCAATTCACTTCACAATTTTCTTCATTTTAAGTGCTGTATTCCATTCATTTCGACGGTATGTAATTTTTCTTCCTTTCCTCACAATACAGAAACTCCTTATATCCAACATCCTTACTCACCACAGCGTTTCGATAATTTGCGTGTAATTCTCTACTTTACGAAGTGTCCAATTTTCAGCATCATAAATAGCAATGCTGTAAATGTTGCACTTACGCACGTAGAATTTGCTGATATAATGAATTTCTTATTTTTGAAAGCTTCTTTTACACAATTAGTATTAGATTTAATTTTATGTGTATATTTCTAGTTATTTTATATCTTTCTATCGCAATAACTCAAATATTCTCCATCTATAGTTGTCTTTTGTCAATAACAATATGTGTTGTCTCCCTTGAGGTTGTCATAGAAAAATAACACAATGTCTGCTCAAAGCATGTCGGCTCTCGTTATTGTGACATTGCCACATAAATTGTGGCAGTAGCTCGTTTACACCAACACCATATAGAGCTTCAAATGGCTGTAAGAGCGTAGATAATGTTTCGTATCAAAACACACACACAAAAGTAATGATAAACGGAATGAATGTGTCGAGTTAGTGAGAGCCATCTTTACATACTCGCCTGCTTGACAGACAATATTTTATAAAATTATTTAAACAGGATCAGTGCCTTTTGACCTACTTCACATTTATCGACGATATCTATGTGTAAAATTTTATTTTATATTTCGATAAAAATACTTTTGTAGACTTGAAGTAATATGTTTGGGAACAAAGAGACTGTACACCTGAAATCATAAATGAATATGTGGTTAGTAAAATACTAAAGAGTGCTCTTTTGTTTGAAAAATGTTTTACAAAAACTTATGCAAAATTTTGGCTAGAATTTCACAAATATGGTGGATATGATATCAAAACATTCTGACCGGTAACAGTATGATTATTTGGGAACATCATGGATATCAAAGAGTGAGCTAAATTATTTAAATATCTGAGGGCTCGAAGGAAGTTCAAGAAATTATAAGCTGGAGAAAAAGTATATATGGGACTTATTTAGCTGTACATCTTGCTTGTACAGCAGTTAATATCGTGAATGTGATGCAGCACTACTAGAAGTCTCTTAAAACATTTTTTCTGAAATATTTCAGGCGGAAAGTGTGAGAGACGCAGCATTCGGGTGCGACTGGGTGGGAACTGCTATCCCATTTCAGCGATGTCTGATGTTCATCATTGCTACAGCTAATAAGGCGTCACAACTAACAGCGGGAAAGTTCGTGCCGGTGTCAAATGTGACCATGATGAATGTATGTATTATATATATATATGTATATAAACATGTATGTGTGTCTACTTATATATACATATATATAAATAAATATTTAGGTGGGTTGGAACTTAGGTATATTTCTGTGTGTGTGTGTGTGTGTCTACATATATATTTCACACTATTCCTGTCTAACACTATTAATGATGTTGCATATTAATTTTCGCATGAAACAAACGAAACAAGCCAGTGCGTTTCATGCGAAACTGAAACTGTAGCTAATATAACATCAGTTATATGCTACGCATGTCAGAAAATTTGACTGAAATGGTTGGAGAAATTTAAACTTGCTTTAAAACAAATTTCGCATCGATTTACTCAAACGCCTTCGCTATTACTTCTCCTTACAATTTTATTGTGCACATTCTCCAATATCAAATGTTCCCATTTTAAATTCATTTCCATTTAGAACACAATATTTTCGTGCCGGAGTGGGGTTGGGTTGCAAACAAAGACCGTTTTATCTAATTGCAGTTGCGACACCAAAAGAAATATGCAACAAATGTATACATTTATCCACTTTTATTCCTTACATGAAAGGCCCCTAACTGTATATGGTGTCACGTTCGCTTCACATATCAGTCTCCGATAAATCTAACCCCTCCTCCGTGCCACAGATTTATATGGATTCGTACACTACTTTACCATGTGTCACGTGGTAGGCGGTAACACGTGTGGACGGG
>Ga0209755_10009356_pt1 | contig 10358 bp, 7 predicted proteins | sample TergutCo191P1_FD_187301 | JGI IMG/M metagenome (GOLD analysis project Ga0209755, IMG submission 187301) | Cornitermes sp. P1 segment gut microbial communities from Petit-Saut dam, French Guiana - Co191P1 (SPAdes) (version 2) | ecosystem: Host-associated > Arthropoda: Insects > Digestive system >...
ACACCAGCGTTTTTAATCCGCAATCCGCAAGCCCACGAAAATCCTTGTCATTTTTATACATAAGCTGGGCGGCGGCTATGGTGTCATAACATGGCTCTTGTACCACGATTCCCCGCGCATATAAAAAAGAAGATTCAAAGGACAGATTGTGGGCAATCTTGGTGATGGTTGGGTCGGTAAAGAATCCCGCCAGCCATTCCCATACGGCCTCCGGGTCGGCGGCGTTTTCGCCAGCGGTGTGTGCCAACGGCAAATATACCCCATCCCCCTCGGCAATCGAAAAGCTAATCCCGACAATATGGGATTTATGTGCATCCAGCGCGGCTTTTTCTTCTCGGCGGTATTTATCGGTAGGTGCGGTTTCAAAATCGAACGCAACAAGGGTCGCGCCGGATAAGTAGGATTGTAGGGCATCCAGCGTGTGGTTGGGTTTGTATGGCATGGGAATACCTCCTTGAAATGGACACAAAAATAGTCTTTACACATGGATATGCTTGGGCTTGTGTGAATAAAATTTGTCCAATAAAAATCCCCCACCTCAATACAGGTGGGGGATTTAACTGCACATATTTCTTAGGACTTACAACCTATTCCGTTCTTAACGCTTCCACAGGGTCTTTTTTGGCGGCGGTTCTTGATGGGAAGAATCCGGCAAACATGGTCAGTAGCATACTTCCAACGATTAACATCACGCCGTATAGCGGGTTGAAAAACACCATGCCACTTATTCCCGATAAACTGGCAAATAATGCGTCAAGAGGGATGGATAATCCAAATGCTAACATCACACCCAACGCGCCTGACGCAAATCCAATGACCATTGTTTCGGCTATGAAAACTCTGGATATATCCTTTTTTCTTGCGCCCACGCTCCGCAAAATCCCAATTTCTTTCGTGCGCTCCATGACCGAAACATAGGTAATTATTCCAATCATAATTGTGGAAACAACAAGTGATATTGCGGCAAAACCTATCAAAATTGGTGGAAGTACGGAAAACATCCCACCCATTACCGACAAAACCATCACTTCTGCTACGTCCAATGCTATTATGTGTTCTTCTGTGGGGCGGCCTGTATTCCAAGCGCGGATATAATCCATTACTTGGGCTTTTGTGTCAAAATCTGCCGTGAATATGCTCATGCTTACAGGGTCTGTGTTCGCTCCAATGTTTTCAAAAACTACATCGCGTTCGTCATCGTCAACAAAGGGATTTCCTGTAAATACGTTTATATCGCTGTTTAATTGGGCTTGCACTATGGCAGATGTAGCCGCTTGCGCCAGTACATGGTCTGTCAGTTCCGGCGTGTGTATAAGCCCTTCTGTGAAAATGAACATCGTGCCAATTACGGCAGCATCTGGAGGCGCAGAGCTACGCAGTATTCCTACTATTGCCAAATCTACGCCACCTGCGTTTGCAAAAAGGTTATTGTACATACCGGGGCTTGCCGGGGAAAACAGGCCGTTTGCGTATTGGAAATAGTAGTCATTGTATATCAGCCTTAGTATAGGCTGACCTAAGAAATCGTCAAAATTAAACTGGTTATTACTTGGTGATATGCCTAAATTTATGAAGAAGTCATCTTCAAGGCGGTTTTGCTGGTCTACTACGAGTAAAAGTTCGTCTTTGCTTTGGGGCATCCTTCCCGCTATTAAATTAAAATGGTCAAGTACAAAATCATGGTTATCATGCATTTGTTGCCAGTGAGTATCTGCCATTCCCACAGCATGGATTGGCAAATCGGAATATGTGTCTGTGCTGAATCTTACGACATTTCTTCCAGCATTTGAAAGAATGTTAAAATTTACTTCCCGTGCTATGGAAAAAGCGGTAACTGCACCCGGAAGAACATTGTGTATATTTGCCATATATTCCAAAAATTCATCTGACAAAATATTGTAATGTACTTCCTCATCAATTTCTAAAAAACGGTGTATAGTGCTACCTTCTGGTAGCATTGGGAATTGCTCTGTACCGCCGCCACCGCCTAAAAGCGCAGTCCTGTCTGCGCCGCCGCCCATGCCGCCACCGTTTACCATTTCACCCGGCACAGATGCTCCTATAATTAATGGGAATCCTGCCGCCGTTTCCACTTCTAAATCGTTCATGTAATTGCCGATGCCGCTTGTTAGCGCAAGCACAAGCCCTACCCCGATAATACCCACACTTCCAGCAATAGCCATCGTGATTGTCCTGCCTTTTTTTGTAAGAAGATTCTTGAAAGACAGAGACATGGCTGTCAACATAGACATGGAAGTTTTCTTGAATTTCTTAACAAAGGTGTCTTTGGGCATTGCCGCTTTTTCTTCTTGCGTTAGCGGCTTACTATCGGATTGCAATTCTCCATCCAGCAAATTTACAACCCTTGTGGCATATTTTTCTGCTATCATCGGATTGTGTGTAACCATGATTACCAAGCGCGTTTTGGCTATTTCTTTCAATATTTCCATAATTTGTACGCTGGTTTTACTATCCAATGCGCCTGTAGGTTCGTCTGCCATAATGATTTCCGGGTTGTTTACAAGGGCGCGGGCTATTGCTACCCTTTGCATTTGTCCGCCAGATAGTTGGTTTGGCCTACTGTCCAGCCTATCGCCTAAACCCACATCTTTCAAGGCTTGTGTTGCCCTTTTCCTTCTTTCGGAAGGGGACACCCCGGAAAGGGTCATAGCTATTTCAACATTTTGTAAAATTGATTGATGGCTTATTAAGTTGTAGTTTTGGAAAACAAAGCCGATGGAGCGGTTTCTGTACGCATCCCAATCATCATCCTTAAAGTTCGTGGTAGATGTGCCGTTAATTACCAAATCGCCGCTGTCGTATTTATCCAAGCCGCCGATAATGTTTAACAAAGTGGTCTTGCCACAGCCAGAAGGCCCCAAAATTGCCACAAATTCGCTGGTTCTAAAATCCAGCGATACACCACGCAAGGCAATAACAGCTTCACCACCTGTGTCGTATGTCTTTTTAATATTTTCCAACTTTAACATCTCATTACCTCCATTTTTTTCAATTTTTCAAAGCGACAAAGGTCGGTTTTTGTTCCGCACTCACTTTGACTTTAATCAGTATAAGATGCCAATATAAACCGAAAATTAACAAAAAGAGAAATTTTGTTTATATTCAATTTATCTTTCTTTGGTAAAATTTTTGGTGTATTATATATAGATGATTGAAAAACATGGAGGTGTTCGCGTGTTTAGAATTTTGGTGGTTGAAGATGATACCCATGCAAGGAAATTGATGTGTGCCGTATTAAAGCAAAGCGGATTTGAACTCCTGCAAGCGGAGGACGGCGTTGCCGCTTTGGATATTATGGAAAGAGAGCATATTGATTTGGTAGTAGTGGACTTAATGATGCCTAATATGGACGGGTACGAACTCACACAACTTCTAAGGCAATCGTGGAAAGCCCTACCTATTCTGATGGTTACAGCCAAGCAAGAGGCGGAGGATAAAAAGCAAGGTTTTCTTGTTGGGACAGATGATTACATGACAAAACCTGTCAATGAAGAAGAAATGGTTTTGCGGATTAAAGCACTACTAAGACGCTCACAAATTGCAAGCGACCGCAAAATTGTTGTAGGGGATGTGACTTTGGATTATGATACCCTAACCATTTCTCGGAAAAATGAGGAAGTCCCTTTGCCGCCCAGAGAATTCCAGCTTTTGTTCAAATTGCTTACATATCCGGGCATGATATTTACACGCATACAGATTATGGACGAAATTTGGGGCTTGGAATCAGAAACAGATGACCGCACCCTTAATGTACACATAAACCGTTTGCGCGACCGTTTTCGGGAATGGCCAGAGTTTGAAATTATAACGGTGCGCGGAATAGGATATAAGGCGGTGAAAAAGGTTTGATTGATAAAGCTAAAAAGCGGTTGGGGCTTACCGCCTCATTAGTGTTGCTTATACTTGGCATTATGGTGGTAGCGACCCTATTAGCTGGGTTATTAGTCATGTTTTTGAATTCCATAGGCGTTTTGGATATTTTGGATTATGCTGACATTGAACGCGGCGGCGGGGGAAGCCGTGTCCTACTCACTATAATATTTAGCATCACTTTGGGAACAGGAATTGCCATTTTTCTCAGCAAAAAGGCATTAAACCCCATCCGTAGTGTAATTGAGGCGACACACCGTGTTGCCGAAGGGGATTTTTCCGTTCGTGTAGAATCTAAGGGCATTCGGGAATTAGAGGAATTATCATACAGCTTTAATAAAATGGTGCAAGAATTATCCACAACCAAAACCTTGCGGCGCGATTTTATCAATAATTTTTCCCACGAATTCAAAACTCCTATATTATCAATGCGGGGATTTGCAAAACTACTTAGAGAAGGTAATTTATCCGAAAACGAAAAACGGGAATACCTTGACATTATTATCATAGAATCGGAAAGGCTTGCAGGACTTGCCACAAATATCCTAAGCCTATCGAAATATGAAAATATTGAAATTATTACGGATAAAGTTAGTTTCCAAATGGATGAGCAAATTCGCAGAGCCTTAGTCTTGACAGAACCAAAATGGTCAGCAAAGGATATAGAATTCGATGTGGAAATGGACGAAGTGGTATTTGACGGAAACGAGGATTTAACACAGCAAATCTGGTTGAATTTGTTGGACAATGCCATCAAATTTTCCAATCCAAATAGTAAAATCAACATCCGGCTTTCTCGTTGGAATAACGGTGTCCGTTTTATCATTCAAGATGATGGAATAGGCATGGATAAAAAAACTACGGATAGTATTTTTGAAAAATTCTATCAAGGCGATTTATCGCGCTCCAAATCAGGGAACGGGCTGGGGCTTTCGATTGTAAAACGCATCACAGAATTACACGGCGGCAATATTGAAGTAGAAAGTGTCATGGGGAAAGGTAGCACATTTACTATTCATCTCTCAGATAACCCAACAACAAACACTTTTATGTCGAGTTTGGAAATGGATAATTAGGTAACTGTGTAAGTAAAAGCGCAAAGAAAACGCCCCCGGTGATTCGAGGGCATTTTCTTTGCGATAAAGGCAAATTTGCTTGCTGATTCAACGATTTTATTTCGTATCGCTATAAACGTGTCACTGACCTAACTAGGTTCGGTCGTAATTTTGGCGAGTCTGGCAAGTACATCGAACACGTTTTTCCCTTCCTGGGAGTTAGGTTCATCAGCGTGAACGATGGAATTGACTCGGCTAATAAAAAAGGGCGTAGCGATGATATTGTTGTTCCGTTTCTTAACCTTATCAGCGATGCTTACTGCCGTGATATTTCCATCAAAATACGAAGCCAGCTAGATACAAAACGCAAAAAAGGCGATTTTGTTGGAGCGTTTGCAGTCTTTGGCTATAAGCGTAGCGAGTCTAATAATAATCGCTTAGTGGTAGATGATACCGCCGCTGATGTTGTAAAGATGATTTTCCAATGGAAGCTAGATGGGCAAAGTGCCGAGGCTATTGCTAAAAAGCTGAATGTTTTAGGCATTCCGTCACCTATGGCTTACAAGAAATTGCAGGGTTTAAATTTTTCAACATCATTTGCTGTTTCTGGTAATACAAAATGGTCGGCAATGGCTGTGTTCCGTATATTAAAAGATGAAACCTATACCGGGACGATGATTCAAGGAAAGGTCGCTACACCTAACCATAAAATCAAGAAAAAATTTCAGAAACCTGTAGCTGACTGGGCGCGGGTTGATTTTATGCATGAAGCTATTATAAGTATCGGAGATTTCAAGCTCATACAACGTCTGCTGGAACGGGATACCCGTATATCTCCAAAAGACGGAGAAGCGGTTTATCCCTTCTCAGGCATGGCTCGCTGTGGTCTATGCGGAGAAAACATGATCCGTAAGACTTCCCATTCAAATGCTAAGGCATACGTATACCTTGTATGTTGCCGCCGTTGTAAGGGTTCTCGCATTAAAGAGGATTTACTGGCAGAGTGCGTTAAATTGGCTCTGCAATCGCACATTGACAATATTATGAATCTTGACCGTGTTCTTAAGTTTATTGATGACCTTCCATTAAAACAAGATGAAGTTCAAAAGTTGGATGGTCAGATTGCCGCCAAACGTGCAGAAATGGATCGCTACGAGGTTCTTGTTATGTCGCTGTATGAAAATATGGAAAGCGGCATCATCAATGAATCCGAGTATCGCCAGATGAAAGCTCGGTATAACGCACTTCATGCTGATGCTGAACAGGCGATTAACAGCCTAAACCGCGAAATAGCCGACATCATCAATACAAGCGGCGAGAAGAATCTCTGGATTGAACAATTTAGAGAATATCAAAATTTTGCAGAGCTTTCACGGCGTATGGTGGTTTCTCTAGTGGATATAGTAACTGTCCATCCTAACAATAAATTAGATTTATTATTCCGCTATCGTTATGACTATGAACGCTGTGTCAGTTTTGTAAAAGCCGTTGAGCAATTGCACACAATTCCAACCCAAGGGAATGTAAACGCAAAGGAGGCGGTCTAAATGCCAAGAATAAGCAGAAAGGGCGGCACAAAGCCACAGACCGCAGTTACTACTCCCAAAAAATGCATATGGAAATGTGCAGTTTATGCAAGGCTCTCGGTCGAAGATAGTGGTCGTAAAGGTGCAGATACTATTGAAACACAGATTGATCTGGTGGCATCATATGTCACCCAGCATCATGATCTTTCTTTAGCAGACACCTACATAGACAACGGCGTAAGCGGCAAAAACCTAGACAGACCATCCTGGCTACGCCTTATGGATGACATCCGTGCGGGGCGCGTGAACTGTGTATGTGTAAAGGATTTAAGCAGATTTTCACGTAATTATATTGAAACCTGCGAGTTCTTGGAAAAGATTTTCCCCTTCATGGGAGTTCGTTTCGTGAGCATTAATGATGGTTATGATAGCAACTCCCCAAGCAGTACCAATGAAGGATTAATCATTGCACTAAAAGCTCTTATGCATGACCAGCATATTAAAGACATTTCCCGCAAAACTTCTACAACACTACAAGCAAAGCGTGAGCGGGGCGAGTACACCGCAGGCTTTGCGCCATATGGATATAAAAAAGTCAGAGGGCATACGGGAAAGCTTGAGCCGGACGAGGAAACAGCGTCAATTATTCGAGAGATTTACGAATGGCGTTTGTCTGGCATGGGGCATTCCTCTATATGTAAGCGGCTAGACGAGCGAGGTATTCCCACGCCAAGCGAGTATATACGACGAAAATTTAACGTTTATAACAGTGATTTTTACCGCTCTACTATCTGGCGCACTACAACTGTCAAGCGTATTCTTCGTAGCTCAGTCTATATCGGAACATTGGAACAGGGCAGAAAAGTTCGGCGGATATGTGATCCTCATTTACCTGAGAATGTACCGCGTGATCAGTGGGTTGTAAAAACAAATGCTCATGAACCCATTGTCAGCAGAGAATTATGGGATGCGGTTAATGCCATTGAAAGGGGGCTTAAAAACATCTACCCTGGCAAAAAGCCAGCAAACAGCGACAAGGAAAATATTTTTAAGGGTTATGTTATTTGCGGAATATGTGGCACTAAAGTACCAAGAATGTACAACAAAAAAATATATAAGTCTGGCGAGATATGGGAGCAATACTATTTCATGTGTCCTTTAAAAAGCCAGCACCATGATATTTTCCGCTCAATTCGCTCTGATGTTCTATATAATGCAGTGTTTCCGCTAGTGGCTGAAAGGCTACGGTCGGCGGCAAACTTAGGAGCAATTATTGAAAAGAGAGCTAAAAGGCAATCTAACCCAAGTCGTTTGCTGGACTTAGAAATTTCCCGAACATCCCGCGAACTGGAAACGATAAATCTACGTTTGGCTGGACTATATGAAAGCTATGTTGATAAGCTACTTTCGGAGTTAGAGTACGTTGGTATAAAAGCTGAATACGAACGCCGAGGAGATGCACTTCGCCAGCACATCGAAACTCTCTCGCAAAAATCTGCCACAATGTCTGATGTAACTGACAATCGCTGGTTAAAGGCGGCGAAGGCATTTCAGAATCCTACAGAATTAACAAAGGAAATGATAGAGGCTCTTGTTGAAGCCGTAAAACCATCAAGCACCACAAGTGTTGAGGTGGTTTGGAAATTTAAAGACGAATACGCACTTCTGGAAGCTTGTGCTAATTTTGGAAAGGATGGTGAGCAAGATGTCGATGACTACTGCGTTGTATCTTAGAATTTCACTTGACGATGAAAACAGCACCGAAAGCGATAGTATATCTAATCAGCGTGATTTGCTTCGTGCCTATGTTGCCGCCGATCCTGTTCTTTCTGTTGGTGAGATTCTGGAATTTTCAGATGATGGTTGGTCTGGAACTAATTTCAAAAGACCACAAGTCACAGCATTATTAGACTTAGCTCGGCGTGGTGGTGTTCAAAATATAATTGTAAAAGACCTCAGCCGATGGGGCCGCAATTATCCCGAAGTCAACGAGTACCTTGACCAAATTTTCCCCTTCCTAGGAATCCGCTTCATCAGCGTGAACGACCTTTATGACAGCAATGATTATAAGGGAAGTACCGCCCCTATGGATATGGCGTTCCGCTCGCTTATGCATGACGTTTATTCAAAGGAATTGTCTGCGAAGGTGCGGCAGGGACTAGCCATGAAAACAAAAAAGGGCGAATATGTTAGCGGGGATGCTCCGTTTGGATATGTTCGCTCTAAGACTGAGAGAAATCGCCTTGTAATTGATGAAACGGCGGCTTCCACTGTACGGCGTATATTCAAGTTAGCTTGCACAGGAATGTCAGCTACAGGAATCGCCGCTACGCTTAACTCGGAAGGGCTGGACTCTCCACTGGCACACCGGCGGCGTACTGGGCGAGTGGTCATGGGAGCTTCACCTATAAATGGTCAAACATTTTGGGGAAACACGCAAGTTTTGCGTATACTGGCTGATGAGCGTTATACCGGGATGATGGTTGGAATGAAGTCCAAAATATTGACTCTCGGCGGTAAAAAATCGCAGTACCAGCCAGAAAGCGATTGGATAAGAGTTCCTAATACGCATGATGCCATTGTTTCTACCGAGCTATTTAATAAGGTGAATATTCGTATAAAAAGAAAGAAAAGCATCACCAAAAGTATATCGCCTCATCGCTCACCTTTTGTTGGTAAAATTATTTGTGGTTGTTGTGGAAGGATTATGCCGAGGCAGGGATATAAAAATCCTTATCATTTTTGCCGAGGCACTAGGTTTAATTTTAACCAAGGTTGCTATGACGGCAAGGTGTATATAGAGGACTTGAAAAATGTTATCCTAGCCATCGTGAAAGCCGAAGCGCAGAAAGTTCTGGATGTGCAAAGTAAAAGGCAACATCCCAAAGAATCGACAAACGGAATGCTCGTAGCTGAGTTGAAGAAATCAGCCGGGCAGATCGCAAAACTGGAGAGAGAAGGACTTGCTCTATATGAACAATTCGCAGATGACCAGATTACTAAGGATGCTTACCTTGAGCTAAAAGTTGAAAACGCTACAAATCTGGAAAAGGTGAAATCACGCACTAACGAATTAACCCGACATCTATCTGCCACAAGCGAATGTGCTGAACACCAAGCACTCGATGAGTCGATTCTACAAAGGATAATAAATGCATCCGACATGACAGATGAGATTCTTTCGTTAATAAGCAAAATATCTATCCATGCAAATGGACACATCGAAATCAGATTTACCTTTGGCGATTCTAATGTAAGGGATTGCCAACTGCAAGAAAAAACACAGCCCCTGACGAGTTCGGAGGCTGTAGTGTAAAGTCATTGTGTTGTGCAAGTTGAAATGAAGGTTGTTTATATTTTTTGTTCCTTCCCTAACAGCCGCTTATTTGGGTGTAACACAAGATGATAAGAATGATGTTTACATCGGGCTGATGTTTTGTCCACAAGCTAATTGATTAAAATATTAGATAAAATCCTTTGTACTTCTTTAATTTTTTCAGGAATAATCCTACAAGCTTTGTATTTAATCAAATCATTATTAGCAGTAAAAAGCCTATATGGACGTATTACGCTATTTGCTTTTAATTTACCATCAATAAAATCATTTTCCATTAATGCTACATTATACTCATCTTCACGTATACGAGCGGAAATTTGGCAAAGTATCAAATCTTCTCCCGGCAAATCACAAAGCACCAAAGCAGGACGCAACTTTACCCCGCTCAAATCAGAAAAAGGAAAGGATATTATTACCACATCTCCTCCTGCAAATATGCCCACACTTCATCCTCCTCAGGAGTATCCCAGTCTTTAGCCAAAGAAACTTCTGATATTAATGCTGTTTAGGGTACTTTATATTCAAGCTTAATATAACCCACAAAGTTTA
>Ga0209755_10009357_pt1 | contig 10358 bp, 6 predicted proteins | sample TergutCo191P1_FD_187301 | JGI IMG/M metagenome (GOLD analysis project Ga0209755, IMG submission 187301) | Cornitermes sp. P1 segment gut microbial communities from Petit-Saut dam, French Guiana - Co191P1 (SPAdes) (version 2) | ecosystem: Host-associated > Arthropoda: Insects > Digestive system >...
GCAGAAGCTTCATCAGTTCCAACACTGTTATTTGTCACACTGCCACAACTTGTTTATTTTTTCTAAAAACGTTTTTAACATTAAACACCCCTCCACAACTTACTCTTTCAAGTGCAGTGATTGTTTCATAAAATCTTTGTACAAATATATCCTTATGCATACTATGTACAGGACTAATACATCATCTTTGCGGATTTCAGTAATCTAATAATGTTACTTAAACAGTAAGATAATGAAAATTGTTCTCAAATATCTTCCCTTATCATTTGTTAATGGCATATATTCTGCAGGAATGTGGTCATAACAGAATGCAGTGTTTTAAAATGTAATTCAAATCTGCTGAAGCATTCCATGTATCAGAGACAGATCTGATTCAACAACATAACCAAGTGCTATATTTTCAAGGTGTCTTGTCACTGGTATATAAAATATAATGGAACACATGTTCCATATGTCAGAAATATTTTAGTTTCAAGGCAGGAGGTATGTAATACAAATTCAAAATTTCTTCATCTTCGTAGATGGCACCACTGTCCAATGTGGACCTTCGCCTCCTTAATTTCAAAATTTAAGTTTGTATTAATCCTGATATGTGTACACATAGACCATAACTGTTCATGTATTTCCTTTAATTTGGACTTTGGACAGGATGGAGATAATGCAAGTTTCGAGGTTCTCTTGGTGTTACTGTTAAAGAAACAAGTCTCTTGTAATATTACACCATGCCAACTGGTAGAGTGTTATTATGTTTCAAAGGATCATAATACATTCACCTTCAGGGTCCAGCAGTGCAAGGAGAGTCTCTTCTTCAACGGCTTGACTCTTTACCAACCCATATGGCATAACTGCCTAGATTTGTATCTTCTGGTTGGACATAAACTTATAAAAACACTTGACCAGTAAAACTATCCTATAGTAAAAGTTATGTAAGAAATAGTTAACACTACTACGTTTGTAAGTGTTGAATAAGGTGACATGTTTTGACCTTTTTTATTTAATCAGTCAAAATCAGGCTAAACATGTGTAATATAGGACATAAAAGAGAAATACGTAAAACGCCTTACTTGTTGTAAAATGAGATTTCAATTTTTACCAGACATTGGCGGTTGTTTATAGAGATGGTGTTGACAGAAGCATAGATGGTAAAATCTGTTATTTCCACAATCTACAGGATCTGGTAATGGTGATTGTTCCCGGTTGCAAGAGAAATTCCTATATTCAGGCTGGAAACAACAGATTGTAATATCTACACTGCCAACCATCAACATCATCTCCAAACAACTCCCCCCCACCTTTTAAATATTTTTAACGATTTTAACTGTTGTTTTATCCATACTTATAATTTAAACATAATCATTTTGTAAAAACTGAATCTCAGTTTCCAACAAGTAAGGTACTTCTTTATATATTAATCTTTTATGTCTTACATTATGTACATTTAGCCTGATGATGACTGTTTAAAAAGGTCAAAACATTGCTCTATTAAACACTTATAAACTGAGCTGTGTTGACTACTTCTTACATAGCTATTAATTTGAAAGCAAAGTGGGGATGTCCAACTTATCCTATACTAACCTACTAAGATTTATCAGAAGTGTCCAGAATTCAGTTGTATCAAGATAACACTACTTCATGTAAAAGCAAGAGATGAGTTCACAGGATTAGAACATGTGCTATCTGTGAAGCAAGTTGGATCAGGCTGGAACATGTTCGTGGGCTGCAGTCAGCCCTGAAGTAGAAGTGTTGCTGGTGTTCAAAACATCCATTGTGTATGACAGGTGCAGTCCATTTAAAAATGGTCAAGGAACTGCAACAAGATGATGAGCATGACTGCAGGCCAGCAAAGTCAAGGAATGATGAAAATGTGACCAGAGTTTGCACATTTGTATCAGGTTGGCATGTGGTGAATGAATAGACAGTAAATGAAAATGACATCTCAATATGGATTGGTCCAAAGGATTGTGCGCATCAAAATTTGTGCCACGTGTTCTGCTGCAGGACCATACGGAAACCAGGACAGTGATTGCTGGAAAACTCTTTGAAAAATCAGTGCAAGCAGACCTCCTATTGAAGATAATTACTAGGGGAAAATCTTGGGTCTTCACACATGATCGTGATATGAAACATCATTCCTGTGAATGGCAAACCAACACATCACCTCAAAACAAGAGCTGTGGTGCACAAAATCTCAGTGAAGGTCATGCTGATTCCTTTTTCGACAGCTTGGGTGCTCTATATCACGAGTTTGCAACTGCAGGAGAAAGAGTGAATTCTGCTTTTTATGTTCAAGTTCTGAAGCATTTGAGGGATGCCACTCAGTGGACAGAGCTGAAAAAATGGAGAAACAAATGGATCCTACACCATGACAGTTCTCCTTGTCCCACCTCTCTCACAGGGCAGTAGTTTTAGATGAAGAACCAAATTCCAACCATCCCCCAGCCACCACATTCTCCAGAACTCACTTCATATGGTCTTTTGTTTCTCCCTACACTCATGAGTGGACTCAAAGGTCATCTTTTATGTCCACTGAATAAGTTTACCATAGTGCAACAGCAGGTCTCACAGCCATACCCAAAGTGGACTTTTCAATGTGTTTCCAGCTATGGCAGGACCACCACACAGCAAGTGTGTGTATGTGTGTACAGACGGGTGGTACTCCGAAGGTGACTAGGTTAGTTTTCATATATGTACTTTTAATGACAATTTATGATTAAGTTCCAGTAACCTTTTGATCCTCCCATGTAAATGGTTTAAATATGATTCAACAGTCTTAAATTTTTGCACGTTCACAACAGAAAGTTTCATAAATGCACCTATTAGCTTTGCCGTGCTGTTCAGTCTGTCCACGTGTAACAATTTGGGAACATGTGAATGGATTTTAACAGAATTTGATACTGTGGCATTTAATTAAAATTTGTTGGCCCACTCCACTTTTTACTGAAATCATGCAAAAATACTGAATGCTTATTTGAATACCTGCAGGTAATCAGTGCATGTCAAGCACAGCCTGCTAATTATTTAACAAGAGTAAAAATGTCTGGAACAAATGTTATACAGAAAAACACACATTTTGTCCAATACACTTCTTCCACAAGTTTTAAGAGATGCTGAAATAAACAACAGGAGTGACATGCCAGAATTGGTATGTGTACATGTTCTAACTCATGAATATCATATACTGTATATGTACGTGAAATGTGCTGGCAATTTTAGGTCATATGTCTCATAGTACTTCACTGATGGTATAACAGAGACACTGAAAATGAAGGAATAATAATAAATACAAGATATGTATAAAAATCATTAATCAGAAGGTAGTAGTATCACTGCAATAAAAAGTATTTCCTAATGATATTTCTGCTGTGTCAAAAAGTTTTGTATAATTTTGGCTACCCTGTCAATGGTAATAAACTATATAATTAGAAGCCACAGTACTCTGTCAGTCCTCTAAAATGGTACTGTACGATGCACTGAAACTTATGGGTGGTAATTTTAATAAAGTCAATCTGCCTCTCAGGAAAACATTGCTGCAGTTGTTATAGCTGTTCATATTAATTATTAAGAAACTTTCTACCTATGATGTAAAATGAAATCTGTGAAAAATTAGTCATGGAGCTCAAGTTTTGTCATTGTGTCATCAGAGTTTAGTTTAGATGAGGATGCTAATATAGCCCTGTTGTGATATGTGTACCCCCGTTCGTCATGGGAGTACATCTTCTGCTAGGAGTTTGTTTCATATCCTGTGTCAACCTTTTTATATTGATTGTAACTTCGACTGTCATACTGTGGAGGTGGATTTGCTTCTTTTGGCACCACAGGGAAGCAGCACCACAGAATGAATGCAATGAATGCCACAAATGTTCCAACAAGTAAAATGAAGTCTTCAATCGTCTGAAAAATGCACAAGAAATAAAATCAAGAGTTGAGTGAGTACTGAAAGAACCCTGCTTCTACTGGTGAGGTTGTGAGTGTCCAATGAGATATGGGTTGATGATTTCAAATGACTGATGGCTGTGGGACAAAGCAGGGTTATTATCGTATTCTCACCATTTCTATCACTGACCTATCTTTAGTTGTTTTCTCATTACCTGGAAGAAGAAGAAGTCATGAAAAACAACGTGCACTTGTATGTATGCATACATACTGCAAAACTTTAGATTGAATTTTCCCATTTTCATAAAATAGGAAATGATTCCACTGGAGGCCATCCCTGCACATCTCAGTGTATCCTAGAAACAACTTCTGAATGCCAGCTCAGTGTTCATGGGAATAGAAAAATTATGCTGTATTAAAGCATCCAACTGTGAAGGGGTACAGGTCACCTGGGCAACTGGATTTTGTATGCTGGTACCTAATATTTGTGGGTCCTCCATACTGAATTTTCTTCATGTCATGGCACTTCGAATTTTGTGGCAGCTCCAAGATTTTTGGAAAATCTGTGGACTCCTACTTTTGTGTGTCTGCATGTACCCCAAGTCCCTGACTTTACTGCCTATACAAAAGCTGTGTTACTGGAGGTCCTCCCACAAATGTCTGCAAATATCCCTGCCCTACTTCACAATTTACAATGAAAAACAGAATGTACTGGATTGCAAGTCATGCCTTTTAAATACCGAACCTCAACAGTGTCCACACAATGGATGTAAAAACATCTGAGATGGGTGTAACATTACTGCTTTTCATTACTGGATCCTCACATTTCAGACAGATGTAATCAGCAACATTTTACTATAATGCTGTAATGGGTCAATGGGAATTTATTTATTATAATGGTTTATGTTAGGGCTAGTGAACTAAATAAAACCAAAGTCTACTGGCAGTTTACAGGGATGGGTTATTCAAAATGTGCTATGTGTAGCACACTATTGCCTCATTTTGTCCAAGTATACATACACACACACACACACACACGTGTTCACCACACTGATTATTCCATCATAATGATACATTGTGATATAAAATACACGTTTGCTTTAAGTTGGGGCAGCTTATTGTAGGAGACATGATAACATGTATATGTGGTGTAACAATATTAAATTATGTTACACTCATGCAAAATCTACATGTTTGTAAATGCTAGAACTTCTAAATGCAAGGCCCACCTTGTTAATCATGAAATGTCTACAAAATGGGATAATAGTACTTAATATATCTGATACATTTACAATGTTGTGGTAATGTAGACCAAATAAAAACTATGTCATTTGTGAATGAGGGAAACAGGGAAAGGAACTTTTAAGAATGGGATCACACTTTGAATCAGAAGACTGATATCTCAACATTGAATCTACATGATCTCATAATGCAGATCACAAGCTAAAAAGCTGGTTAATTTTAATTTGAACAAAAGTCACGTCACTGTAATGAGGTATAGCTTATCCTAGTTCCTACAGAAATTAGTAGTCATATGGATCCAGAAGAATCACTGGCCCAGGTTCATATTCGCCAACTGCTTCTTTGTAAAACAGAAATTATTCAGATAAACGGAATATTACTTACTGGTTCTTCTCCTAGAAGAACAGAAATCATGAGATACATGAACTCATCAAAAGGTGTCATATTGTCAAATTTCACATAATTATGCTTTCGGCTACATGTTTCATGGCTAACTTTGACATGATTGCTTCTGCGATTTTACGTACTCTGTGCAAATAACAACCTGAAAAGTAAGAAAATGGATTTAGGCTGCATACATTCGCATGCCAAGTCTTGTGCATGTTACCAGCACAAGCAGTAAGTGCAGTGATATGGATTCTTGGAGCTATACACAAACGTAAAATATAATACGGAGCTTTTTACTGTATATCATACATCATGTTTACATGTCAAATGTCAGCAATTGGTAACATGAAGCGTATGCAGGAAGAAAACATAAAAGACACTATTTAGACAGTTTGCTTCTGTACGAAGTCGTAATGACAAATTTTGCATTATGGTATTATATATAACGCAATTACTGTTGAAAATATGTTTAAGCGAGGTATCCTTCGACATGATTCAATTACTGATTTTTTACGTCATTATTAATCGTTTACTCTTAAATCCAAATAATGCGTCGCTGGTCCTTATTCGTTATCTACGTTAAATCACATCTTGTATGGGTTACTTCTCATCCCATCATAGACTGAAAACCGGAAGACGGGGTCCGTGATGACAAAATGTTTTGTTGCTGTTCCGGTCTGGTTAGCAGAAGACGGAAACAATAGCAAATTATAGGTAAGTGTTTTTTGTACCGCTAGTTTTGCTTAATATTAAGAAAGAAGGTTTAAGTAAGTGCGTTTCTTGCGGTAGTTTAAAATGGCGCATTGTCTAGTAGACGTTTGCGAAACACGTGAGGTGTTGTGGCCCTGCTATTTTTAGCTACTGAACAAGTTATTGCATATAAATAGCCCAACTGAGCGACATCTGTTTTTAAAATTTTTGGTCGGTTCTTATTTAGAGAAAAATTGTAATCAGCAGTTGCTGACGGTTTGGCGTAAATGCTTTACTGAAGTGTTTGAAAGTTGACACCTAACCTTACACCTTCGTGGAGATGTGAAGCACGGACGACGGCACCAAGATTGTAAGAACAATGAACCAGTCTCCTGCGAATGTAACTTTGTTTGTGAAGGCTGGCAAAGATGGTAAAAGTTTGGGGGCGTGCCCCCAGAGTCAGCGTGTTCTCATGTTAGCTGAACTCAAAGTTACAGCCATGATATTACCACGGTTCGAGACTATTCCAGTGAACGTAGCAAGGCCACCAGAGGCTTTCCGCCGTTTAGGTTTGAGGCTGAGGGTCCCAGCTTTGTATTTGGGTTCAGATGAGGACCCAGTTGATGTGGCTGATGACATTGTTTCATTGCTGGAATCACGTTTTCCTGGCGGGATTTTGCAACAGAACCAAGAAGATCCAGAAGCAGAACTAGCAACCAGGTATGCTGCATGCATATTCTTAATATCTGGTATTATTTTAACTAATGTGGTTGTATGAGTAGAATGACTATTTTCTAATCCTTTGTGCTGCTGCTTGTTGACAGGGATTTCTTCTCGCGGTTTTGCTTCTATGTACGTGATGTTTCAAAGGACGCAAGCCACTTGGAGGCTGAACTTCGTCGTATTGACTGCTATCTGCAGAATGCAAGTAGCCATAACAACAGTGTGTTCCTTTGTGGCCCTTCACTGTCATTTTTGGACTGTGAAGTGTTGCCTAAGCTGCACCAAGTTAGAGTTGCTGCAGCTGGTATTAAAGGTCTGTTATTAACAAACAAATTTTGCACTAAAATTGTCAGAAAAGAGAAATAAGTTTCCTGCAGAATTTAAACAAATGTTAGTGGGTCTCCAACTTTTTTTGGTAGCTGTATCATGGCCTTCTCACTTCATCTCATGATCTGTCCCTGTTAATATGTGTCTTACAAATTGCCTGTAAAAGTGAATGACATGAAGCTGTACAACAGAGATGTAGAGTGAATAATACATGGAACATACACAGTTTGTGTGCATTTTTGTGCACACACACATGCATGTGCATGCATATCTTACACACTCTCGCTCAGCCACCCACCCACCCTCTCTTCCTCTCCGTCTGCTTTAATCTATGTCGATTCTTATATCAACTCTTTTTTGTGTAGCTGACATTTCCATTTCTTCTTTTATGGATCTAAACATGGTGCCATTCAGTTATATTATCTTTCAAGTTTAGTACTGTCTGAAGTGTTTGTCATCATAGAGATGTGAATTCAGTCAGTGATTTATGCTAATGGGAGTGTCACGTATAGTGAACTTCTTGGTTTCACACAAATGTACTCTGATATAGTTTTATTGATGTGGTCTGTGTGGACATTCTCCATATCTTTATAAAGTTGTGTGTAACATATGATAAACACTAATAACACGTGATGACAGACACTTGTAGAATGAAGCAAGTGAAAGTTTCTTTTTAATTATTATTGACGTGGAATCTGGATACATTCCTTAATATGACAGTATGCAGTAGCTGCAGTTTGCCACTCTGTCCAGAGAGATGTATTGTGTCTCTGAGAAGTTTTGAGGTTCCCACTTTGTGCTAGTAATTTGTCCTGTAATTGACAGAACATAGTGTCATTCTGTTCCATGATGTGTTGTGTATTGTGTACAGTGGAGTCACCAAGCTCAGGTACTGAGATTGGTCTAGGCCTCAATGCCTTTTAAGAAGAGACCAGTGGCCATAGTGTGAAATGGGGAACTTGTGTTTTTGGTTCTGGTGTGTGAACTAAAAATAGGTGACCCACAGAAAGATGAGGCAGAAAAAGGTGAAAATAAAAGACTCTTTACTTTTGGCTCACCTGATTTGTGTTAAAACTTTTTGCTGTGCCTTAAATTAATTTTGCTGTGCCTTAAATTAATAATACAGCATTTGATGTGCACTTTGTATACTTCTACAGTAAGAACCAGCAATAGTACAAAATATATTGCTGTGTGATGGCATCACAAAATATGTTACTGTTGTAAGTGGACAAACGGTGATGCATATTTCTTAAAAAGAAAGCTCTATATATCTCATGTGCATGGTTGTGAGGATGTGAACTGGATTGAACTGGCTTAGGATGAGGTTCATTCATACCAGATGTGGTGATGAACCTTCTAGTTCTATCATTTAGGAAATTTTCTGAGTGATGGAATAATTATTTTCTGTTCATAGAACGTTGTGTCCCATGGGGCCAGTTTTAATTGATCTAATGTTTACTTAGCTTTGACTAGAACCTGGGTGCAAAGAATGTCTGTAAAACAAAGTGTGACCTGTGAATTTTTGTAGTATGGAATTGGACTGTACCTGTTTAACCTTTCCACTGCTAACTGTAAATATAATCACTGTTATATTGCACTGCAATTCTGACCTCAAATATGCATCTTTCCTTCTGACATTTCTTAAGGTTACAGCATAATTACATCAAGAATTTTGGTATCTGTCACCCACATGACATGATGAGAGGCACAGATACATGTGACTGTCATAGGCTGAAATGTGTAAACTGAACTGCAGAAGTGTACTTCAGTGGAATATTACAAGGACGTTTTTTGCTCTTTAATATTCCCTGTTAACATTGTTATTAATTTATTGCAGACATAAACCTACTGTTAAAAATCTAATTACAAAATTCTCACTGCACGAAGTCAAGTTATATTTCTTACATTTCATTAAATATTCAAATATCAAGTAACATTAGAGCTTAACAAGATGCTCATTTTGTGCAATGTAAGGACATGTGGGAGTGGTGGGACATATATACATATTTTGTCAGAAACAGAAGGTGAGTTACCTTGGTAGTTCTAGGCATAGGTGGGAGGATACTTTGAAAATTAATCTTAATAAAATAGTGTTTAGGCTGTGTACTGAATTCTTGTGGTGTACATTGGGGTTCTGTGGCAAGCTGTTGTGAACGTTGAAATTAATGTAAGGTCTGACATACTCACAGCATTGTTGTTAAAGAGTAAAGTCTTCTGGGATATGGTGCCATGTCATTATGTAACTGTTTACCAGCTGACATGGCATTATGGCCTAGAAGACTTCTGTTTTCACACTAATAAACTTCTGGGCCCTGTGAAAGGGGGAAAATTTATTTTTTGTTTGAGTGACAACTCCTTCAATAGCAATGTGCCCCACAGAATTAATTATTCTCTGGCTGCTGAACTTTTGTTGAGTGAACTTGCTCCCTTTTAGGAGAACTGATATGTTAATTTTGGAGTTGTTATTGGACTGATATGAACCAAAATTATGTTCACCTGACAGTTGTGGATAAAATATTGTACTTCAAAATCCAGTCACTACACCCCTTGATTAGATGAATGAACTTTCAAGCAGAATTTGGCCCTGAAAAATTCTCACTGTTATAGAATGTCGCAGTGAAACAAGTAATTTAGTTTTGATGAAATGAAATTATGGCTTTGTGAGTGGGAATGTGCTAATGTTCTCAAATTCATGACTGCTTAATGACAGGTTCTCTCATTTTGTTTGTTTAGGGTATGAGATTCCACCCAGTTTGACCGGTTTGTGGCGGTATCTCCATGCAGCTTACTCAGAACCAGCCTTTGTTCGCACTTGTCCATCAGATGCTGAAATTTTGCTTCACTGGTTTGAGCACATTGGCGAGTCACCAACCAACATCCGCAAATATCAGCATTTAGTGCTGAATGAAAAGATGCCTCATTATTCATTTAGTGTGCCTGTGTATGCAAAACCAGTGATACTTGAGTAGTACTGCTGGTTCCATAGTACAATTTTGCATGGAATGATGCTTTGTGGAATGTTTAATTCTGTGGTTCCAACTCTTTATCACTCTGTGGACTCCTTCTTTGAAATAAAATGGGAACCCCCATTAAATAACTGTCTAGAACGTACAGTC
>Ga0209755_10009359_pt1 | contig 10357 bp, 6 predicted proteins | sample TergutCo191P1_FD_187301 | JGI IMG/M metagenome (GOLD analysis project Ga0209755, IMG submission 187301) | Cornitermes sp. P1 segment gut microbial communities from Petit-Saut dam, French Guiana - Co191P1 (SPAdes) (version 2) | ecosystem: Host-associated > Arthropoda: Insects > Digestive system >...
ATAGAATCACCAACCCAAAAATGAATTTCCTTTTCCTTTTCCTTTTCATTTTCAGTCTCCTAAAATTCAACATAATTAAGGCTATGAATTTACACTTAAAAGCCGACGGCTTTACGGTTTAAATTCCCGGCGAGTAATGATATTTCTTCGAAAATGTTTGATTTAATATGCTGCACAGTGGTTTTTAACGTGGTATTGGATTCCATCGTTCCACTCCTTAACAGTTATACTGTTATATAGAAATATACTGTATTTTTAAAGGATTTGTCAACCTTTCGCTATAAACCAGCGAATAGGTAAAACATCGATACACCGCCATACATCATCCTCAAGAGTAGTACCGCAAAATATATTATGCTACAATGCCTTATGGAGCGATCCGGTGTTTTTTCAATTTTACCTGAAAATTTTTTTTCACCGCTGGCTACTCCGAACAGGCAGCATTACGCGGCTCTTTTAGTGCTTTACTACCGGCTCTTTCAGGAAAACACTTACGGACTGGAAAGAGAATTGATCGTCCGTGAATTCATGAACTATCTTTCCCCCCGCCATGACACCCTGCACATAGAAGAAATTGATGATTCTGTAAATCAGGAAAATGAAGCTTCAATATCAAATTCAGAAAATGATTCAAATATCGATCCGGAATTAAATTTTGACGCGGAACAAGAACCTTCTTTAAAAAAAACATCCGGTTCATCCGACAATTCATCTTTTGCGGCTAACAGAGAAATAGCAAATCGATTTTTACGGCGGTTAATAAACGCGGGCTGGCTCAGCGAAGAAACACTTGCTGATTTTACGCGCGTCATCAATATTACAGCGTGGGGAAAGCCTTTTTTTGAAGCGCTTGTCCGCGTGGAGGAAGGTTTAAAAACCGAATACGAAAGCCATGTTGTCAATGTGTACTCTTCTCTCTGCGGTGAAACTGTAAAAGAAAACGGTCACTTCATGGTTCTTAAAGCGCGGGAAGAAGCTCGTTCTTTAATCGATTCTCTAAAAGTGCTTTCTCAAAGCATCAAGGGTTACTATGACAAACTTAACGCCGAGACGATTCGATCAGAGGCGGCGTCTGTTCTTCACGAACATTACAATCTTTATGTTGGAGATGTTCTTGACCGCGCCTACAAACGCCTGAAAACTTCTGACAATGTTTCCCGCTACCGTCAAAGTATTTACAAAAAAATAACAGAGCTTCTACATGACAGCGAATGGCTTGATACAAGCGCCGGCAAATATATGCGCATATTGTCAGAACAAAGTTTCGCAGAATCACGGGAAGAATGCCGCGGCAAACTACAATCCATGCTGGAAGAGATTCGCGATGACTTAAAATCTGTCGATCCTTTGGAAGATGAAATCGACAGACGCAATGCGGAATATTCCCGTTTCAGCACAGAAAAAATAAGAGCTTATATTGAACCTGACAGCACTATTACCGGAAAAATCGGAATAATCATAAAAGCGTTTTATTCCAAAAACAAACGCAGCAGCGCATCTAAATATGCGTGTGAAGAACTGCGCCGCCGTATTGGTCACGGGCTTTTTCGAATTCAATTTATTTCTCCTGCTTCACTTACTCTTCATCGTCAGCGGGAAGAAGGCGATTTTGTGAATCCGCTGAACAAAGCGGACACAGAAGCTCTTGACGGAGTAGAAAATGATTTTATGGATCGTATGGTCAAACGGCTCTCCATTAAAAAGATCGGCGCGTGGCTTGACAGACAAGGCGGAACAGAACGTATTTTATTTCCGAAAGAAATCATCAAGAATGAAAATTCTTACATACGTTTTATCTATTCGCTTTTGTACGGAGATTCCAGAGATGATTTTTCTTACTCGGTTGAAGAAACAGAAAATGATACAGCGGAACTAATAAACACCGAAGTTCAAACTGCCGGCTACATTGTACCTGACATACGCCTAAGGAGGAATAATGAATCGCGATCTTGACGCATTAACAAAGATTCAAAAGTTATCTTCCGATGAATTTGAACGATTTCAAACCGCGGTAAAAATTCTCACCTCAAAAACATTTATTATTCGCGGCATAGAAAAAGAACGCGAACTGTACAACTTTACAATACGAAACATCGAGCTCTTTGACGCGTGGTTTACCTGCATGGACGCGGTTCTTTCCCGCGATGAAAGTCTCGGTGTAATCGCTTTTCGAGGCGCGGGAAGCAACCGCCTCTTTTTCTCGCGCGAAGAAATCTGCGCTGTTTTGGTCTTGCGTCTTATTTATGAAGATAAAAAATTGGAAGTAACGCTCACAACTTTTCCCGCGATTTCCATCGCTGACTTTCAGCAGAAATACAATGCCGTCACAGGCGATGAAATAAAAAAAACTGCTCTTATCAATGTACTTCGCCGTCTATCATCCTGTAAATTAATTTCTGTTGATACTCAGGATTTATCCGATCCGGAAGGACTGATCAAACTATATCCCAGTATTCCTTTAAGCATAGGACGCGACGCGCTTGATGAGGCTATCGCGTTACTGAAAGAAAAAGAAGGAACGGACTTATGATCACTCTGGAACGGATTAGGCTTATTAACTGGCATAACTTTCTTGATACTACAGTCGAAATCGGCAACCGCTGTCTTCTCGCCGGTGATAACGGTTCGGGTAAATCAACAATAATCGACGCTGTTCAATATGTCATTGCCGCGAATCTTCGAATGGCAAAATTTAATTCCGCCGCTGAAGATCGTAAAAGCGGAGGACGCGATCTTATGGGATACGTGCGATGCAAGCTCGGCGCGGAAATGACAGAATACCGCCGTGAAAATACAATCGCACACATAATGCTGCAATGGTCACATTCTGCCGACATTGATTTTACGTGCGGTGTTTGCATTGAAGCTTACAGCGACAATCGTTATACAGAACATTTTTGGATTGGCGATATCGGTAAAAAATCATCAATAAAAGAAATAAATGTTTTAAATGAAAAAAATCAGCCGCTTTCGTTTCGTCAATTTAAAAATATTCTCGCGGAAAGAAATTTATCCGATTGCCCGACTAAGCAGCAATATATAAAAGATTTAACAAACAAGCTCGGAGTTTTCAGGAAACAGCCGGAAGTAAATCCTTATTTAGATTCATTGACTCGTTCTATCGGTTTTAAGCCTCTTTCATCTATCAATCAATTTGTGTGTGATTATATTTTAGAAGAAAATCTGGTTAAGATCGATGTAATGAAACAAAACCTTGAAAATTACAAGGAAGCGGACAGACAGGCGAGAGCCGCGGTCGCGAAGATAGATTCATTAAAAAAGATAAATGTAAAAGCGGCTGAATGGAAAAATTTTAACAGCTTAATTTTAAAGCAGGAATATCTCAAACTTAAAATAGAGCTGGAAAATGTAAAGCAAAAGAAAGAAAACGCGTCCCGCTCGCTTACGGAAACAGAAAACAAGCTGGAAGTAATTACAAGAGAAATCGCGACATTGGATCAAAAACGAATCAGTCTTGATGAGCAGCTAAGGGTTGTTCTTATCAGTATCGCTACAAACGACGCGCACCGCCAATATGAAGAAATAAATCAGCGCGTTAAACGCCTTGAGCATGAACTGGCATTTGAAGAAAAAAACGCCGAACATTACCGCAATTTAAAAACACAATGCGAGACATTGCTGGAAATGATCACGCAAAAACACGGTCTCACGGAAAACTTTGACGAAGAAAGCGATAAAATCGCGCAGGAACAAAAAAAATATCAGGAACAAAAATTAAACGCGAGGCAAAGAACAGAAACAACAAATCTTGCGTTACGCGAAACTGTAACCGAACTCGCCGATCTTGAACGCGGCATCCTTCATTATCCTTCGGGTCCCCGCGAACTCCGCTCTACTTTGGAAAAAGCCGGTATAAACGCCGTGTTTCTCGCCGAATCCGCGGAAATTATAGATCCTGAATGGGTAGACGCTGTTGAAGGCTGGCTTAACACACAGCGCTTTGTGATTCTTGTTGACCCTGCCGATTTTCAGAGGGCGTTGGAAGTTTATAATAAACTTCCCCGCTCTGTCGCGGGCGCGTTCATTCCTAACATCGAAAAAATGCGTAACGTGACCGCAAGAACAGGTTCTCTTGCCAAACTTGTTAAAACAAATAATGTTTATGCCGAAATCTATATAAATTTTATTTTAGGAAAGGTGATGTGCGCGGACATCACCAGTTTAAAAGAATATGAATCCGCCGTTACAAAAGACTGCATGAGATATTCGAATCACACCGCGTCGCGAATAATGGAAGATGTTTACAAGCGTCATTATCTTGGAAGAGCCGCGGTAGAAGAGCGAAGAAAATTTCTCACAACAGAAAAAACACGTCTTGAAACTGAACTTGCGGCAGCCGAACGTGAAGAACGCTCCGCGGCGGAACGCGAAGATTGCTGTAACCGCGTGCTTCGTTTTCTCCCTGAAATGAAAATTTTATTTCCTTCGATAGAAAAAATCGTGGTATGCAAAAAAGATCTTTCAAAAGCGGAAAAAGAGCTTGCCGCAATTGATACCCAGTCATTCAAAGATCTGGAAAATAAAAAAATAGAAATTGATACGGAATTATCGTTAATCCGAAACAATTATGATGTACGATTAAATACAAAAGGCGGCCTAGAAAAAGAACTATTAAGTCATCGTGACAACTTGGAAATATTTTCTGTTCAACAGGAAGAAAAAGAAGAATCAATTAAATATTTTTCCAATGATAATCCAACAATGATCAATGACTGCGAAACTTACGCTCAGGAAAAACTTTATAAATCCAGCATTGAGGAATTAAGCAGTTCTTACGAATCAACATTGAAAAATTTTAAAACAAGAACCGATTCGTTGAAAAAAGAATACATTGAGTTGGTACGGAGTTATGAACAGGAATTTAATCACTTTTTAAATATGGAACCCGCGGATAACAGTGAAGCGGAAACTTTAATGAAGAGACTTGAAACATCGGAGCTGCCCGAATACCGTGAAAAAATCGCAAGAGCGTATCAGGACGCGGAAAAAGAATTTAAAGATCATTTTATTTCCCGCCTTAACGAACATATCGAAGAAGCAAGGCAAAGTTTTGACGAAATCAACGAAATTTTAAGAACTCTGCACTTCGGTCGTGATCAATACAGATTTCATCTTGAAGAACAAAACGAACGCAAGGGTCAGATTGAAGTTATACGCAACGCGGCGAAAATACCTTCCGCGGACAGCGCGTTGTACGGCGAGGGTTTATTCGCGCAAATCGCGGACCCGGATGAAAAAGAAGCCGCTAAATATTTATTTGATCGTATTTTAAACGCTCCGCTTGATTCTGAAGAACTCAGGAGTATTTGCGATTATCGAACTTATTTTAATTATGATATTATTATAACAGAAACCGATCATTTTGATGATAAAGGTTTACCTGTAAAACTTTCGCTGTCGCGCGTATTAAAAGAAAAGTCCGGCGGCGAATCCCAGACTCCGTATTATGTCGCGATTGCCGCGAGTTTCTATCGTTTTTACAAAAACCGTCCTGAAAACACAGTACGCCTTGTTATTTTTGACGAAGCTTTTAATCGTATGGACGATGAAAGAATCGGAAAAATATTATTGTTTTATAACAATTTAAATTTGCAGATAATAACTTCTGTTCCGCCGGAAAAAATCGAAGCCATAGCTCCTTATATGGACAGGATAAACATTGTCAGCCGCTCTGGAGGAGCTGTAAAAGTGCGCGACTGTCATATAGACGCTGTCAGCGCAAGCGAATTAAATATAGACTTGGAAAAATAATGACTTACTGGAAAAATAAAATTATTAATACGCTCGTCGAACATTATTTCGCTTCAACAAAAGCAAAAAACCAAACCTCGCGTAAACAGAGGTTGCGTCTGCGCACAACAATTTTATTTCCGAATTTTGACAATGCTCACCATGAAGAAAAAGTTTCATATCTTGAAGCGGCGGAGTTTCTTGAACAAAAAGGAATTGTTACGCTTCGCTGGGAAAAACGAAGAAAGGGAGAGCGTCTTGAAACAATAACCTGCTGTAATTTTGAAGCTCTTTTCGCGGCAACCGGCAAATCTCACCCCGATAATGATATTGAAAAAATAAAAATATTTCTAAGCGAAAAAATTACGGCTATAAACAACAGTCAAAATACCGGTAATCAAACAAAGATAATTACTATTCTGGAATATTTGAAAGAGCAATTTGGATCAAAAGAAATCGGACAGGGATTAAATACGCAAACAATAGATGAACTCATCCGTTTTCTGGATTTTGCGGCTAACAACAACAATAATAAATCAATTACAATCCGCGCGCTTTCTATTTTACTTTACAATGACTCAAAACATCTTGAATATTTGCTTAATCTATGCTCTCCTCTTTTAAACCGCATGCAAAAGGCGGAAAATCTTCAAAACTTTAATTTACCGCTTGCTGCCTCAGCTGTGAAAAGATCATATCCTGAAACAATGATTTCCGGTAAATTGATATTTGAATTAAAAAATTCGAATACTCCTTTGGTAAACGCGAAAGGATTGATTATAAATTTTCCGCTTGAAAGCGCGGAATCAATTTCTTTTATCAAACCTTTAACGGAAAAAGAATTTAAAACTGTTTTAACAATCGAAAATAAAGAAACATTTTATACTCTTGGAAGTTTAAAAAACAGCGATAAAGACAAATATTTCTCCCATTATGACTGTTTTTTATATACAGGAGGTTATCCCAACAATGCCGCGACCGCTTTAATACAGGTTCTTGCCTCTTCAGGTTTTTCTTTTTATCACGCGGGAGATATTGATCCTGACGGCATACTTATTTTGCAAAATATACAAGAAATTGTTAATTCTGTTTGCTCAGAAAAATTAATTACTCCGGTTAAAATGGATATTACCACTTTTGAACAATACCGTAAATTTGCAAGACCTTTAACAAAAGCTGTTTTACGCCAAATAAAAAAAATCAATGAAGATACAAAAAATATTCCCGGATTAGCAGGTCTTATAAAACTTATCGAAGAAACAGAATTTGGCATTGAGCAGGAAATAATTGATTATAGATAAAAAAATCAAATAAATTATGGAAAGGAATGAGATGGAATTATTTTATTTAAACGAAGCGAAAACATGGAATGAAGCATTGCCAATCGGAAACGGCTTTTTAGGGGGAATGGTTTTTGGCGGCGCTAAAAAAGAAAAAATATCACTAAACGAGGATTCCTTATGGTGCGGAGGCAGAGAAAATCGTCACAATCCCGATACATTAAAATATTTACCGCAAATAAGACAGCTTTTATTTGACGGAAAAATAAACGAAGCGCAAAAACTTACAGAGCTTGCTGTCTTTTGTCCAAATCCGAATCCTGCCCATTATGAGCCTCTCGGAGATTTAGAATTATTTTTTAATCATAACAATATTAAAAATTACAAACGAATTCTTGATATAAAAACAGCAATTGTAACAATATCATATGAAGCGGACGGTATCATATTTAAAAGAGAAATATTTACAAGTTTCCCGGATAATATTCTTGTTGTTTACATGACATCTAACAAATCAAATTCAATAAATTATAAAGTTAACTTTAACAGAGATAGAAATATAGATTCATTAAAGCTTTTCGGAAAAAACAGAATCGCAGCCTGCGGACGCTCGGAGGGCGAAAAAGGAGTTTCTTTTTCTTCAATGTATCAGCTAACAAGCAGCGGAGGAAAAGTTAATACTATTGGCTGTACGCTTATATGTGAAGACGCGGATTACGCGGTTTTATATTTTTGCGCAAGAACAGATGTAAGAAATGTTGATTACAAAAATTGGTGCGAAAAAACTCTCGATAATGTTATAAATAAAGATTATCAAACTGTAAAAAATGATCACATTAAAGATTATCAAAACTTTTTTAACAAAACACTATTAAATTTTACCGATGATAATGGAAAAAAATCTATTCCCACAAACGAACGTCTTGAATTATTACAAAAAGGAAACAAAGATAATAATTTATTCGCGTTATATTTTCAATTCGGGCGTTATCTGCTAATTTCTTCAAGCCGGACAGGATCATTCGCGGCAAACTTACAAGGCGTATGGAACAAAGATATGCTGCCTGCATGGGGTTCAAAATACACGATAAATATTAATACGCAAATGAACTATTGGCTCGCGGAGAATTGCAATCTTTCCGAATTGCATGAACCTCTTTTTGATCTTATAGAAAATATGCGCGAAAGCGGACGAATTACCGCTCAAAAAATGTACGGATGCCGCGGATTTACAGCTCACCATAATACGGATATTTTCGGCGATACCGCTCCGGTTGATAGTTGTATAACCTCTACTGTATGGCATGCAGGCGCAGCATGGCTGTGTTTGCATATTTGGGAACATTATTTATACACTTGTGATGAGAATTTTTTAAGAAAATATTATGAAACAATTAAAGAAGCATGCCTGTTTTTTATCGATTTTTTAATCGAAGATGATAAAAAACGGCTGGTAACATCACCGTCAATTTCTCCTGAAAACACATATACTTTACCGAACGGAGAATCCGGAGTATTATGTTATGCGCCATCTATGGATAGCCAGATAATTCGTTCATTGTTTTCTGTTTTTATAAATTGCGCTTCTCTTTTTTCACAAGATAAAGAATTATCCGAGAAAATAAAATCATTGCTGGAAAAATTGCCAAAGATCGAAATAGGAAAACACGGACAAATAATGGAATGGGCGGAAGATTACGATGAGGTTGAGCCGGGGCATCGTCACATTTCTCACTTATTCGCATTGTATCCATCAAACCAAATATCTGTTACAAAAACACCGGAACTTGCGAAAGCCGCGCGAATAACGCTTGAACGCAGACTTGCAAGCGGCGGAGGTCATACAGGCTGGAGCAGAGCATGGATAATAAATTTTTGGGCAAGGCTGAGAGACGGAAAAAAAACATACGAAAATTTAACAGCGCTATTAGCTAATTCTACATTACCAAATCTCTTTGATAATCATCCTCCTTTTCAAATTGACGGAAATTTCGGCGGCGCAGCGGGAATTGCGGAAATGCTGCTTCAAAGCCACAATGACGAAATAACTATATTACCTGCCTTACCAATAGAATTTTCCGGCGGATATGTTACCGGTCTTTGCGCAAGAGGCGGATTTGAAATCGATATTTATTGGGCTGAAAATAAAATAAAAAAACTCGTTATACGATCAAAAGCGGGAAATGATTGCAAAATAAAAATTGACGAAAAATTATTACAAAGTAACGATATCAAAGAAATAAATTTAAAAACAGAAAAAGAAAAAGAATATGTCTGGGAATTTTAAAATTTATCAGCGTACTTTTTTACATAATATATCACAGGGTTCTAATATGTACGGACACTCTATCGAAATTATTGACTCGGGAACATTTGCTGTTTCACCGTTAAACACAAATATTTTACCGTTACTGCCGGAGGGAGATAATATTTCTAATTCATCACTTGTTAAAATTTTATTTTTTATTTTGATTTGTTTATTTTCTGTCACAACAGCGGCTATTATATTACCTGAAACGCTCGCCGCGGATTTTTCAAATTCTTTATTTTGATCATTAAAAGTGAAGCCTGTTGTATACGAACGGTGAGGCAATTTTTTCAGCTCTGTCATAAAATCAAAAATTTCTCCGTTCATAGCGCGTCTGTATGTATTTACAACGCCGCCGACATAATGTTCGTTTTTCATTCTGCCTTCGATTTTAAAACTTGCAACACCGGCATCAGCCAATTTATTTAATTTTTCTATCAAACATAAATCGCGGCTGTTCATTATATAAGTACCGTTTGAATCCTCCTCGACAGGAAAATATTCATCAGGACGTTTTTCCTCTAGCAAAACATATTTGTAACGGCACGGTTGAGCGCAATCACCGCGGTTCGCATCCCTTCCCGTCATATATTTTGACATAAAGCAGCGCCCCGAGTATGACATACACATCGCGCCGTGAACAAATATTTCGATATCCGCTTTACCTTCAAGGCGATCGCAAATTTCATTTATATCCGTAATCGGCAATTCACGCGCAAGAATGATCCTGTTTGCACCTAACTCAACATATTGCGTCGCAGTTTCAGAATTACAAACATTCGCCTGAGTAGAAATATGTATTTCAAAATTTGTCAGCATTTTAAATATTTTTAACACGCCAAGATCTGAAATAATAACGCCATCAACTCCCGATTTTTCCAAAAATAACGCGTATTCTTTTATTTTTTCAAAATCATTATTTCTCGCGAAAATATTTACAGTAACATATAATTTTTTACCAAGCGCGTGCGTATACATAACAGCTTCTGTTATTTCTTCTTCCGAAAAATTACCGCTT
>Ga0209755_10009360_pt1 | contig 10356 bp, 14 predicted proteins | sample TergutCo191P1_FD_187301 | JGI IMG/M metagenome (GOLD analysis project Ga0209755, IMG submission 187301) | Cornitermes sp. P1 segment gut microbial communities from Petit-Saut dam, French Guiana - Co191P1 (SPAdes) (version 2) | ecosystem: Host-associated > Arthropoda: Insects > Digestive system...
GCGGGGAAGAATTTGTTTGTCTTCTTCCATTTATTAATAAAGACGAAGCTATAGAATTTGCTAAGTCAATGGTTAAAAGTATCGAAGATTTAAATATTACACATCCAAAGAGTGAAATTTCAAAATATGTAACTGTTAGTGCAGGAATATCAACAGGAGTACCAGATAAAAATAATTCAATGACACAATTACTAGACAATGCGGATAAAGCATTATATACAGCAAAAGAATCAGGAAGGAATAGAGCAGTAATGTATTAGATTAAAAAAAGGCAAACCAACGCATAACAAACGGTAACTGCTACGGGCGCTGTTCGCGCCCTCGTGGTTCGGCCGGTCAGGTCAGTCGCATTGCTCGAAAAAGGCGTATTGGGGGAATTTTTGGTCAAAAAACAAACAAAAGGTGATTAATATGCTTATTTCCGAGTGGAATTTGGATCTCGCCCTCGAAGTCCGTGGGGAAGAGGAGAGGATGGAAGAGCGGCGGGAGATCGCCAAGTACCTGAAAGCCAAGGGGATGCCCGTAGAGGAGATCGCGGACGCTACCAAGCTCACCGTCGACGACATCCTGCGCCTGTAGCTGTCGTCTGCCCCACCGCCCCCACAGGCGGCCACAGCGCCCCGTGTCGGCGTAGCCCGGCGAGCAACGGGCATTGTACCCCTCCCGAAAATGGACGGAAATCTCCCGGTGCCGCCAGCATATTAGAATTTTTTTGCAAAATATTGACTTTTTCGAAAAAAATTATTATCTTAGGTTTATGGGCGTCCGGATGAAGCTGGCACTCCACTTGTGGGGTCGGATTTTGAGGTCCTAAGCTGGCGGGGGCCGGAAACGGTCTTAAAGTCTCCGGACGCTTCATTTTTTGTTCTTTCCGCATTCCACACCCATAGCGTATGCGCTCTTATAGTGCTCTCGCCAACAATAGCCATTACCAGGTGGACAGTTCCGTCCGAGTACTCTTTTGATACGTTAATAGTATCATACCCACTTGTCTGTTTACCTCCCTCAACACTATCCGGTTTATCCAAAACATCCGGTATTAAAGCTACAATCTCCTCTGTTACCGGGATTTGCCCGCGCCCCAATTCCCGCTCTACGCGCTTTCCATGATGGTTGTACATATGTTTTATATTCTCGTAAGTTATAATCACCCTTTCTATTTTCTTGCCATAAAGATGCTCTAGCGTACCTTTGACCGCTTGATCTGCACCACCCAAATATATGACACGCTTGCCGCCGCTTGCGTCTTGGCCGCTAACTGCCTGCCGAAACGCCCTCTTCAACCTGCCGCGTAAACTCATAGAAACACGCAGCACCGCCTCTTTAATCGTAAGCCGCATATTTTGCACAGTATTAATTCTCCCGGCACCCATAAGATGCGGTTAGATTGTTTGTAACACCGCGCCGCCAAAGACAAAACGCTCCGCACGGCAACGACAGTTGCATGGCAATACATAGTGAAATATAGAGATTCGCTGCCCTTTGAGTCGCGACAGCCGGAAACCGAAGCCCCCGTAGAGAGTAGGAGCGGTCGCCTACGACCGCCCGCGGCGTTAGCGCTCGCCGCAAACGTACTGACAGATAAAAAGAAAGTTCAACCGCATTCTTCCGCACGGTATAGATAATATAATTGATGTAGGATGAGAGATCAAATATTTTCGTAACAATATAGGATTATGCCCCTCAGAAGTATCAACAGCAGGAACCACACCGCCGGGGGATGGCGCTGGAAATTGGGGGGAAGTGAGGCCCGCTCCGGCACCAGCGCCAAAGGCACAACAGCTGCCGGGAGCGCAGCCCTCTCTTATTCATTAGATTCATCAGGCCAAATCCCCATTTTTTTAAGTTTTTCCTGCGCGTCTATAGTAAATTTGTCCCTGGGTAATTTTCTCACAGCAAACACAAGACTTTTTCGATAATTCCGATACCTGAATAAAATACTTATAAAATTATTAGTTGTTGTAAAGCCAAATTGTTCCCCATAGGCGATATCATATTCATAATCAACATTATTAATTTGATCCCAAGGCGTGAAAGTAGATTCGTTATGGATAGTAAAAAACAGGAAATAGTATTTGGCTTTCACAGTTATACCATCATTATCAAATATAAACTTGGTGTTCAACGCACTAAACAACAATGGCGCTGTTATTAAGATTATAATTAAACGAATACTTTTTTTGTCCCAACTAAAAACGCCTCTATTAATCTCATCAATCGCCACAAATATATCTTGAATTACTACAACTACTACAATTATCCCTACAAATTTTAGCCATAATGGACAAGTTACTACGGCAACAGAAGTTAACGGTTTTCCAAAATTATTGACATTAAGATTTTTTTCACAATCAGATTCAGACGCAGCATTATTCGAGCCGTTTTCACGAACGCCAAGTTTATTTGCAATAATGTATATAACGGCAAAAGCGCCAAGAACAAGTACAAGCCCTATGATTGAATCCATTATACTATTCTTCCTTTCCCCCGGTATTGTAATTTAACGGCGTCTTCGAGGGGTTCTTCTGCGTGATGAACCGGTCCGCCTGCCCCATAGAATAAATCTACATTGCCGCCCGCGAAATATCAACTTTCCGCCCCGGCCGGCCTGCGCCTCAAATTTTTCCGGAGCGATGATCCGGGGGTGGCCGCCCTGCCAAAATACCTGTGAAAGAGTATGCTTTCATGGCCCTCGCCAACCAGCAACAGAGGCCCCGCCGTTGGCTTCCAAGCGGGTGGATGGGGGATTTTTTCAGTTCTCAACGCAACGCGCCGAGAGCCTGCGATCCTTGCGGTCGGTGTTCTCGATTACGTAAGTGAAACCAGAACCCATGTACCGGCGCCACGCACTGCTCTCACCGAATTCGAACTCCGCAGCGCTCCACCAGAAACCGAACAAGCCGGCATTGTCAAAATTGCCGTCGGTGCCGCTGCGGCCGCCGGGTGTGGCCGAAAAGCCAAGATCGTCTGTACCGTTCCAACTGGTTTTTGATTTTAACTTTGTCCCGGCTGCGTTACCGCCGGCTGCCTCAACCAAATCGTTCCATTCTTCACGGGCAGACAAATGCCACCCCGCTGGGCAGGCTTTCACCGCGTCGTCCCAATCGTATAGCCGCCCGTATTTTTTACAGTTGCTCTCGTCATTTTTATAACACACGGACCGTTCGGTTTTGAAATTCAGATTCTCCGCCATCCAAGTGGCCTTGCCAATCTTCACCGTCCGGTACGTTTTCCCATCCCTCGTATCAGTAAAAGTCCCGCTGGCGTTGGATTGGGCGTATGCGTCAGACAGTATCAAAGATACCGCGATTACCGCGAGGGCAAGGAGCGTTTTGGTGTGGGGAAGCACTATCTGAACCATAAGACGCTGATTTTTTCGCTCTTTTCCACCGGTTCTATTTCGTGATGGTCTGATGTTACTAATGTTCCGCCGTTTACTGCGGCTTCCGCAATCGCGACCGAGTCGGCGATAGATACCTTGTAGCTTGCCTTCAGCCTTCCGGCCTCTCTGAGCAGCTCATCGGAAAATACGCTGTTCATTATTACCGGCATTTGTTTCATTGCGTTGTTCAATTTGTCGGCATCGGCTTTGCCATAATCTCTGTATATTCGATAGTACACCTCAAGAAAATTAAATTTGTTCATCCTGATTATCGCCTGACCGTTTGCGGCTTTGTACAATAAATCCCGTATGACCGCCGCGCCGTTCTCCATATTCAGGACGGCTATTAACGCGCAGGCGTCCAAGATAAACGGTTTCAATTTTCAAGTTCCTTTTCAAGCTGTTTCTCACGCAAATATTTTTCCGTGGATATCCGGCCGTCGGAAAACATACCGAACAGGGAATCAATGTCAGGCGCGGTTTCAGCTATGGGGGTAAGGACTATAGAGCCGTTTTCTTCGTGAAACAGCACCTTTCCGCCGGGAATCCGCGAAAAAATCGTCTCCGGCAGCGTTTGCGCGTCTAAAACCATGTCTGTCATAAATACCTCCCCGAACATTTTTGCGGATACCTGCCAATGTTACCGCTTATAATATCGCCCCAAAATAAATGCAAATATAAATCCATTTTTAATGGTATAACCGTAATATACTACATCTCCAGCCCAAAAAGCAAGGCTGGGGTAAAAAAATGGGCGGATGGGGGACTGTGGGTGGATTAGGATTTTGGCGGGGGCGGATGTGCAGATTATGGGCTGATTGACCGAAATCCGGCGATCCGCAAAAAACGGCTGCGGCGCGAAACGCAAAAAGATGGTGATGCGGCTGCGGAGATAGTATATTATTTTATGGGTTGAATAAACGGTACCGATAAGGGGATTATCTGATTATGGTCGACGACACATTTACAGACGGCGGGTTCGGGTTCCAGTGGCATATTACCAACCGGTGCGCCGGCAGGTGCAGCCATTGCTACCAGCCGGACGACGCCGACGAGAGGGAACTGCCGGTCGACGCGCTCAAACGCATTGCGGACGGTATCATGTCTGCCGTATCAGGACCGGTTACAATAAATGTTACCGGCGGGGAGCCGCTTATGTATCAGTATCACGGCCAAAGCCGCGGCGTGTTTGAGCTGATATCGCACCTGTCAACGTTCGATAACCTCGGCGAGCTGAACATCATCACAAGCGCACGGGGGATGGACCGCTCCGTGATACGCACCCTTAAGTCGCTCCCCAAACTCTCTTATGTAAAGGTATCGCTCGAATCCCACGACCCGCAGACAGACGACAGCATCCGTGGGCTGGGCCACTTCAGGATGGCGGTGGACGAGATAAGGCAGATGTCGGAGGCGGGCCTGCGCGTAATCATCATGGCCACGCTTAGCGGGCGCAACTATCAATCCGCAGCAGGCCTGTGCGCCCTCGCCGGGGATTTGGGTACGCACGGAGTGATATTCGAGCGGTTCGTCCCGCTGGGCCGCGCCGCCAAAGCGATGCACGGCGAGGCGGTAACGCCCAACGAGTGGCGGGAAATCCTGTCGGCAATCTCCGCCGTTACACAAGCCCCGATAGAAGACCTGTTCCCCTATAAAGCCTTTTGGGTAGACGGGGACTCGGTAAGCGGCGCCCCCTGCTGCTTAGGGCCGGCATCTATGGCCCTGATGCCCGACGGCACAGTGTACCCCTGCCGCCGCGTGCCCGACCCCATAGGGAAATTGCCGGATGACGGGATGGGGGCCATACTTAAAAAATTGGAAGAATACGCCTCCGCCCCGCAAAAATGTTACGATTTCGGCTGTTAATCGGCCAGCCGGCAATTTGAGCTTTCAGTTTTGAACGGCGTATGGCCTAAGTCATAGTAAAATCAAAGGCTTACGTGCGTTTCGGAGAAACGGGGCCCAAAAAACTTGCATTTCAGGCTATTCTGAGTTTATATTTATAGTACAAGGAGGCCACGATGACAGCGGCCGTTAAGAGCGAATTAGACAGAATCGTAGACGCGCTGGTTGAAACGGGGATAGTCAGCAAGATCATCCTGTTCGGCTCATACGCCCGCGGGGACGAGTCCACGGACAGCGATATTGATTTGTGCGTACTGACATCGGAGAAAGACAGGCGCCCTATTGATATTGCGATTGAACTGCGGTGGAAAATATACGACATACTAAAAAAACCGTTAGACCTATTTGCCCGTAATCAGGATGATTTCTCGTATCGCGCCTCTTATGTGGGTTCGCTTGAACACATAATTGCCAAAGAAGGGGTAGTGTTGTATGAGTGCAGTTAACCCTATTATCGGCGAGTGGATTTACCTTGCACAAATGGACTATGAAAGCGCACAGATACTATCGGTGAGCCGTTTGCGGCCTCCAATAGAGGTGGTGTGCTATCATTGCCAGCAATCCGTTGAAAAGATTTTTAAAGGATATATAGCGGCAAACGGCGAGATACCGGCCAGAACGCATGATCTTACGGCTCTAATAGATACTTGTAAACAGTATCTGCCGGATTTTGGTAACTATGCCAAGCCATGTAATGCGCTAACTATGTACGCATCCGACACGCGCTACCCGCCAAAACTGTCATTGTCGGAAACGGATATGAAACAAGCCCTGCAAAATGCCGGCGAGATACTGGAATTCACAAAATCAAAACTGAAAGACCTGGGGTACGAGTACACGCCGGAACAGGCGTAAACCAATTGAGAACAGGTGGCTATTCTACATGGGCGTTTGCAAGGGCAAGGTGCGGGAACAGGCGAAGAGGGTCATAAGACCCTTCCGCCTTGCGCACCGCCATACGTTTTTCAAATTCTGCGCTCAACCCTGTTGGCTCCTCAAGCGTCTGCTCCGCGCATTCGCCCTTTTTGCCATTCGCCTCTCTTTTCATCCGCTTTATCTGAAAGTTCTTAACTAACCTGTCGGCCTCATTCCAGTGTTCTTCTGTACAGAAAATTATATCCAAATCTATCAGCCCATCAAGAAGTCTGTTAAGGTCTTCATCCGATCTTATAGCCCTCATAATACCTCCCTGTTCTCTGGAAAATACTGATTGATCAACCACTTAGCGCGTTTTTCATAAATATGCATCAATCCCCCGCCTATATGCACCGCCCCCAAGTCTTCCACATAGTGATGAATAAGGTTCGTTTTGGCTCTAAAAGCCATCTCTCCGCCAAAACCAGCCTCCTTAGATAATATACATCCGTACGCAACCATATTGCAAGCCACACCGAGATATTTTTTCTTCCTCCCTATATTATATGGCGCATTTTCTATCAACCACATATATACGTGGTCATATTTTACTTCAAAAGAGACAACGCCTTCTATAATATCAGGCTCTTTTTCGGTAACCAATTTATACACTTGCCGCTCGGATAAAGACAACTCTTTTCTCCAGTCCCGAAAACCGAATCCCCAACCTTTTTTCTTGCTTACGGCATATAAATCCACTTTCCTCATAGGCAGAATAAGCGTCTCCACACGTTCGCCTGTCTCTGCATCTTCAATAGACTCCGTTATCTTGTCTATCTCAAAATCAAGCTCCATATACCCACCTTACCTTGCGCCACAACGGGCGCGGTTAAATTGTTAGGAAATACCGAACCGGCGGCCTAAAACATCCAAATCGAAATGCAGACGCAAAGCTCGCGCACGGTCCAAAGACAATTCTGGTAATACTGGAAATGCTAACCAAGAGATTCGGCGCCCTTTGAACCGCAGCGCCCGGAGCCGTAGCCCCGTTTTCAACCGAGAGAGAAAAAACTTCCAAAAATAAACTAAGAAGAATCCGCAATCGTCCACGCGGTATCAATAATATAATTTATGGGGATGGCGTATTAAGGATTTTTTTTATAATTCTGAAAAATGCCACAAAATCAAAACTGAAAGACTTGGGCTACGAGTACACGCCGGAACAGGACGCGCCGCAATAAACGAGGTACTTATGAATTTTGGCATAGAATTAGAGCAAGAAACAGATGGCCGCTGGATAGCGGAAATCCCTGAAATCCCCGGCGCCCTCCTATACGGAGCAACACCGCTGCAGGCCGCGGCAAAAGTAAAAGCTCTGGCATTACGGGTACTGGCGGATAAGGCAAACGGGCTCTCATAAAACATTGGAGCGGGACGAGGGGGTGTCCTGCAATCCTTGGGTTGGTATTGCGGGATTCCGTCACGAAAAAATCTAAGCGGGTAAGCATAAAATCCGTTACCTCGCGCTTGCCGCCTTTGCCTATCTCGATCATTTTCGTGACCTCACGAAAATGATTGTCGACTTCTATATTCTGAGTTATACACGAATCTACCGCACGTTGTAAAGCAACAATAAAGTTCTCCCAACGGGAATACCCCAACAGCGCCTGAAGCTCACGCGCGAACCAGACCTCGACCCGCTCGCTGTTGTCCTCATTGCCAATAAAATGAGCTATCTTGTCAAAATCCGACTGATACTGCGTAATGCGTTGCTTGTCCATTGTCACCGACCTTAATAATATAATTGATTGTTGCGTCCACCTAACCCCCTGAAAATCAAGGCGTTGAGAACTCGGACTGTTCATTTGCACATCTAAAAACATTAAATTACCGGGAAATTCACGATACGAGGCTTTTTATAAATCGTGAATGATGAAGTTACCGCACGGGTATAAATATAATATCCGGTTTGCAAAAATACAAATAAATAAATTTTTTTCAAAATTTTTATTTGCGAATGTCACAAAAACCACACAACCGCCAGTGCTGGCGGATAAGGCAAACAGGCTCCCATAAAACATTGGAGCGGCCCGGCTACCCCGACTACGTCTTTGCGTTTCACGACGGTACGGAAATAGGCCCAGGGATGCTCGCGAGGGTAGCTAAAAATACTGGATTGACACATGGCGATTTATAATAACGTACCCCATTAACGGATACCCGCATTTCATACGCTTAACCGCACGGATTGAGATGCCGAGGCCGCAGGCGGGGCATTTGATTAAAGGTATGAAAACCTCCGGTTGTGTTGAATTAACAGGTGTAGGTAAACCCTTGGACAGCCCGTACTATATCTACCTAACTGTTTTTGAATTATATAATTGTTTTTGTATTATTTCAAGTTCAGATTCTAAACGCTTTTTATAATGTTCCTTTAATTGGTTTTCTTCTACAAATATCCTGGTATATTCCAAAAAAGAATTTAACATTGTTTTCGTATTTTCTAATACTAGTTCTTGTGAATATGTTAACTCGTCAGTAATCCATATTGAATCAAAATCAGCAATTTTGTAATTTACTTCAGTTTTATTTTTGTTTGCATCGCACCCATAGAAAAACATATCATCACATATGTTAATAGGAAAATGACTTATTTTTTCCATATCAAATTTAATCCGATCAATAAAAGTCTCAAAATTAATTATTTCCACAATTTTATTATTCATTAATTTTTGTTCTGTATTTATGCTGATTTTTTCATCGCACTTATTTTCTACGTTATTTTGTATTTGTAATGTCATCTGTTTTTTAGTATCACCCGTATTTTTATAGTTTGCTGTTACTAAGCTCATCAATTGCTCACGCAGTTTTATCTCAGCAGTATTTTTTCCTACGGTATTCCGTACCGTATTAGGTGACACAAATAATAATCCATTAGAACATAAATCTTCACCAATTATTATTTTTTTATCTTCATACATGTCAGCCAAATAAAATGCTAATGTTGGTAAATCAGTTTTTTTAATGTGATTATATATTTTTATATTATAATCATAAATGCTAGTTTGTGAACTATTTTTGCTCACTTTATAAATAAATTGTGATAATTTAAAGTCATCTATGGACAACTCTTTTTTCAAGACAGCTCTATAAACATCCCAATGGTTACCGTTTCCAATACGAGATGTGCTTAATATTTCCGAATCTTTAAAATGAACCATTTTTGTTGCTCCTTATAGTTATAGTAATTATTGAATAAAAATTAAGGTACAATTTTAAACATAAAAATATATTGTGGCCTATGTGTTTTTTTTCTATCTACCACTCAGCCACCTAACCGCTACCACCTTTTCCACCGCCTTCCCGTAGCCAAAAAGTTTAAGATTTAGTAACCGCCGTGCGGCGACAACCCAAAAACACAAAAACAAAAAGTCAACACAACGCCCATTGCTACGCTAATCGCATGACGCTTAATTCAGCAAACAACGCACACTAAACTGGAACGTCTTATTTAAGTTGTACCTGTACACGCGGTCGTAGTAGTAGCTCATGTTCCGGTACCAAGCGTCGTACGCACCGTACTCCGAGGCGCTCCACCAGCGGCCGTCGTAGCCAACAGCGTCGAAACTGCCGTCGCTCCAACGGCTGCCGCCGGGCAGGGCTGAAAAGCCGTAATAGTCGTTACCGTTTCCACCACTACTCCAACCTGACGTAGACTTCAACTTCGTTCCAGCCGTTGATGAACCACCTACAAAATCCGTTAATGTTGTCCACTCCGCATCGCTCGGCATATGCCAACCTGCAGGACAAATACCTTGATGCTTACCCTGTACCTGACTTGCGCACGTACTCGAATTACAACTTGACGGAAGACCCATCACCATCGCCCAATCATACAATCGACCGTACGTGTTACAGTATGAATCCTGATTATCGTAACAAACGCTACCGCTTGCATTGTAATTCAAATTCTCTGCCATCCATGTTTGCATGCCTATCGTTACCGTACGATAGCTCTTAGTGTCTCTTGAATCGATAAATGTATTACCTGTTACGCAACTCGATCCGCTCAACTGCGGTATCGCCTGGTATTCGTTGGCTCCGCAGTTACATGACCTTATTTCCTGCCCCGGAGCTGTGCAGGTTGGCGCCACTACCTCTTGCCACGAGCCGTAAGAGTGAGTATGGCTGGGTTCGCACGCCGTACCTGTTAA
>Ga0209755_10009361_pt1 | contig 10356 bp, 22 predicted proteins | sample TergutCo191P1_FD_187301 | JGI IMG/M metagenome (GOLD analysis project Ga0209755, IMG submission 187301) | Cornitermes sp. P1 segment gut microbial communities from Petit-Saut dam, French Guiana - Co191P1 (SPAdes) (version 2) | ecosystem: Host-associated > Arthropoda: Insects > Digestive system...
TGACGGCGAGGACAGACAGCAAATTTTTTAAAGGAGAATAACAATGGATAATGCAGTTGCGTTACGTGATGAAATTACAGAAGCAAAAATAATCGAATATCTTGACGCGGCAGGTAAAACAAAAAAACTACTTGATACCGAAAAGAAAATGTTTATAAACATTGCAAGGGAATTCGGGCTTAATCCTTTCAAGAGAGAAATCCACATCACTGCTTACGGTGAAGGCGAGTACAGGCAGTGTTCCATTATTACTGGTTATGAAGTTTACATTAAAAGAGCTGAAAGAACAGGCAAACTTGACGGCTGGGAAATGACAACAGAAGGCGAAGGGAAAGATTTAAAGGCAATTGTAAAAATTTATCGTAGGGACATGAGTCATCCATTTATACATGAAGTCTATTATGTCGAATGTGTCCAGTTAAATAAACAGGGAAATCCTAATGCAGTATGGGCGAAACAGCCAAGGTTTATGACAAAAAAGGTGGCAATAGGACAGGCTTTCAGGCTTTGTTTTTCAGATGATCTCGGCGGTATGCCATATGAAGAATCAGAAATGCCGCAGGAAGAAATTAAAAATGTAACGGAAGAACAACCGGAACCAATTAAAAAACCTCCAAAGAAAGCTGAAAAACCGAATAAAACAACCAAACAAAAATCCGCGCCCGAACAACAAACAGCCCCTGATAAAAACACAGCGCAGGAATTAGAAAATCTAAGAAAATCAGCTTGGAAATTAATACAGAAGCTGCCAGCGGAAGAGCAAGCCAAATGGATTAATTCATGCAGAGGTGCGAACATCGACACTTTTAAAGAAATAATCCAAGAGGTAGATGCATGTTTATTCAAGCTAGAACAGGCCGCCGCAGATGAACAACCGGAACCAACAGCAAATTCACCAATTAAAGAGCAAGAGCTCGAAATATATTAAGGAGAAATCATGACCATTACAAACAAACAGAACTTGCCGCAAGGCATTGTCAGAGCAGTAGACACAGAACCGCACAACAAATCAATGAAGGAATTATCCGCAACCACGCTGCTCAAGGGAACTAAAGAAATTATTTTAACCAATCGTCATTGGGATAAATTAACCGATGACGCAGCCGACAGAATATGGGCAGTATTCGGAGCTGCGGTTCATTCGTTACTCGAAACCGAAGGAGATAATGAATTCACCGAATGTGATTTCAATGTCCAGTTGGATAAAGGAATTACAATCACGGGACGCATTGACAATTACAACATGGAAACAGGCGAAATAACAGACTGGAAAACAGGCACCGTATGGAAAGTTATTTATAAAGAATTTGAAGATTGGCGTATGCAAGGACTTATATACGCATGGCTGCTTATTCAAAATAAGTTTAATGCAAGTAGCTGCAGATTCATTGATCTTTTAAAAGATCACAGTAAAAGCAAAGCGAAATACGACAAAGATTATCCACAATCACCAGTATATATATACGATTTCATTGTAACGATAGGCGGACTCAATGAAGCAAAATATTATATTGAGTCAAAAGTTGATAATTATCTTAAATACATCGATAAACCGGATGATGAAATCCCGCCATGCACAGACAAAGAACGCTGGGCTTCTGAAACTGAATACGCGGTAATGAAAACCGGAAACAAAAGAGCGGTAAAAAAGTTTAACAACCCTATTGATGCGCAAAGAATGGCAGCAGAGAAAGGCGCGGGCCATTATGTTGAAGAGCGTCCCGGAGTTTCGCGGAAATGCGTTGAATATTGCTTGTGTTGTAACTATTGCAATTTTTATAACAGCTTTGTTAAAAACCAAACCAGCGAGGAATAGCAGTAACTTAAAACCAAAATATTTTTTAGGAGGTCAGCATGGAAAGAGCTGCACTAGACAAAATTCAGAACGGTGCCATCTTTGATTTGTTTAACGAAGAATTTAAAAAAGTTCTCGCTAACATCGAAGACGAAAACACCGCTCCGAATACGGAGCGATCTATAACAATTAAGATCGCTATCAAACCGGACAAAACAAGAAGGACAGGTGAGGTTAAAACTCAAGTATCATCAACGCTTGCAAAAGTTAAACCGACAGAATCTTTTTTGTTTTTCGACAGAGACGAAAAAGGAAAATTCGCCGCTTATACAGATGATCCCGGCCCAGAATTACCGGGAATTTCAGATAATATCAAGCAGTTTCCAACTGCTGCTAATGGAGGCTAAGTGAATATGGACATTCAAGCAATTAATAAAATTGAAGAATTAGTCAAAAACGGATTGACAGTAAATGTTGACGGCAGAGAGTACACCCACGCGAACCTGAGACCTGTCATTTATAATCCAAAACCCAGTACATTAATCGTACATAATTTACGCGGGTTTTGTGGATTCATTAACAATGATATAGACAATGCGATAAAAGGCAAGCCGCATCTTATCGTAGTTAAGTCACATGATTCGGTTAGGCTAATATCAGATTATGATTCCGAAGAGAAAGAACGCACTTGTCTTGTCTCCGCAGAAATGGATCAATCTTTAAAAGTTTTTCCGTTTGGTAAATTTTTCTCTCAAGAAGAATTTGCTATTATGTTCCGCTCTCTTTTTTCAAAGAAAGAAAAAGATGATTTTGATTATGTCTTGTCTTATGTATCAAAGCTAACAGGCGGGACAGAAATTCAGACGGAAGACGATGGGATCACTCAAAAAGTCAACGTTAAAACAGGTGTATCCGGAGCATTGAAGGAAAAGACCGATTTAAAAGCCATTGTCAAACTTTCACCTTACAGAACATTCAGGGAAATTGAACAACCGGAATCAGAGTTTTTATTGCGTATACGTCTTGATCATAACGAAAGCCTTACAGTCGCGTTATTTGAAGCGGACGGCGGCGCATGGATAAATCAGGCAACACAAAACATTGTTGATTATATCCAATCATTAGTACAAGACATTCCGGTTATTGCATAAATGAGCGAACACGGTAAGGCGGAGCATAGCGCATGGAAATATTTTTCATTAATGATACGAGCCAGAGACGAGATTAACGGATATTTTACTTGCCCTACTTGCGGACAAATAAAACCAATTGATCAGGCAGACGCAGGGCATTATATAAGCCGTGTAAAAAAAGCCGTAAAGTTTGATGAAATGAATGTACATGCGCAATGCCGCCACTGTAATAGGATGCAGGAAGGAAATCATTTTTTATATAGAAAATGGTTAATTAAAAAATATGGAATTGAAGCTGTTGAAGCATTGGAGTTACGCGCACAAATAACCGCGGGATTTAAAACAGCGGATTTGCTTTTTATGGCGCAGGAATACAAGGAAAGAACGAAAATAATTATACAGGGGAAACAAAATGAGTAAAGCAATACTTGAAATAGAAATGCCTAAATCGTGCGAAAAATGTTATTTTTGCCGAAAGCATAACGGGAATTATTGGTGTTATGTAATCGAAAAGAATGTTGACTACCAAGATGACGAAATGCCAGATAAATGGGGAGATGATGACTGGGAGAAAATGCGACACCCTGATTGTCAGTTAAAAATGGAGGTAATCAAATGAAGGTTGACATCAAAATAATGAGGCAAGAAAACGGAGTGCAGCGCATTTATTTATCAGAAATAGAAGATGCGCACAGCAGCAAAGAAGTACTCGCCGAAGTACACAGGGGCAGACAGGCAACAAGTAATTATAATCAGTCCGTAGCAATCCGTTGCGAAGACGATCAGAATTTTTATAGCCTGAAATCAAAAGCAGAAATTACAGGCTGGATTGATGAAAGGCTAAAAAAGAAATAAATATTTTTTGTGAGATTATCAAATGAGGAAAACATACAACGTAGTCGATATGTTCTGCGGCGCGGGAGGAGAATCGACCGGAATAATGCAAGCAATAATGGAACAGGACATTAAAATAAATCTATTTGCAATAAATCACTGGGAACTCGCGCTAGAAACTCATGCCGCCAATCATCCTTATGCTAAGCATTTATGCGAAGACGTAGAGCGCATAGACCCAACAAAAGTAATTAAGAGCAGGAAAATTGATTTATTATGGGCATCTCCTGAATGTACGCATCATAGTATTGCCCGCGGTGGCAGGCCGCGAAGCGACCAGAGCCGAGCATCACCCTGGCTTATTTGTAAATGGTTACAGGAGTTATATGTAGAGCGCGTAATTATCGAGAATGTGCCGGAGTTTCTCTCATGGGGGCCGCTGGATAAAAACGGGAAACCTATACATAACAAGAAAGGCGAGACATATAAAATATTTATCGCTTTTTTGCAAAGTCAAGGATATACGGTTGATTGGAAAATTCTCTGCGCTGCGGACTATGGCACACCTACAACTCGGAAGCGATTATTTATACAAGCCGTTAAGGGACGGAAGAAAATAATGTGGCCTGAAATTACACATATAGACGGCTGCGGAGATAATCTTATGGCTTATAAACCGTGGATTCCGGCGCGAGATATTATTGATTGGAGTATTCCCGGACAATCTATTTTCGACCGCAAGAAGCCTCTTGCTGACGCGACTATTAGCCGAATAGCAGCAGGGATTGAAAAATATTGGGGTGATTATGCGAAGCCGTTTTTAGCTATTCTGCATGGCGCAAGTATAACACAGAGTATCAACGATCCGCTGTCAACTATTACAAGCGGCGGCAGACATCATGCTTTAATCGAACCAATGCTTGTAGATTTTACTCATAAAAATATTCCTTCCTCTATTAATAAACCTATTAGAACAATAACTACTAAATGTCATTATGGGTTGTTGGAGCCTTTTATAACCAGGTATCAAGGCGACCATGATGGAAAACACGATGGCGACAGCCGAAACCATATAATAGAACGCCCTCTGCCCTGCGTTGATACCAGTAACCGTTATGCGCTTGTAGAGCCGTTAATAATGGAATATTACGGCAATGGCGGCACAGAGCCTGTCAGCAGACCATTAAAGACGGTTACGACCAAAGATCGGTTTGCATTACTTACACCGCTTATTATGGGACATGAATCCGGTCAATCACCGCGACCAGTGGATCAGCCTGTTCATACCATACTGGCTCAAGGCAGGGTAAATCTTATAGAACCTTTTGTTTTTGCAATCGGACAAGGATCTGCGAAAAGCAGAGCGCGTTCTATAGATGAGCCGTTATCAACAATCGTTACAAAAGCGGAACATTGTCTGGTAGAACCAAAGCCGCTTTGTCTCGATATACGCTTCCGAATGCTTAAGAACCATGAATTAAAGAAAGCGCAGGGTTTTGACAGCGAGTACATCATCAAGGGAAACGTGACGGAACAGACAAAGCAAATCGGCAACGCCGTGCCGCCGCCGCTTGCAAAGGCATTAACGAAAGCGATATTAAACATATAAAAAGGATTTGGGAGGGAAATTGTAAGCAATGGCAGAAAAGCAGGCAATGATAATTAAATATAAATACCTTGAGTATGTGAAAAATGCAAATTTATCTGATGCCGATTCATGGATATTTATAAAAAGTTTAATTGAATATGACAAGACAGGAAAAACCCCCGAATATATAAATCCGGTGTTGTCAGGGCTTTTTGCTGTTATAAAATATGAACTTGACGAAAACAGAGTGAAATGGGAGGAAGTCGCAAAAGTAAAAAGCGAGGCCGGGAAAAAAGGCGGCGCACCAAAAGGAAACAAAAACGCACGAAAACAAACAGAACAAGCAAAACAAGCAGATGGTTGTATTAATAAAGAAAACAAGCAAAACAAGCAAAAACAACATGATAGTGGTAGTGTTAGTGATCATGATCTTGTATCTTCTCCAAGTAATAAATATATAAATAGTGGAGGCGGTAATAATCAACCGCCGCCGCATATTTTAAAAAATATTAAAAATGAATCAGCTAAACATGGATTTTTCATTGACGATAAAATCGCAAAATTATTTTTTAACAGCAATATTAATGTATCATGGTTAACCGGAGATTATTCATTCCTTGAGTATTGCGCCGTAACCGTAAAGATAAGATATAACGAAAAAGAAAATGCCGAATTAAAACCGCTTTATATTTCCGCAGTTACAAAATGGGATGATTTACGAGAATCTTATCAGCAATGGGAAGATGAACAGAAAAAAGCAGCCGCAGAAATTTTAAAGAAAAAGATGCAGAAAGAATTATTTGAAAAACCACCTATATGTGAATGTGGACACCAGACAGAAAAAACATATCACGATTATTCACAATGCCCGGAATGTCGTAAAACGTATGTTTACGATTGGAAAAAAATTAAATGGGAAAATGAATAATGTTTAGTAACGGAACCGAAGCCAATACATGGCAAGAAAATAATTGTTGGTTATGCTGGAAATATAAAACCGACCAAGAAAAAACTGAAAAAGAAAAATGTCGGTGTAAAACAGGCTATGAAATTGATTTAGGATATATAACAGGCGAACTTTCAGAGAGAGTTACGAAAATTATTAATAATGAGTATTGCAGATATTTACAGGAGAAAAGACCTGTTAATAAAAAAACAAGAGATAAAGAACCTATGACATTGTTCGAGGAGGAGCTATGAAGTTTAAACCTTTCAAATTACTGATATTAATGTTACGCGAAAACGAAATCACAAGAGAAAGTTTTATTTACGAGTGGGGATTATGCCAATGGGCACAGAGGAAAGCAGTACCGGAGGAGGAAGCATGAGAGAGATTTTATACAGGGGCATGTTATCGCATAAAAAAAAATGGGTAGAGGGTAATCTAATAATATCCAATCAGGGCAAGCCGTATATATATCCAAAAGATTTAATTGAACAAGATGGACATCACTTAAGATTTGATACAGATGAAGCATTTTGGGTTATACCAGAAACTGTAGGAGAATACACAGGCATACTTGATAAAAACGGCATGAAGGTTTTTGAAGGCGACATTTTACGTTATGGAGATTTTAATGATCAACCAGAACCTTATATAGAAATTGGTGTTGTTGAATGGGATGAGAAAAAAGCCGCTTTTATTATTTATGACGAAACACTAGATGTAATTTTCACATATCCTAATTTTGAAATTATTGGAAATATCCACGACAACCCTGAATTACTGGAGAAAGAATGATAAATATTAACATGGAAAGATTAACAGTTAAGACACAAAACGGCTGGATACTAAAATGTTGCAATGAATGTTTGTCTGCAACTAGTTGTAATAGTCCATGCTTTAAGTATTTTGAAGCAATAGACAAATTAGCATCTTATGAGAATAAAGAAGAGGCAAAATGATACACATAATGGCACATTGTGATATATGCAGTTACATGATAAGCGATAAATTCACACCGTTAGGGAATATTGAAATATGTATTGAAAATCTTATTGAAAATGTTAGAAATGAGGGCGCAAGCATATTTTTTGAAAACAAGTTTGTATGTCAAAGCTGTATTAAAAAAATCGTAAATAATCAATTACAAGGAGAGGTATCAGAATGAAAATAGTAAAGTTTATCAGACATGATTTTTATGACAATGTTACAAAAGTATTAAGTAATGGAGATGTGCTATTTATTTACAAAAACATTGAAGATGAAGGAGAAATCATAATAGGAGAGATACCGCTAGGAGATGTTGTATCAATTAACGAAGAGGATGAATCATGAGCAAAGACGACAGAGAGGATTTAATTCACGATGCCTATAACGCGCTGAATGAAATGGTACACAACATCAATGGAAAATATTACGGCGATGAGAAAATAATTATCATTCGCAACATGTTACGAGAAGTAGTTTATAACAAAGAGCCTAGGGGGTAATAAAAATGGATTGTCCTTATTTTATGGATTCATGGGATGGATCGCCGGATGTATGTCAATTAGACGGCGGAGCCTGTATGGGTTATTGCGATATTGCAGCGGAATTAAATGGTGTGGATTATTTAGATGAAGAAACGGAGGAATTATGAAAAAGAGAATAAGCTGGAAAAAAACAACGTCATATGCTGAATTCCATTTACAAAGAATTTATAAAAATCTAATGGAAATAAAAGATGACTGTAATTTAACCGCTGAATATAAATTAATACACATGACTTGGACAATTGATGAAATAAAACTTATTGCCAATGTTATAAAACATGGAGTGGAACCATGAGTGCAATACTTAAATTAAAAGAAACGCCGCAGTCGTGTTGGGATAAGTGCGAGAGGTTCAATTAATGAGAATACTATGCACAGGCCCAGGAACATACACCGGAGCTGAATTAATCGAAGGTAAATACTATGAAGCCGTAGAAGTGGACACGCCTACAGAGAGACAAAACAGAGCATTCCACGCGCTTATACAAGAGTTCTGGGTGAGCGGTTGTCACAGCTATAATGCGAAAGACTTTGACACGTTCCGTAATTATATAAAAAGAGACATGGGCGCGGGATTTGAACGATATAAATATGTCGAACAAACAAGTACTGGGCAGCTTAAATGGGGAGGCTGTAAAACGGCAGATGACATTCCTGAAAATGTAGCACGAGACGAATGTGGTAATCCGCTTGTATCAGGAATATTAAAAAGTTGGAGTGATTATTCAAAAAAAGAAAGAACTGAGACTATAGACAGACTTATTAATATTATGATACAATGCGATGTCAACAGTAAAAAGTTTTATGAAATTATTTACGGTATGAGGAGCGATGCGTAAAAAGACACGCCACAGTAATTAAATTACCCTTTCTTAAATCTCCCTGCCAAAAAAACAATCAAAGAAAATATATATTTCCGCTCAAAACCCCAAATAGGGAGTTTATATGACTATTAACGATAAGGACATTAAAGACCTTGCGGACGCATGGGATTTAGTGAAGCAAACGAAAAGTATGTTAAAAGCTAAGTTAGATATATTACAAAAAAATATTAATTTAGTGTCTATTGCGGAAAACAAAATAGGCACGATTCAATACAGAGTAACAGGGAATAAATTTTATAAACCAGAGGGAGGGGAATAAAATGTTTTTATATCCATTGGAGGCTAATATTATACTTGATGCAGCTAATATGTCTATCAAGCATATATTAATAATTTGCACATTTTTTATAATGATTGTTCTGATTATATTTATTAACGGTTTTTCGATTAAATTAGGCAACAAAGAGATTAATATTGGCGGTGTATTCCGGCTATTGGCAAGGAAAGATGAAGACGCATATTTAAAAGAATCGCTTCATAATTATTCAGAAGAGATAGACCATGAATTATACGGCGATTTATACGATCTAGTTGACAGCCTTAATTACAAAATTGAAGGATTTACTATAAAAGAACATTGTTATTTTACATTCGAAAAATTTATATCTATCGTAAAATCCGAACTTGAAAAACGCGTAAGACGTAATAACCTAAAAGAGAAATTAGTAAAGAAGAGCCGCGAGAAATATGTGGAATCTATGTTAAACGGTATTGAATCAAAATATGAAATGCTGCAGGCAAAAGTCAGTATATTAAAATGCGGTGAATCATACGCTGATTTCTCAGCCATTAAGGAAGCCACACTGAAATTATTATACCAGTTTTTTGACGGCGCGAATGATTTATTAATCAAAGCAAGCCAGAAAAAAATTAAAAAGTACGATGAGATAGAGAACAAATTTAAAACCACCCCAGCCATGAATTTCTCATGCGTAATTCCCAAAAAAAAGAACGAGGAATATATTAAAAACCTACAAGGAGAATAAAAATGAGAGATGGTATACAGACAGGCTTTCCCAATGAAGAATTGAGAAAATACGGTTGTTATTTTTTTGTTTTATGCCGGATGGCTGAATATGTAAGCAATACTAATTTTTCAGATGAAGACATAATAACGCTTTTTAATATGTGTAAATTAAAGGGATGGGTAGGGCGCAACTGCTGGATTGTTGATCCTGTATCAATATTAAACCTATTGCAGACACAGAAAGTATATAGATCTGTATCTCATTGTGAAAAACAGCCGCAGGCGATATTTTATCCGGTTTATTTTAAAAAGGATGAGAATAATACACATTTTGTGTTAGGTTATAATGGACAAATCGTATTTGACAGCTGGTCACCATCTGCGATGGATAGGAAAATGCCATTGCACAGCTATAGAAACATAATTTAGGAGGAACAATGTGTTTAAAAAAATCGGTTATGTTTTTATTTATTGTTTTATTGTTTTCGGTTGTATTTGCGCAGGATTTAACTCATGCGCAACAAACGGAAAATTGGTATCTGATATCGGAAACGGAACTACAGAGTATAGAGCAATACAAGGAGAAATCCGAAGCGGAGAGGCAGAATTGGCTATCACAGGTACAATACTTGAGGGCGAGAGCCGAGAACTCAGAAGCGAGATCGCGGAGATTGGAGACG
>Ga0209755_10009362_pt1 | contig 10355 bp, 7 predicted proteins | sample TergutCo191P1_FD_187301 | JGI IMG/M metagenome (GOLD analysis project Ga0209755, IMG submission 187301) | Cornitermes sp. P1 segment gut microbial communities from Petit-Saut dam, French Guiana - Co191P1 (SPAdes) (version 2) | ecosystem: Host-associated > Arthropoda: Insects > Digestive system >...
CCCCGGCTGTCACGCCACCCCCCGGTGACGGCGGCGTAGTCGCCCCCCCTGATGTAGTACCCCCCGACATGGCGGGCTTACATCCGTTGGAAATTATGGATTTAATTATGCTTGATTTCCCGGAGTATGCCCGTAGCACCGCGCCTAATGTAGGCGACACGTTCTACCGTGGTATCAGCCGTGATACACCGTGGATTGGTTTGCTGGGCGGTTCGGTTTTCTGGACAGACGCCCATGATAATATTTTAGCCGCGCTAATGGGCGCGAATTCCGGCTTGGTATTTATCAATGACCAGTTGCAATTTGGTGATTATGGCGTGGCAACCATTCGGTTGGACATGGACAACGGTCGTTTAATTATGCAACAAAACCATGACGTATACTGGCATGACGGTGTGCCCCTTACCTTGGATGACTTGGTATTTGCCTATGAAATTATGGCACATCCGGATTATACGGGCATTCGTTTTACTGGTTCTAACCGTCAAATTGTGGGTATCATGGATTATAACGCTGGCTATGTAGACTATATTCGCGGCTTAGTATTGGCGGATAATAACCGCAGGCTGTATATCTATTTAGAAGCATTGCCCCCCGAGATTATGTTTGGTGGTGTTTGGACATCCCCCGTGCCGCGTCATCATTTTGAAGGCGTAGCCGTAGCCGACATGGCGGATTCACCCCAAGTGCGTTCCGACATTATCGGATGGGGCCCGTGGATTTTGGAAAGTATGGACCCCGGTAATGCCATGTACCTGCGCCGCAATGAAAACTTTGTATGGGGCACGCCCTATATCGAGCGCTTGGTAGTGCGCCGTATCGTGCCTACTTTAGTACCCCAAGCCATGGAGTCGGGTATGTTTGACTTCATTGAATTTTCATCTGCGCATTTTGAAGATTATCAAAACCCTACCAACTTCCGCTATTTCGGCTTCCCCAGCGGTACGTATGGATATGTATCTTTCCGTATGGGTCACTGGTGCTTTGAAACAAACCGCAACCTGTATTCTCCCTACCCGGTACGTGGCTATGACGAAGATGGCAATCCCTTGCCCGGTCGTTTAATGAACCGCCCCGGCGGCGATGTACTGCGCCGTGCCATGGGTTATGCCGCCAATGAATGGCTGCTGGGTCAGCAATTGTTTGCTGGTTTGTCTTTCCCCGCGGGTAACTTTATGTCACCCATTCACCGTGGCTTTATGGATTTGAGTGTGCCCATGTGGCGTTATGACCCCGCCCATGCCAATGCGTTACTGGATGAAGCAGGTTTCACCCGCGGTGCAGACGGCTACCGTACCTGGCCGGATGGCATGGACTTGACCCTTATTTGGGCGTATGCCATGGGTATGAACGACGAGCTTATCACTTCTTTCTATATTCAAGCGTGGAGCGATATTGGTGTGCGCGTTGAATTGTGGCGCGGCCAATTCCATGACGTCAACTACCTGTGGGATGTACTGGACTTTGACGCGGATAACGACGAAGTACACATTTGGGTAGCCGCTTGGACAGTCGGTGCTAACCCCAACCCCGAAGGACGCTGGGGGCACGCCATGTGGAATCCTGCCCGCTACAATAGCGATGAATGGGAAAATATCCTGAACCGTATCCGTAGTGAAGCGGCATGGGACCCCGCCTACCTGACCCAAGTATACAACGATATGCAGTGGTACTTGTACAATGCGGCCTTCTTCTTCCCCACTCGCTGGTCAATCGGTTTGCAAGCGGTAAACAACCGCGTATCCGTATGGGATAACCGCGTGGGCATTCCCCCGCAAGAATACGGCTGGCACACGATTAGACTGACGGCTGAAAGACCGTATCGGAGATAAGGTCAAAAGCGTAAAACCGTGGGGCGCTGCCCCACGGTTTTACGCTTTTTATATCAAAAACCACCAATATTTTTTTCATATGTAAAAAATTTATATCATTTCTGTCAATTGACGGTAAAAAAATTCGCCACTATACTTTGCGCGCGGAGCTAATCCGACAACTTAATAAGAGGTGGTTAGAATGCACAAGGTTTTCTTTTCCACAATGCTGTTGCTGGCCGGGCTGTTATTTTTCACGGCTTGCGGTGGTGACGACGATGAACGCCAGGAGTTGACATTTGAGAATGTCCGCCTGGCGTTTATTCATGTTGGCAGTACGGCCGACCGCGGGTACACCTACCGTCAGCACGCGGGTACGATTGCCATGGCACGGGCTTTGGGTATTAATGAAGACACCCAAATCCAAAACTATTGGAACATATCGGGCGACGCCGTAACGACGTCCATCGAGGAGGCCATCAACTGGGGCGCGGATATGATTTTCGCTACCAGCTTCGGGCATGGGCCGTTTATGGAAGAGGCCGCGCGGCGCTTCCCCGATGTGCAATTTTTCCACGCCACGGGCAATGGGGCGGTTGCGGCCGGGTTGCCCAACTTCCACAATTACTTTGGCAATATGAGCCAGGCGCGCTTTATGTCCGGCATTGCCGCCGGGCTGCGCACGGAAACGAATATTTTGGGCTTCGTAGCCGCCCACCCCAACTCGGAAGTTATTACGGGTTTGACGGCGTTCTTGCTGGGCGCGCAAAGCGTCAACCCCGATGTGGAAATGTACGTCATGTTCATGAACCAATGGAACAACCCCACCATGGAACGCGAAATTGCCGAGGCACTTATCGCCCGCGGGGCAGATGTGCTGGGCCAACATGCCGACTCCCCCACCACCCAATTGGTGGCACAGGAAAACGGCGTGTGGAGCGTGGGCTATAACAACTGCGTTATCGCCCAAGCGCCGGATGCTACGCTAATGTCCCCCATGTTCGCGTGGGAGGTGTACTTGATTTACGCCGTGCGTACTATCGTTGAAGGCGGCACGGTGCGCACCGATGTTATCTACGGGTGGGAAGATGGCATGGTGGTTATGTCGGACGCCAACCCCAACACCATTGCCCCCGGCACGCTGGAAGCCATGGCAGAAGCGGAAGCCCGCATCATGGGCGGCTGGAATGTGTTCACCGGCCCGATTTACGGCCAAGACGGCACGCAAATTCTTGCGCCGGGTGTGACATTTGTCGAGCCGCTGTCTGCCCCTTCTTGGGCGTACATTGTGCAGGGCTTGCATTTGCCCGGCCTCAATGTAGTCGGCAACCGCATCCAATAGCCATGACCCCCGCCATCCAAGCCCACGCACTGACCAAGACCTTCGACCGCGTAACCGCGGTAGACAAGGTTGACTTTAGCCTGTTCTCCGGCGAAATTTTGGCGCTGATGGGCGAAAACGGCTCGGGCAAAACCACGTTAATGAACATGCTGTCGGGTATTTATTTTCCCGACGGCGGCTACATAGAAGTGAATAATACCCGCGCCAACATCCGCTCGCCCAAGGATGCGTTTGACTTGGGCATTGGCATGGTGCATCAGCATTTTAAATTAGTGGACACGCTGTCTGCCACGGAAAATATCCTGCTGGGGCTGGCGGGTTCGTTTTTCCTCGACCGCAAAAAAGCCGGCCGCGAAATTGCCGAGATAAGCGCGCGCTATGGCTTCGCATTAGACCCGGACAAGAAAATCTACGCCATGTCCGTCAGCGAAAAACAGACGGTGGAAATTGTCAAAATCCTGTACCGCCGCGCCGAGATTCTTATCTTGGACGAGCCCACCGCCGTGCTGACCCCCCAAGAAGCCGACCGCCTATTTAACACGTTGCGCAACATGCGCGCCGACGGCAAGGCCATTGTCATCATCACCCACAAGCTGCACGAGGTGCTAAGCGTGTCCGACCGCGTGCATGTTATCCGCAAAGGCGTAACCGCGGGCATTGTCAACACCGCAGAAGCCGACAAAAACAGCCTGACGGAAATGATGGTGGGGCAGGCCGTTAGCCTGCATATCAACCGCCCCATCGTAGAAAATAAAGAGGTGCGGTTGGAAGTAGCCAACCTGTGCGTGAACAATGCCGACGGCGTGCCCATGCTGGACGAAGCGGCATTTACCCTGCAATCGGGCGAGATTTTGGGCGTGGCGGGGGTAGCGGGCAGCGGGCAAAAGGAGCTGTGCGAAGCGCTTGCCGGGCTATGCTATGCGCATATGGGGTCGGTCACGTTTTTCCCGGATGCGAATGAGAAGGCGGGCATTCCGCTGTTGGGCAAGTCGCCGCAGGAGATTGCGGCATTGGGCATTTCGCTGGCGTTTGTGCCGGAGGATAGGCTGGGCATGGGCTTGGTGGCGGGCATGGACATGACGGATAATGTGCTGTTGCGGCATTACAAGCGCAACCGCGGGCCGTTTGCCGACCGCCAATATTCCCGCAGTTTGGCGTCGCGTCTTATCGACAAATTAAAAATTGCCACGCCGGGCGTAAACACAATAGTGCGGCGTTTGTCGGGCGGCAATGTGCAAAAGGTGCTGCTGGGGCGCGAAATTGCCAGCGTACCGCGGGTGTTAATTGTGGCGTACCCGGCGCGGGGGCTGGACATTCATTCTGCCCATACGGTTTATGATTTGCTGAACGAGCAAAAACAAAAGGGCGTAGCCGTGTTATTCATAGGGGAGGATTTGGACGTGCTGCTGGAAATTTCTGACCGCCTGATGGTACTGTGCGGCGGCCGCGTAACGGGCATGGTAGACGCCGCATCAACCACCAAAGAAGCCGTGGGCTACCTGATGGCGAACCAACAAGAGGCCCACCCATGACCCGCCTGCGCATAGCCCGCCGCAAGGAAATACCCGACGCCCACGCGTGGGGCATTCGCGTGGCGGCGTTTCTTGCCGCGCTGGTAATCGGCGGGTTGCTTATCGTTTCGCTGGGGCATAACCCCTTCGCCGTGTATTGGGAAATGATTGATTCGGTGTTTGGCGGGCGCATTGGCTTTAATGCCACGGTGCGCATTTTCGTGCCCTTGCTGGGCGCGGCGATGTCGGTGGGGCTGGCGTTTAAGATGCGGTTTTGGAACATTGGCGCTGAAGGGCAAATGATAATGGGGGGCGTGGCGGCCACCTATTTCGCCCTGTTTCAAGCGGATGCGCTGCCGCGTCCTATTCTGCTAATTGTCATGGGCATTGCTGCCCTTATCGTGGGGGGGCTGTGGGGGTTCATCCCCGCTTTCTTCCGCGCGCATTGGGGCACGAACGAGACGCTCTTCACCCTCATGCTAAACTATGTGGCGCTGGGCGTGGTCATGTACCTGCAATCCGGCCCGTGGCAAAGTGACTTGTTCGCGGGTTTCCCCATGATGGACATGTTCCCGCCCATAGCGCGCCTGCCGCTGGTATTCGGCATTCACATCGGCTGGATTATGGTACTAATCCTGGTCATCTTGGTCTACTTCTACATGGCGAAAAGCAAGCAAGGCTATCAACTGGCCGTAGTAGGCGAAAGCGAAAACACCGCCCGCTATGCCGGCATGAACGTGCGCCGTATCCTAATGCGTACCCTGTTCATCTCCGGCGCCATAGCCGGCCTGGCCGGGTTCTGGCTGGTCTCCGGTTCGCACTTCACCCTAAACGAAACCACCGTAGGCGGCATAGGCTTCACTGCTATCATCGTAGCCTGGTTAGCCCGCCTCAATCCCCTATTCATGGTACCCGTAGCCGCCCTAATAGCCATCCTGGAACGCGGCTCGACCCGCATCCAAACCGCCTTCTCCATCCCCGACACCATAGCCGAGGTACTAATAGGCATTATCCTATTCGCCATGTTAGCGAGTGAGTTTTTTATACAGTATCGAGTGGTGAAAAAGTCAAAAGATGAAAACCTTGGGGCGTTGCCCCAAACCCCACAAGGGGAGACAAGCTCCCCTTGACCCCTATCTGCGCGGTGCGCGGTCTGACGGGTGTCCACTCAATGTCCGTCCCAAAAAATGGGGTCAAGGGGTAAGCCCCTTGCGGGGGTTTGGGGGCGGATGCCCCCAAGGTTTTAATCTTTTGACCTTAATCTCTTCATCTTCAAAAAGGAGTACACATGTTCATCCACTTCTTTAACGCCGCTGTGCTGGCGGGCGCGCCGCTGCTGTTTGGCACGCTGGGCGAAATGCTGACGGAGAAATCGGGCAATTTGAATTTGGGCGTCGAAGGCATGATGTTTATGGGCGCGCTGTTTGGGTTGTTGGGTGTGTTTATGTTGGAGGTTGGGCTGGGGGTACAGCTTGCGCCGGGGGTGGCGGTGTTGGTGGCAGTCGGGTTTTCTTTTGCGGCGGGCGCGCTGGGCGCGTTTTTGTATAGCGTTTTGGTGGTGACACTAAGGACACAGCAGAATGTTACGGGGCTGGCGCTGACTATTTTTGGGGTGGGGCTGGGCAACTTTTTGGGCGAGTTTTTCGGGCGAAGGTCGGACGTGGGCTTTTTGACCATCAGCGCCCGTGCGCGGGAAGGGTTCATGTCCCTGAATATTCCGCTGCTATCGGACATACCGGTGGTTGGGCCGCTGTTCTTTCAATATAATGTGCTGGTGTATGTGGGCATTGTTATCGCCATCGTGCTGGCTATTTTTTTCAAGTATACCCGCGTGGGACTGAACCTGCGCGCCGTGGGCGAAAACCCCGCCGCCGCCGACGCCGCCAGCATCCCCGTGGCGAAATATAAATATGCCGCCACCTGTATCGGTGGCGGCATATGCGGCATCGGCGGTATGTATATTATTATGGTGACGACCTCGGGCGTGTGGGTGCATAACGCGGTGATGGGCTTCGGCTGGATATCCGTGGCACTGGTCATCTTCGCCACCTGGAGCCCCGCGCGGGCACTGGTCGGGTCACTGCTGTTCGGCACGCTAACGATTATGCGCTTCTACGTGCCGCTGGGCATTCCCCCGCAGTTTTATGACACCCTGCCGTACATCGCCACCATTGTGGTTTTGGTGTTCACCAGCATTAGGCCGAACAAGGAACACAGCCCCCCGGGCGCACTGGGCGTCAATTATTTCCGGGAGGATAGATAATTACTGCGGCGGCGCGCCCAAGGTAATGTGAATATCCATCGGCGCATTATGGCGCAAAATGCCCAGTGTCACCGTATCGCCCACTTCATGGGCATTCAGCGCGTCTACGAAATCAGTGAAGTTTGTAATTTCCACTTCACCGAAACGGACGATAATATCGCCGCGTTCCAACCCGGCATAATAGGCGGGCGTATGGGGCGTCACGCTGATTATCCACTGCCCCCGCGGGGGCAAATTAAACATCTCCTGCAAGTCGGGGGTAATGGTGCGGTGGTTAATGCCCATAAAGGGGACAATCACCTCAACGATAATTTTCAATTCTTCCAAGATGTCGCGCACCTCGTCTATGGGCAGGACATAGCCCATGCCCTCCACGCCATGCCCCATAAACTTCGCCGTGATAATGCCCACCACTTCGCCATATTGGTTAATCATGGGCCCGCCGGAGTTGCCGCGGTTTACGGCCGCGTCGGTTTGGAATACATACAGCTCCAACGAGCTGTCATTGGCAAAATTGGGAATGTGAATAATCAAGCTAAGGGCACTGACAATGCCCTGCGTAGTCCGCTGGCCGCCGCCCAATGCGTTGCCGATGGCAACCACGGGGTCGCCCCGGCGCAACACGCCCGACTCGCCCAAGGGCGCGATAGCATAGGGCTTGCCGCTTTCTTCCAACAACGCGCGGGACACGCGCACCACGGCCAGGTCATTTTCCGGATACGCACCCACCAGCCGCGCGTTTAAATGGGTTTCGTCGTCCAGCGACACGGTAATGATGGCGCTGTTTTCCACCACATGATTATTCGTGGCAATAAATACATACTCCGCGTTGGCGTAGAAAATAAACCCGCTGCCCGAACCCATTGAAATGGTCGGGTTCATGCGCGAGCCCCCCGCCGCCGTCGAAACCGAAATACTAACCACCGAATGCCGCACCGCTTCCACGGCGTCGGTAAAGTCAACCGCGTCATACCCAATGGCAAACACCGTCGGCTCGGGCGCAGGGTGAATCGCCCCCAACGGCAACGCCGCCACCGGCGCATCCGCCTGCATCCGCGTCATAAAAAAACGCCCCGCACCCATACCCATCACCAAGGTAAGCGCGCCAAGGCACATAAACATTGTCACCATAAAAGTCAACCGCACAATACGCAAAGAAGGGGCAGGAGAGGGCATCATTATCACCTACATAAAATAATGTGCATTATATCGCTAATACCAAAAAAATAAAACCCCGAAATAATGGGTTTTATCCTAAAAAACACCCCCCGGCACAAGCCGGGGGGCGTTCAGTGTTTGATTAGTTAAACTTGCGTTTGCGGGCGGCTTCGGATTTCTTTTTGCGTTTTACGCTGGGTTTGTCGTAATGTTCGCGCTTGCGTATTTCGCCTAGAATCCCTGCTTTGGCGCAGTCACGCTTGAAACGCCGGAGTGCTGCATCCAAGGTTTCGTTATCTTTGATGGTAACTTGTGACATGGGTTTTCCCTCCCTCCGGTCGGTTCGATGGACTTAGGCGCTATATTACACCGAAGGATACACTACGTCAAGTTTTTGCTTTCATAGACTTAAAGGCAATATATAGAATAAGTCCAATAATAACAAGGGGTATCAGGTTAAGAAACGGGCGCAAAATAACGCTTAAAATGGAAGTAGCTACCCCCAGCCCAACGCATAATGCCAGCATAATTAACAGCGGCCGCTTGTTACGTCGGATAAAACCAATGACATCGTCGATATTGTCGGGCACAACTTCCCCCGCTACAATGCGCCGCCGAATAATAAAGCCATCAAACATGAAGGACAAATAGCCCACGGGCAACGCCAGCCACAATAATAAGGTCAACGGCCCGCCAATAAACGACCCACTTACCAGCGTAAGGGCATAAATATTCAGGAAGAAGGCGCACATGGCCGCCAAGCCCCGCTTCATCAAGCCCAAATACATATAATTGACCCCCGGGAAAAACGAGAGGATAAACGTTAGCCCACTGCTGGGGCGGCGGTGAAACCGCGGTGGTGGTGGCGCAACGGGGGGCACAGGCTCGCTGGCCATGCGCGTCAGGCATATACGACAGAATGTATTTCCGCTTATATCCAGCGCGCACGCGTGGCACAGCCACTCGCCACAGGTACTGCAAGAACTAACGGCCGCCGTGCCGGGATGATGGGTACATTGCATACAATTCACTCCTTAGGTGTATTTGCATGGATATACGCGGCCCGACACGGAAAGTTTACATGGCGCGGGGGGCGGTAATGCCCAGCAGATACAACCCTTTACACAGCACCGTCTGTACGGCGGCGGTCAGCGCCAAGCGCGCGTTTTTAACCGCGGCGTCCTCTACCAAAATAATATTTTTATGGTAGAAAACATTAAACGCCTGCGCCAGCGCAATTAAATGCCGGGCAATGAGAAACGGCTCGAATTTCTCTGCGGCGTCTTGGATGGCGGCGGGGAAGTCGTGCAACAGGCGAATGACGTCGAAGGCTTCCGCGTCGGACAGGTGCGCGGGGTCAAATTCGGCGGGGGTACTGCCCGCTTTTTCCAAAACCGAACAGGTGCGGGCGTGGGTGTACTGCACATACGGCCCGGTTTCCCCCTCGAAGTTAAGCATTTGGGCGAAGTTGAACACCGAATCTTTAATCCTACTATTATATAGGCGGCTAAAAATCATCGCGCCCACGCCTACTTGCTCGGCTACGGTTTTTTTGTCGGGCAGGTTGGGATTTTTTTCGTCGATGATGGCGAGGGTTTTCGCCACCGCTTCTTCCAGCAAATCTTCTATTTTAATGACATTGCCGCGGCGGGTGGACAGCACCCCGCCATCGAAGGTGTAGCGCCCGTAGGAAATATGCACCATATCCTTCGCCCACGGGAAGCCCATCAGCTCCACCACTTTCATCCATTGGGCAAAGTGCAAATCCTGTTCGTTGCCGGTGATATAGATGCTGCGGTCGAATTTGAAGGTATTGTAGCGGTCAATAGACGCGGCGATGTCCCGCGTAGGGTACAGCGTGCCGCCGTCACTGCGCAGGATAAGGCAGGGGGGCATTTTGAAGGCGTCCAAATTAACAATTTGCGCGCCTTCGGATTCCTCCAGCAAGCCCTTCTCGCGGATTTGTTCTACGACGGCGGGCATTTTGTCGGTGTAGTAGCTCTCGCCGCGGATTAAATCGAAGCGAATGCCCAAACGGTCGTACAGCCGATTAAAAGTACGCATACTCAACTCGACGAACCATTCCCACAGCGCCAAGGCTTCTTGGTCGTTTTCTTGCATTTTGACGACCCAGGAACGGGCTTCGTCGTTTAACGAGGGGTCGTTGTCCGCCTCTTCGTGGAATTTTACATAGATGCGCACCAGGCCATCAATTTCATCCCGTTCAATTTCCTCGCGGGTTGCCCAGCGTTGGTAGGCGACAATTAATT
>Ga0209755_10009363_pt1 | contig 10354 bp, 8 predicted proteins | sample TergutCo191P1_FD_187301 | JGI IMG/M metagenome (GOLD analysis project Ga0209755, IMG submission 187301) | Cornitermes sp. P1 segment gut microbial communities from Petit-Saut dam, French Guiana - Co191P1 (SPAdes) (version 2) | ecosystem: Host-associated > Arthropoda: Insects > Digestive system >...
CCAATCCGCCGCACTCACGCGGGAGATAAACAGCCCGCCCCAGGCATTGGCGGTTATGCCCGCCAATTCTTCCAATCCCAAGGTATAATTCGCTACACCCGGCGTAGGCCGCGGGAAGAACAGCCACCGCGCCGCATCTTCCTCGCACCGCCCCACCGACACATGGGACGGCGGGCGGATAATATTCACCGCATCAATAATGCGCCCGTAGTGGTCAGACAAAAACAACCCGCAGTCGTTCAAACTAAGGGCAAAACCGGCGTGCAGGGGCAAATCCTTGCCCGATAATTGCACCACCAGCCGCGCACCCGCGTCCAATACCATGCCCGCAGGGAACGTCCATTTATCCAAATTCGTAGACGAATCCGACAGGCTAATGCCCCCAAGCGCCACCGCGTGCGCCCCAAAATTATAAATTTCTACCCAATTATTAAAATCCCCGTCCTCGTCCGGGAACACGAAATTATTGTTGGACATATATTCCATGATGCGCAGCGTCGGCACAGCCCACGCCAGCTCGGCAACGGTTTCAACCGCCCGCACAGGCGAACGCCCCCCCGGCGAAGGCACGGACAAAAAGCCCTCGCCCCCGTATACATCCCGCCCAAACGACGCCCACAACGGCGTGCGGAACAGCGGTATCCTGTCCATAATAAAGCCGTTCGGGTCGCTTAATGTCAGGGATATATCACTTTCCGCCAGCCGAAACGGCACATGCCCGCGCCGCCCATGCTGCCCGGAAAATTGCAATAACAACACCGCGCCCGGGTCAATATAATACCCGGCGGGAAAGCGCCACTTCGTAGGGTTCGCCTCGTTGTCGGACAAAAACCAGCCCTGCAAATCCACCCGCGCATAACCGGGATTGTATAGTTGCGCCCAGGAATGAAACGCACCGTCCGCATCCGGCGCAAAGGATTCATTACGCGTCATATATTCGGCGATTAGCAGCCGTTGGGTGGTCATCACCAGCGTTTCGATATCAAAAAAGTATTCCCCTGCGTTGGCACGGCCCGCCGTCGGCACGGGAAAATGGGCGAACACGCCGTTTGCCGTGCGCCCAAAGGATACATCCACAAAATTTTCAAAGGGGGCAATACGGTCGTGCAGCCGCCCGTCGGGCATGGTTAAAAGCACCGGCTCGCTGCCGTCCGACCGAATCCGAAAATCCGTGTGCCACACCCCATCAACATAGCCATCCAACCCCGAGGCATAAAAAAAGACATATTCGCCCGGTGCCAGCACCATAGGCGGAATACGCCAACGCAGCGGCCGGTGGTCGCCGTCCGACAAAAACCAGCCGTCCAAATTTACGGGCACAGCGCCCGCGTTCACCAGCTCAATAAAGCCCTCGCCGTCGCGGCTACTCACCAACACTTCATTAATACGAATATCCGGCGCATTGGCGGGCATTCCCAGCACATACACGCTAAAACCCAGCGCCGCCGCCGCCAATAACAGCAACAGCCCCTGCACAATAAAGCGCTGACGCCGCCCCAGCGCCGCCCGGTTAAATAACGACCTATTCCGCATAATCGCCGTTGTAGCCGACCAAAACGGCACTGCGCACATCATCCCGCGCGTTCAAGGTATCCAAGAACGCTAAGTCCGCACCTTCGGGCAGTTTAATTTCAAAGACAAATTCCGCCCGGTCAATGACCAAGGATTTTGACTTCATGACGGCTTTTGCCTGCAACGCCGTTACCGCCTCGCGGATTTCCTCGGCGTTATTGCTTTGCACGTCAATTATCAATAAATATGTATGCTTCGACGACCGCACGCGAAACAATACCAGCACCACCAGCCCAATGCCCGCCGACGCCACCAACAAAAATAATACTTCGCCCGTGCCCGCTACAATGCCCGAGGTTATTGCCCAAAACAAAAACGCCACATCCACCGGGTCTTTCACCGCCGTGCGGTAACGCACAATAGATAGCGCGCCTATCATGCCAAAGGTCAGGGCAATATTGGCACTAACCGCCAGCACAATAACCGCGGTGATAACGCACACCATTACAATAGACACATTAAAGCTGTGGGAGTACACCACCCCCCGGTATGCCAGCTTATAAATGAAGAAAATGTATAGCCCCACGATAATAGCCAGTGTCATAGTAGCAATAAGATGGGGCAAGGTCATGGTCGTGGTCTGTGTAAAATGTTGGGCGAGGACTTCCGCCATACGTATCACCTATTCCGGCTGCGTCAAGCGCCAGCACATATTTAGATACCGCACTGCGCCGCGCAGTGTACGGTTTTATCAGCCGCTTCACCGCGTCGGGCAAAAAATCGTCAAACTTTACTTCCATTACCAGCATACCCGCGGGGTACACGTTCGTATACATCAAATGCTGCTCGGAGAAATGGCAGTCAAAGCGCCCCGTTACCGCTTGCAAATCATGGTCGAAGGTAATACGCACATTGCCCGGCTTGTATACATAGGCCTCGCGCCGGTAGTCTACCATAACAGCCGGGCGCAGGCGGTTTAATTTCATCTCTGCGTAGAAGCGCTGTATCACCGGGTGGGCCGACGCCAGCAGCACCCGCGCATCCCCCGATAGAAAATAGTCCAGCTGATGCTGATTAATAACCGCCGTGCGCTTGCCCACCAGCCCCATAATTTTAATTTTGCGCTCCAGCCGAATCAAGTCCATGCTGCGGTTATATACCCGTATGCGCGTTTTATTGCGGCTCTTGTACCCGCTTACTTTATCAAAGCGCGCGGTCAATAATGCATCGTCGAAATACAAGCTCCGTACATGGTAGCCGTCGCGCCCCATATGGCCGTCGGGCTTCATGAAAGAGGCTATGCGATGGCGCATAGCCAAATAATCCGCGTAGGGAAGGTAATATTTATACTCGTGCCGGAGTTTTAAGCCCTTATATACCATGGGCGCATTCTACAATCCTTTTTGCCAATTCGTCAAATTGCGCGCGGTTGCCGCTGACGAAATATTCCACGCCGCCCATGCCTTCAGTGGGCGCAAGGGCGGCTTGTACCTGCCGGGCACAGCCTTCCGACAAATCGATTATGCGCACCTCGGGCAAAATAGCGTTGATGGCTGTCGCCAGCATGGGATAATGGGTGCAGCCCAGCACCAGCGCATCCCGGTCGGTATGCCAGTCGGCCAGGTAATGGGCAACGGCCCAACGCACCACGCCCCCATCGAACCAGCCCTTCTCTACCATGGGGGCAAACAGGGGGCAGGCACGGGCGGCTACGTGCTTATCCGGGCAATGCTCCTGTAGCAGACGCACAAAAAAACCACTGCGCACCGTAGCCGCCGTGGCAATAAACCCTATCCGCTGCGCCCCCGACGCCTGCACTGCCGCCACCCCCGGGCGCAGCACATCAAAAATAGGCACAGCAAAATCTTCGCGCAGGGTATCATACGCCGTCGAAGAAAGCGTGCCGCAGGCCAGCACAATGGCGTCTGCCCCCTGTGCCAGCAAAAAAGTGATAATCTCCCGGCCGAAGTGCAGCAATTCGTCCACCGGGCGGCCGCCATAAGGCGCGCGCGCCGTGTCTCCATAGTACAAAAACGTAGCGCCGGGCATGGCAACCCGCAGCGCGCGCAGCACCGTTAAGCCGCCCACGCCCGAATCGATGACCCCAATTTTCATACGTCCAGTAACCGTGCTACCAGTTCCTCGCGGCTAACGCCGGCGTGTTCCCACAATTTCATATACATGCTAATGGGCGTGAAGCCGGGCAGGGTATTCACTTCATTTAAAAATATCCGATTATTTTCATCCACGAAAAAATCTACCCGCGCCAAGCCGCTGCCGTCTACCGCGTCAAAAATAGCCAGCGCGTATTTTTGCAACTGCGTCAGCACATCGTCCGGCAATTCCGCGGGAATGACCGTTTGCGAGGCAGGGTTTTCATATTTTGCCGCATAATCATAAAATTCATCGCCCGACAAAATTTCCCCCGCGCCGCTGACTTGGGCCGTTGCGCCTTTGCCCAGCACGGCCAATTCAATTTCACGGCCCACGATGGCTTTTTCCACCAAAATTTTGTCGTCGTGTGCTAGCGCGGTGTCGATAGCCGCCGACAATTCCTTGCGCGTGTGTACCTTGGTGACGCCCACGCTCGAGCCGCCCACCGCAGGCTTCACGAAGCAAGGATAGCGCAGTTTGCGCCCGATGGTGCGCAGGGCGTCCTTGCGCCCGTCTGCCGTTTCCAGCGCTTCTTTTTTGAATACCAAATATTCCCCCTGGGGGATTTTGTTTTGCGCCACAATGGCTTTAAAAATGGCCTTATCCATGCAAACGGCGCTGCTCATTACCCCGCAGCCCACATAGGGAATGCCCGCCAGCTCGCACAGGCCCTGAATGGTTCCGTCCTCGCCGTTGCGCCCGTGCAAAATAGGCACAACCACATCCACGGGTACAATTTTCACCTTATCGCCTACCAGCCGCATCAGCCCGCGGCGATACCTATCCGGGGAAAGCACCGCCGGTGTGCCCAGCCGTTCCCACCCGGCGGCGTCCAGCCCTTCGGCCTTGCCGTCGTACATTAGCCAGCGCCCATCCCGCGTGATATACACCGACACCACATTACAGCCCCTAATCCCCGCCATAAAACACTGGGCCGATACCACCGACACCTCATGCTCGCTGCTGACCCCGCCAAATACCACACATATGTTTTTCATACCAACACTCCCGTGGAAAAAATTACGTCATCATACATTATATGCGCCGCGTGTGTAAATGAAACAACAGGGCATCCTATTTTTCTTTTGACCTTAAAATAAATTTGTGTGATAATGCCTCGAATGGGCAATACTTCAAATACGCACCGCGAAAGTAGGCATCCATGTTCTCGTACAGTTTAGGCATCGACTTAGGCACAGCCAACACGCTCGTTTTCTCCAAAGGGCGCGGCATTATATTGAACGAACCCAGCGTAGTAGCGCTAAACACGCAAACAAAGAAAGTCATGGCCGTGGGCGACGAAGCCAAGCAAATGATTGGCCGCACCCCCGGCAACATCGTGGCAATACGCCCCATGAAAGACGGCGTAATCGCCGATTTTGAAACAACACGCGCCATGTTGCGCTATTTCATCCAAAAGGCACGGGCGCAAAAGATGTTTTCCCGCCGCCCCCGGGTCGTTGTGTGCGTCCCCTCCGGCGTCACCGAGGTCGAAAAACGCGCCGTGTGGGAAGCCACCACGGCAGCAGGGGCCAGCGAACGGGCAGTTTTTTTAGTGGAAGAACCCATGGCAGCCGCCATAGGCGCAGGCCTGCCCGTAGACGAACCCACCGGCAACATGGTGGTAGACATCGGCGGCGGCACCAGCGAAGTAGCCGTCATTTCCCTGGGCGGCATCGTCACCAGCAAGTCCCTACGCACCGCGGGCGATGAATTTGACAATTATATAATTTCCTATATCCGGCGCGAATTCGGGCTGGCCATTGGCGATAGAACCGCCGAAAATATCAAAATTAACATCGGCTGCGCGTTCAACCCCGACGCCGAATCCAAAATGCAAGTACGCGGTCGCGATTTGGTCAGCGGCCTGCCCCGCACCATCGTATTAAGCGAGGTCGAAGCCAAAGCCGCACTGAACGAACCCGTAGCCGCCGTCATCGACGCCATCCGCTACACGTTAGAGCGCACCCCGCCGGAACTGGCCGCCGATGTCATGGAGTCCGGCATCGTACTGGCCGGCGGCGGCGCATTACTACGCGGGCTGGACGAGCTGATTTGCGAAGAAACCGGCATCCCCGTGCGCATCTGCGACGAACCGCTAAACGCCGTAGCCATCGGCACAGGCATGGTGCTGGAACATATTAAAGAGCTGTCCAATATTCTCATTTCCCCGCGAAAGTTGAGGCTGTAAATTGGTCGAGTATCTGCAAAAACGTAAACGGGTATTCTTGGCGTGTGGCCTGGGCATTTGCCTATTGGCCATGCTTTTGTCTGTGTTCCCGGGGATGCGCCCCACGGCCATCCAAAACGGACTGGCAACGGTGGTGCTACCCTTGCAGCGGGGCGCGCATAACAGCGTGTCGTGGGTGCAGGGCCGTTTCTCGGCCATGGGCGACAACACCCGCCTGCTGGCCGAAAATAGCGCTTTGCGGGAAGAAAATACCCGCCTGCTGCTGGAAATCGAACAACTACACCTGGCGGGCGAAGAAAATTACTACTTAACCACGCTGTTAGACATGCGCCAGCGCTTCCCGGAACTGCCGACGGTAGGCGCGCGCGTTATCGCGCAGAACCCGCGCAACTGGCTAACGCGCTTTACCATAGAAGCCGGCACGCGGGAGGGGATAGCCCCCTACATGCCCGTGCTGGCGGGCGATGCGGTCATCGGCATTATCCGCTACGCCGCCCCCCGCCACGCCGAAGTTATCACCGTGTTCGACGGGGATTTTTCCGTGGCGGTGCAAAGCGTGCGCGCCGAAGTCAGCGGTATTGTGCGCGGCGATGTGCAACTGGGCCGCGAAGGCCTGATGCGCATGGATTTTATATCGGATACAGCCAATATTTTAGTGGGCGATAGGCTGGTGACATCGGCGTACAGCCGCCACTTCCCGCCGGGGCTGCCGGTGGGCATTGTAGTGAGCCTGCACACCAACCCCGATGGCATGACCCGCCATGCATTAATTGAACCGCTGGCGGGCACAGACCGCCCCCAAATGGTGCTGGTGGTGACAGAACCTTGCTACGCATCGTACTACTAGCCGCGTTAATTCTGGTTGATTTTGTGGCGCGTACCACCATTTGGCCGGAGCTGGCCATTGTGGGGGTAACGCCCGATACCGCGCTGATATTAATTGTCAGCTACGGCATGTTGCGCGGCGATATTGAAGGGGCATTATTCGGGCTTGCCATGGGTTTTATGACAGATTTATTTGGCGGCACGGTGTTCGGGTTTTATGCGCTGCTGGGCTTTGCGGCGGGGTATATCAGCGGCAAGCCGTTTCGCAGTTTTTTCAAGGATAATTATTTTTTGCCGTTTTTAATTGTGTTACTCATGGTGCTGGCGTATCAATTGCTGGTGTATGTTACGCATTTAATGATAGGCGATGGCGTCGGTTTTTGGTTTTACCTGCACGCCATGATGCTGCCCAAGACGGTATATACCGTAGCGCTGGCGATACCGTTTTATACCCTATTTCATTTTTGCAACGCGCGGTTAGAGGCATTTGAACGTCGTACCCTGTTTGAGGAAAAAAACGATGACTGATTTTGCGAAAAAAGCCGGAGAACTGGCGTATAACTTTGTTACCCACCGCTTGCTGTGGTTTTTTGTATTGACAGCGGTGCTGTTTTTTATGTTAATTACGCGGCTGTTCGCCTTGCAATTAGTAGAGGGCGACCGCTTTGTTGCCACCCCCGCCCCCAATATTTTTATTGAAATGCCGCTGGCATCGACCCGGGGCACGATATACGACCGCCACGGCCGGCCGTTGGCAATTAACCACATGGTTTTCGTGGTGAAAATGGACCCCAGCGTGAATATTTCTAATGAAGCGCTGCTGGACTTGACTTTGTTATTTGAACGTAATGAAGAGCAATTTGTCGATAATTTCCCCATTGCGTTGCCGGAAGGGCCGGGCGGCGCATTTGAATTTACCTTTTCCGGCACAGAGGCCGCCCGTGCCCAGCAGGAATACCGCTGGAAGCATGACATGGCCATCCCCAATCACCGCAACGCCACCGCCGAGGAAAGCTTCACCCACCTGCGGCAATTCTTTCGCATTGACCCGTCGTTGTCCGACGAGGACGCGCGGCGTATCTTAAATTTCCGCTGTCAGATTTTTATGTTTCGCCTGTTAGACTTTAGAAATTACAACCCTGCGCCTATTTTATTTGCCATGGATGTGTCCCACGCCACCATGGCGGTAATATCCGAGATGCATGACTATTTCGCGGGGCTGTTCATTGATATTCAAACCTGGCGGGAATACCCCGGCGGGCGGTACATGTCGCATATCATCGGATATGTGGGGCTGATAACCGCCGGGCAGTACGAGGCGAACCGCCATTTGGGCTTCACCCAGCAATGCGTATTTGGGCGTTCGGGGCTGGAAAATGCCTTGGAGCTGGCGCATTTACGCGGCACACCGGGCGTACAGCGTATTGAAGTAAACCGCGCCGGGCGGCGCGTAGGCGTGCCCGAAGTGCTGGTCGAGCCCATACCCGGCGACCGTATTTTCTTATCAATAGATTTGGATTTGCAGCGGGAAGTGTATTATATCCTGCGGCATTATTTGGCGCGGGCGCTTATTGGGCGGTTGCAAACCCAGCCCCACACCGTCCGCGAGAATGCACCGCAGAATTTATCGCTGGAAGAGGCGCTGATATCGTTGGTGCGCGCGGGTAATGTAGATTTGCGCCGCGTGTTGGAAGCCGAGCCGGGCAATGCCGCCTACCCGTTACTCCTATACATTTTACAGCGCGACCGCACCCCCGGCGCACGGGGCGAAGCGGGCGAAAACGTGACCCGCATCATTGTAGAGGGCATTCAAAATCAGTGGCTGTCCCCTGCCATGGTATTGCTGGCGTTAATCGGCACAGAGCAAGTATACGACCCGGATGGCGCAGACGCCGCCCGCCTAACCGCCCGCCCGCAAGATGCGCTGGCGGTATTAATCGAGATGCTGTACCAGGGCCGTATTTCGCCGGGGCAGTTTAATGTAGACCCTGCCACGGGGTCGGTCGTTATTTTGGATGTACACACCGGGGGCATTTTGGCGGCAGTCTCGTACCCGACGTTTGATAATAACCAAATGGTTAATGTGGTAAACGCGGCGTATTTCTCGCGGATTAATTCTGACCCGACGCGGCCCATGTGGTTTCGGCCGTTGTTAGAGGCGCGCGCGCCCGGCTCGACCATTAAAATGATACCCGCCATTGCCGCGTTGGAAATGGGCACAATCGGCGCGAACACGATAATATCCAGCATGGGCACGTTCCGCATTGCGGACGAGGACAACCCCCTGCGTTGCTGGGCAACCTGGGGGCATGGGCGGCTAAACGTGATGCAGGCGTTGGCGGTGAGCTGCAATGTTTTTTTTGCGGAGTCGATATTCCGCATTGGCAATAGCTTCGGCCATGCTACCCGCACGACGTTGGATGCGATTAATATTTTAAACGATTATATGGCGTTCTTCGGGCTGAACGACCACACGGGCGCAGAATTGTGGGAGCATTATAATCAGATGCGCCGCGGCGGGTATGAAGGATTATTGATGGCCTCGCCGGAGTTTTATCGCCATATTACGCGTAACCCGAATGCGGCGTGGTTTGATGTGTATACCGCGCAGGTGGCCATTGGGCAGCATAGTTCTAACTACACGCCGGCGCAGATGGCACGTGCCATGATGGGCTTGGCGAACCGCGCCCAGCCGTATCCGCTGCATTTTGTGCGCCTAATCGAAAGCCAGCAGGGCCAGCCGCTGGTTGACCGCCGCCAAGCGCCCGACATGCCCCCGCCGACGTTAAGCATTGCGGACAGCACCTGGAATGCCGTAACCGAGGGGATGCGCCTTGCCACGCAGCCCGGCGCAAGCGGTACAGCGGTTAATGTGTTTAACAATTTCCCCATACCGGTGGCGGGCAAAACAGGTACGGCGGAAGAATTGGCTGACCGTTTTTCCCATACGGCGTTTGGTGCGTTTGCGCCGCTGGATGACCCGCAGATTGCCATTTACGTAAACGTGCCCCATTCTGCCATGAACCGTGCCTTTTCGCAGGTGTCGGCGCATATTGCGCGGGACGCTATCGGTGCGGCGCTAAACATACAGGTTGAAAGCATTCCTGCTTTCGCGTACAATACCGTTCGACCATAAGGGAGTTTTTGACATGGAAGAAACACCGAAGAAAGCTAAAGGGCGCGGCAAGAAGGCGGCTAACCCGACCCAATGTGTAGTCTTGAAGGGACAGCGTGATGGCATTACCGTTATGCTTGACCCCAAGGTATCCTTTGATGAAATAAAAACCGTGTTGCGCAGTAAGGTAGCCGGGGCGAAGCGCTTCTTCGAGGGGGCGAATGCTACCGTTACCTTCAAGGGCCGTACCCTAACCGAAGAAGCTGAGCAGGAATTGCTGGACATTATCATGACCGAAACCACCTTGGACGTAGCCTTCGTTGAAAGCGAGGGCTTTACCCTGTTACCGCCCAAGCCGCAACCGCCGCCGCCTGACCCGGACGCGCCCGCTGCCCTTTCCGCCAACTTCAATAATTACAAGCCCGACATGGAAGGCGATACGGCATTTTTCAGCGTAAACTTGCGTTCCGGTCAGCAGATACGGTATAAAGGCTCGGTGGTTATCGTGGGCGATGTGAACCCCACCAGCCAAATCATAGCCGATGGCAATGTCATTG
>Ga0209755_10009364_pt1 | contig 10353 bp, 12 predicted proteins | sample TergutCo191P1_FD_187301 | JGI IMG/M metagenome (GOLD analysis project Ga0209755, IMG submission 187301) | Cornitermes sp. P1 segment gut microbial communities from Petit-Saut dam, French Guiana - Co191P1 (SPAdes) (version 2) | ecosystem: Host-associated > Arthropoda: Insects > Digestive system...
CAAGCATCCATTAAAACTTCCATGTCTACATGGTATTCCACGATATGGCAACTGTCAACTCTGCGCTCTGGGTAATACGACGGTGATGGCCTCCCATTTTCAAACCCTCTTTGCAGGAGAAACCGCCGAGGAGGTGCGAAGGTGTCAGACATGAAAATGCTCTCCTAAAAACCGTCATTATCGGCGATTGCGTTGGGGAAAAACACCCATTGACAACAATGTAGACAATGATCCACATTGTTGTCGTATACGAGATTGAGCAGACAGAGACTTTCCGCGACTGGCTCAAGGATTTGAAGGACAACTGGGCCAAAGCACGTATTAGGGCCAGAATTGAACGAGCCAGCTTGGGAAACTTTGGCGATTTGGAGTATCAAGCTGTAAGGTCTTCCATAACGGGAGTCGTTTCATGGGTCGTCTTGCCCATCGCCTCCATGTGCCGCGCCCGTTCCTCCATGCTGTCAAAGTTTACTGGGCGGAACTCGGCAAGCTGTTTTTCCGTAAGCAGGGGACAATCTGGATCGTAGGTATACGGGCGTTTGGCCGTCGCCTCTATTCGCGCTTTCCTCGCCGCCAAATATTCAGGGGTTAACTCTTTGCCAGCCTTGTATCTCACCATCGCCATGATATATCCTCCGTTCGAATGGCTCCGCAACGCAAGCCGATATTATACGGATGAGGTCTCCACGTTCCGTATAAACCACAAAGAGCACGTTATCGACAAAGCCCATAGTTTGCCAGCGGTCTTCGTCGTCGATGGAATCATCGTCATACCGTTCTACCCGAATGAAATCGCGAAATACATCCGAGGCATCGGTAAAGTTTACGCCGTGATCTCTGATGTTTTCCCACTCTTTCTTCGGATCCCATTCAAATATCAGTTCTTCAAACATACCACATCTTTCCCAAGAAGTAAAATTCCCGCGCCAGACCGCCTTCTGTTCCATCGATGTTCTTCATGCTGCATTTCCCAATGTGGTAAGACTACGCAGCAGGCCGACATCAGGGAGGCTCACAAGCTTGCAAAGGAAATCGTATAGAGGAGATGGCGCGGGCCTTTACCGTTCGTTTGCGGAAGGTGGCATCGAAGAAGGGATCGAAAAAGGCCGGGAAGAAGGCATGGCAGAAAAGGAAAGGCAGTTGCTTGCCCTAATCGACCAGGGGTACACGATAGAAGACCTCAAAAGGGAACTTTCGGCCCGGGTCTGAATCTTCCCCCTCTTCAGGCGACAAGTCAAAAGCCCCAGTAACTGGTACACTTTACCTGCCCATGCTATACTAACCCCGTAAAACAAGCTTCATGAAAAAGGATGCGACATGAATCTAACCTTCCGCAAAATGAACCCCGAAGAAGCGGCGGATCTAAAAAAACTTGGGCGAAAATCCTTTGGGCCGCTCGAAGCCCTGTTCGTCCCAACTCCTAAAATGGCACTTGTTGCCATCATGGACGAGAAAATAGTTGGCGGGTTTGTATACGGCCTTGAAACAATCGGCTACAAGAAAATAGGCATCGCCAGCTTTCTGTTTACCGATCCCGCCTTTCACGGGCAGGGAATCGGGAAACGATTATGCGAGAACGGGATTCGGTACCTGTGGGAAGAGGAACGCTGCCACGCTCTTGTAACGTTCGTCAGGGATGACAATGTCGCATCCTGGGGCTTGTTCAAAAAAAACGGGTTTGTCCTTGCCAATTTGCCCAAGCTGGCAAAGTTTTTCGGGTTGCCTGGATTGGCAAAGCTATGCGCCAAAACAACATTCGGGCTATTTGCCATAGGCCATGACTTTTACGTGGCCATGCGGGACGAGGAGACCACTCGGCTTTACGGGAAAAAAGACGGCCCTGGACAGATTCCCGCTTATGTTCTAATCAATATGCTGTTTCTGTTTTTGCTTTCCTTCGTGCTGCCAAGCCAAAATATTTTTTACATGATGGCATCCAGTGTGCTTGTATTGTCGGGCGTCGTTTTGGCCGGATACATCGGGACGCTGTTTTCAAAACGGGAATGGGGCTTTCGCTTTACCAACGGCGGCGGACTTATTTATCCCATAATAAACCTGGGCACCAGAAGATTTTTCCCCCTTATAGGAAACTGGTATCCCCTGCATTACGAAAACACGCAAAGGTTCAGGCGGGACATGGCGGTTAACGCTATCGTGGCCTGGGTGTTCCTTCTTGGGGTGGCGGTGGCCAGGGTGGTCGCGAACGATCCCTCAGCGCTTTTGACATACGCCTCTGACATTGCCTCGGCTCTCTTGGTTTACAGGTGTTTGCCGATAGCCGTTTTTGAATCCTCCGGCTTCGGGCGTGTGTTTAAGTGGAACAAGATTGTGTTGGGGTTGTTGGTAGTCGCTTCGATCCTTGTTGTTTTTGTGCTGTAGCTTAAACCGAAATAGATGGGGGGCTTTTATATGGTTACCGCGGCTTACGTTTTTATGGATCGCTTCGACGGTCTGCGCCCAGGCGACGCGGACAGGCTGACCCATGCAAACTTTTCCTTTGCCGTGATCAGGGACGGCAAGGGTAGTGTGGATCATTGGTCCAACGGCGATATCGTTAGGAAATTTATCAAGAGCAAAGGCCACATCAAGGCCGTGCTTTCTGTAGGCGGTTGGGGTGCTGGCGGGTTTTCCCCGTCCGTGTCCACGGCGGAAGGCAGGGAAACGCTGGCCCAGTCACTGGTGGACATAGTAAACGATTACGGTTTCGACGGCATTGACATGGACTGGGAATACCCCTGCGACGACGTGGCTGGTATCGAGGCATCCCCGGACGACAAACCCAATTTTACCCTGCTTATACAACTGTTGCGGAGAAAGCTTGGCAGGGACAAAATTGTCTCCATGGCCGTGGGTGGTATGCAGCGTTGCCTAGACAATTTGGAAATACCCAAACTGGTCGAGCTTATGGACTTCATAAATGTCATGACCTATGATATGTGCCCATGGGATCACGTAAGTTATCATACCAGCCTCTATCCATCCGACATAACCAAAAATCCGAACTGCCACACGGCTATTGGCCTGTACGAGGCTGCGGGGGTGCCAAGAAACAAACTGGTGCTTGGGGCGGCTTTTTATGCACGACTTTATCAGGACGTGGACGGTCTGGACGCGCCCGTAGCTAATGGCCCTACCTTTTTCGATGGTAGCAGTTACGCCAAAATTCTGGAAAAGATGGAAGCAATGGGAGGCGTCCAGTATGACGAAAAGGCCGAAGCCCCGTACATCTACGACGCCAAGGAAAGGACTTTCCTAACCTTCGATAACCCGCGGTCCCTAAAGGCCAAGGTTGCCTATGTAAAGTCCACGGGTCTTGCCGGGATTATGTTCTGGGAATATAACGGCGACACCAAGGACAGCACCTTGCTAAAGGCGATTGCGGAATAGCGGGGCACCTTTAAGTGCTGTTGTCAATCCAATTAAGATACTCTGGCAGGCCATCCGTAATCGGTATCCGTATTATCTCGGGGACTTCGTATGTGTGGACTTCCCTAATCGCCGCCCTGATTTCATCGAACAGTGCCGTTCTTGATTTTATGAACAGCGTTGTCTCATTTTCCTCGCAGATTTTATCCTGCCAGCGATAGACGCTTTCTATCGGGAATATCTGTACGCAGGCCGCCAGGCGTTTTTCCACAAGAAGTCTGGCAATTTTCTTTGCGGAATCCTTGTCGGCGGTGGTCGTAACAATTATCGAATAATCGTTTTCCATACGGGCCCCCTTACACTGCCTGAATGCGGCAGGACTCCAGTTTCCGCAAGCGGTTTTCGTCCAGTTTTATGTGCAGGTTTTTTTCCTGCGTCGGTATCACCAGCCCCTTGGGGCCGTTTTTGGCGCGGCGCAGGTATTTTACATGGGTGTAAAACAAATCCCCTTCGGCATTGTTCCGCCCCTTAGAGTAAAAAATAGCAAGGTTTCCCGCATCCAACAGCGTTTCCAGCGGAAAGGTCTTGCCCGGGCGTTGCTTAATGAACACGTAGGAACCGGGGAAATCCCTGGCGTGTAGCCACAGGTCGCCGCCTTTTACATGACGACGAAGCAGGGTGTCGTTTTCGTCGGCATCTCTGCCAACGATTATAAGCCAGTCGCCGCACTTAAAGGTAAGGCCGGGACGCTTTTTGTCCTTTGCCGGGGAAGGCCCCGGTTTCCTTGCCCCGCCGCCCCTAAGAAGCTTCGCTAGGACAAGGGGATTGTCCTCGGCGACAAGCAGCTCCAGCTTTCTTTCGACCTCGGCAAGCTCCCGTTCCCCGTCGTCTATTTCCCTGCGTATGTCGGCGAGCCCCTTTTTCGCCTTGCCGTACTGCGCGTAATACACTTCCGCCTGTGCGGACGGGTTTTGGTTCGGATCCAGCTTTATCCGGATTTTGCCACCGCCGGGTTCGTCCACGAAAAAGTTGTCCGCGTCCAGCCACTCGTCGCCAAGCTTAATCCGCGCCAGATTCGCAAGGATAATGTCGCCGTATTCCCGCAGACGATCCGCGCCGGCAAAGTCCTTTTCCTTGGCCCGCAGACGCTCCAGCGCGGCCTGCAGACGGCCCATGCTGCCCTCGCAGTCCCGCTGGGCCTGTTCCCTTAGTGCCTCCAGTGAAAGGGCGTTGCCGTGTTCCGCGTAGTAGGTTTCGATTTTCGCATTGAAAGATACGCCTTCGGAATCAGCCCTGCCTTCCGGATCGGGCAGTTCCCGCACCTCGTACTCCCGGGTTCGTCCGCCCCCGCCGCCAAAGTCGATTTCCTCCGGCGCGTAACGCCCGCCCGTGACTTCCCCCTTTTTCGGCAGACGGCGCATCGCGTCCAGTACGGTACCAGCCTCGTCGGTGACGATAAAGTTCGCGGCGTTTGACCACAGCCTTATGTACAGGCGGAAACGCCTCTCCCCGCGCCTTACCAGAAGCCTGACGATGCGGTTGTCCCCCAGTTGCACGATTTCCTCGATCCAGCCGTTGACGACCCGGGAGTTAAGGAACTGGGCAAAACGCAGGGGTTTGTCGCTTTTGGGAAAGGCCCTGAAAGTCTCGTGCATACGGCACGCGCCGGGGGTAAGGGCGATCAGCAGTTGCCTGGTCACGCCCTTTTTCGTTCCGGAACCCTTTTTGTGAACCCGCAAGCCGATTACGTCAAAGGTACTCTGCACGGCCCCCTGAATTTGCGCTCCCGTCAGGTCAAGCTCGTTCAGAACAAGGTCGATTTCCTTCCAGTTTAGGGACACAATCTACACGTCAGTTGGGCAACCCGAAAAACCTGTTGGAGTTTTCCCAAAGCTGGGTCGCTATCGCCTCCGGTTCCATTCCAAGCATCCTTCCAAGGCACAAGGCCGTTTCCGGAAGGTACTTTGGCATGTTCCGCTTGCCCTTCTGACTCGTCGGCACCATGAACGGGCTTTCCGACTCGACAAGAAGCCTGTCCACCGGAAGCTCCGGAATGGTCTCGTGGAGATTCCTGGCGTTCTTGTAGGTAAGGTTCCCGGCAAACGAGAAATACAGGTTCAACTCCAGCTTAAGCACTTCCCTTGCGTACGCGCCGTCCTCGGAATAGCAATGCAGGACACCGCCCCTAGGTGGAAGACGGTCGCGCAGGATCTCCAGCACATCGTGGCCGGCATCGCGGTTGTGGATAATCACCGGCAGGTTCAGCTTTGCCGCCAGATCAAGCTGGGAAATAAACAGCTCGATCTGGGACTTCTTGTCGCCGAACTTGCGGAAATAGTCCAGACCTATCTCCCCTATGGCGACAACCCTGGGAAGCTGCGCACTTTTCTCTATCGTCTGGATCCAGTTCCTTCCGGGGTTTTTCACCTCGGAAGGACTAACCCCAACGGCATGATACACGTTCCCCGACGATTTAAGATTCTCGTACACACTGGCAAAGCCGTGAAGGCTGTTGCAAATAGACACAACTCGGGTTACGGATGCCTGGCGGGCTTCCTGTATCACGATAAGTTGCTGAATAGGGTCATCATCCACAAGCCCTAAATGGGCATGAGTATCAAAATACTGCATCGCTTAAGTCCAAAAGATATGATAAAACCTGTCGCCCTCAATCGAATAAAAGGGAACCAAGATTCACGGCGACCTCTTCCAAACTGGATACTCCAATTCTAGTATAGCTTTCCGGCGCTGTCAACAAAAATCTTTGGCAAAAAAGAGGGTTATTTACGTTTGAACGCGAATTTTCGCATCCTTTACACCTTGCCACCTTTCCGGAATATCTTGTACAGCAAGAGCAGGAGGTTGTAGTACATGAAAGGGAAAAAGCGCAGCAGCTTGAGGGGATTCCGCAAGCAGTAGCCTATCCATTCGAGCCCAAGGTTGAAAATCTTACGCGGGGGGCGCCATTTGCGTTCGGCGAGAACGTCGAACAGGTCGCTGCACCAAAGCCTAAGGCCGTTTCCCAGGCGTCCGGAGTTTCGCGCTATCCAGAATTCCCCGCCGCGCACCCTTTTGCCAACCAGAAGCAGGGACGGGGCCGACTTGCGGATTGCCGATATAATGGCTGGTTCTTCCTGTCGTTTGAAGGATCCATGGAAACGTCCCACTACGTGAAGCCCTGGAAAAGTCGAGGCAATGTTTCTCTCTATTTTCTGAAGAATGCGTTTTTTGCCACCCAACAGGTAACAGGAAAACTCGTGCTGCTCAAGGACGGAAAGGCACCGTATCACAAAATCGAACGGCATGTAACGGACCGGGCGTTTCTTCAGCAAAAACCACGCACCCGTCACGATGCTTTTTGAGATGGGGATGACCAGCATCGCCTGGTTTATGTATTCCCGGTACTCGGCGTTGCGCCTGGCCCGCAGAAGATCCCAAACCGAAAGCAGGACAATGCTGTATTCCTGTTGCTCGCTTACCAGGCGGAACACCAGAAGGCTAAGATCTTCCGGCTCTACTATGTCAATGGGTACCTTTAGCAGCCTAATCCGTTCGCGTTTCGGTTCCGGCGGTGCTGCGTCTTCGACTTTTTGCGCCGTTTCCGACGTTATTTCATTTTCCACGAATCCCTCTCCAATAAAAGTATCCGTATGGCCGCCTGCGCGTAAAGGGCGGCCGTGTCCGTACGCAGGACGGTGTCCCCTATGGTAAAGGGCCGAAAACCTGCGGATAAAAACCTCCCCACCTCGGCGGGGGAAAACCCTCCTTCGGGCCCAATAGCCAGCACGACTGCCCCGGGATCCGCGCTGAGATACCCGTGAAGGCTCGTGTTCCCAACACGCGTGTTCTCGATATGTTCATTTTCGACAGGTAAGTGGTGAAACAAAAGGCCTATCGCGCCGGGCCGCTCCGTCCTGATCCTTTCCCAGTAATCGAAAAGCTCATCGCAGGTCATGGGCCGGTGGATTTCCGTCGCGACCGTCGAGCCACTTTGCTGCCTTGCCTCTTTTGTTATACGCTTCCAGCGCGAAAACTTATGCCCGCCATGCCCACTTATCTTAACGTCCGAAAAGTCCGATTCGAAAGGGACAAGCTCGGCAATCGCGCCCTCGGCGGCCTGCCTGACAACGGTATCCATTTTTTCCCCTTTCGGGATTGCCTGAAACAGGATTATGGGTGGCAGGGCGGCCACCCTTGCGGTTTTTGGGGTCGCTTCCGGAACATCGGGGCGGATAACCTCGCCCACCAGCACGGAACCGTCAACAGAACACACCCGCACGCTGACCTTTGAGCCGTCGGGAAGCAGGGCCGGAAAGTATTCCCCAGGTGCAAGACGGCGTACCCGCACAAGGTACCGGTAATCGCCGCCCCTTAAAACAACCCTGCCTTTTCCGTCAGGCTCATCGCCAAGAACGAACTGCTTCATAAGCTCGCGATTGTCACGATGCGGCCGCTTCCTCCTCCCTCTGGCTCAAAAGCTCTTCCTGTAGGGCTTGCAGCGTCTTGGCCGTGTCCAGAAGATACTGGAAATTGCCGCTTCGCAGGATATTCACCGCCTCTATAAGCTGTACGTCATACTCAAGATCGAAAATCGACATTGTCGTCCGGTTCTGCTCGTTGCGTAGAAGCCGCCTAATCAGGGCGATGTCCAGGCCGTATTCCGCTTCCAGGGATCGGACAAAGCCGTCTACCTGGGCCGCGCTTGCGCTGGGGTTTTCGCGGACAAACAGGGGTATCTTGTTGTCGTTGATAAGCCTGTTTAGCTGGTCGGCATCGTTAAGGGAAAAGTCCGGCATCCTGACCATGCGATCCGGCGGTATGCCGATCCCGTCTATAACCGCGTTGTTGGGCGTAACGTAGCGGGCGGTGGTAAGCCTAAAGCCGGCGTTACCCAGCGGGTAAACCTGCTGTACCGAACCCTTGCCGAAAGTGGTCTCCCCGACAAGAAAGGCCCTGCCCCTGTCCTTAAGCGCCCCGGCGACAATCTCCGACGCGGAGGCGGAACCCCTGTTGATCAGCACGACAACTGGTATGTCCTGGGCGACCACGGCCGGACGCCGGGTCATGAACACCTGGTTTTCCGTGGGGATGCGCGATCTTGTCCTTACCACGACCCCCCCGTCAAGGAACAGGCTGGCAACGTCAATCGCCGAATTCAAAAGCCCCCCGAAATTGTTGCGAAGGTCAAGAATCAGGCCCTGATAGTTGTTCGACCTGAAATAGGCGATTGCCTCGGCGGCGCGGTTCGCCGTCATGGGGGTAAAGGAAAGCAAGCTAAGGTACCCAATGTCGCCTATCATCGCGTGTCGCGTGGTGGGAACCTCGATAATGGCCCGCGTAAGCGTGACCGGGAACTCCAGTCTGTCGCCACGCCGTATCATAAGGTTTACGTCCGTCCCAGGGTGTCCCCTAAGACGGGCCAGAACCTCGTCCATCGTAAGCCTGTCCGTCGGCTCGCCGTCTATCGATGTGATAAGGTCGCCGGGGTTAATCCCCGCGCGCCAGCCCGGGGTGCCCTCTATGGGCGACGCAACCTCGACGTAGGATGTGCCCGACCGTCTGGGCTGGGAAATAAACAGCCCCACACCGCCGAAAGTGCCCTGAGTGGTATCGTTCAGCCCCCTCATTTCCGATTCCGGCAGGAAGGCCGAGTAGGGATCGCCCAAGGCCTCGAAGATGCCGGTCATGGCCCCCTCGAAAATAACCCTTGAATCCACTTCCTCCACGTAGTTCCGCTGTATAAAGTCAAACACTTGCTGAAGAATCGCCGCGTACCTACGGTTTCTCTGGATGTTTTCGGCCTGGGTCGAAGCCACCGCCCCACCATCCCGAACCTGTGCAATTACCCCCGGAACGGAAGCAAAGGCAAACACCGCACTGAGCAACGCCAAAGACGCCACCCACACCCAAGAAAGTGGTATTTTCCGCTTTTTAGGCTTATTTTCTGCGGGCAAACCAGTATCGTTCATAATGACTCCTCTGATAATTATAACTTTAAAGGGGGGATTTTGCCAGTATGTTACAGATCATTTCGGGAAAAACTTGACAGCCACCATCGCGGCTAACATACTTATCGTAACAAACTGTCACAAGGAGAAAACGATGGCTGAACTGAAAGGGTCAAAGACCGAGCAGAACCTGATGGCGGCTTTCGCCGGGGAATCCCAGGCGCACACCAAGTACCAGTACTATGCCTCCAAGGCGGAGAAAGAAGGTTTCGTGCAGATTGGGGCTTTTTTCCGGGAAACCGCCCTTAACGAGAAGGAACACGCGAAAATCTGGTTCAAACTTCTCCACGACAAGGACGTGCCCGGCACCAAGGCGAACCTTCTGGATGCCGCCAAGGGCGAAAACGAGGAATGGACGAGCATGTACAAGGGTTTCGCGGAAACGGCGAAGGCGGAGGGCTTTAACGACATCGCCGCCCTTTTCCAGGCCGTGGGGCAGATCGAGAAGGAACACGAGGAGCGTTACCGCAAGCTGCTTGCCAACATCGAGGGCGGCAAGGTCTTTTCCTGTGACACGGAGCAGGCTTGGCACTGCGCCAACTGCGGGCACATAGCCCAGGGCAAGAACGCCCCGGATCTTTGCCCGGTCTGCAAGCATCCTAAAGCCTATTTCCAGGTAAGGGCGGAAAATTATTAACGGATAGAAACCACGGGGCGGGGGAACCGAACATGGCCCCCGCCTATCCGCGCCAGGTGCGAACAACCAGCACGCTTAACATGTAAAACATTGCGGTAAACGCCGCCAGCACCGCTGCGGAAAACCAGAACCCGCTGACGAAACCGCCATAGTCAAACGTCACGCCGAAGAAAGAGCGAAAGAACCCCAGAGCCTCCGGCGGCGCGTTCGCGAACAGGACGGCCAGCTCGCCGTCGGCCAGGAGCTGACGGAACATGCTGGCCGAGTGGCTCATGGGGAAAAGCCTTACCACCCACTGCATGGCGTTAGGAAACATACCGACGGGAATAAAGACACCCATCA
>Ga0209755_10009365_pt1 | contig 10353 bp, 5 predicted proteins | sample TergutCo191P1_FD_187301 | JGI IMG/M metagenome (GOLD analysis project Ga0209755, IMG submission 187301) | Cornitermes sp. P1 segment gut microbial communities from Petit-Saut dam, French Guiana - Co191P1 (SPAdes) (version 2) | ecosystem: Host-associated > Arthropoda: Insects > Digestive system >...
CAAATCCAGAATATTATACTCGAAACAGAATTGCATTAATGGAATTTTTAACATTATTTAAAATTATGAATTTTGATGAAAATGCATCAAAAGAATATGGAAAAATAAAAAAGGATTTAAAGGATAGGAAATTTTTAATAGGACCATTTGATATGTTAATAGGAGCACATGCAAAATCATTAAAAATGATATTAGTGACAAATAATACAAAAGAATTTGAAAGAATAAGAGAATTAAAAATAGAAGATTGGACAAAGTAAAGCGTAACCGCACATAACAAACGGTAACAGCTGCGGGCGGCGATAAAAGCCGCAGTCGCCTACAGCTTCGTGCGGTTTTGTCTTCGCCACATTTTGGCAGCCCTGCAAACGCAAAAGCGTGGTAAGAATGTTATTTTATGCTTTTGCGCTTGCTTAATCGGGCTGCCAAAACGTCGGTTACTTAGAACGTTAGGCGACATTGGAAAATTTACAAATTTTTGACATTTGTTTTTCTTTATATAAAAAAATCAAATAAGCAATGTTATATAAATATAGATCACTAAATAAATGTATAGTGAATTAAACAAAAAATCTGAAAAAGTTCAATAGTATTATTGTATTAAAAGTGTGAAAAAATAATAAATAATTACGTATCCAACACGCTTTTCGGATAATTTTATTTAAAAGATATTCTGTTCTTTAAAATAATTAGCTTAAAGCACTATAATTGACAGAATAAGGGAAAAGAAATAATATACAAATATTCATTAATATATCAAAATATTGATGTAGATTTATTCAAAGGGGATTGTTATTAATGATTAATATTGATGAAATACAGAAAAGAAGTCAAGAAATTGCAGAAGAACGTCACTCTGACAGTGTGTTTAGGGAAATTTTAGAGAGAGATAAAGAAAGAGAAAAATATGAGAAAAGATGGTTTTGGGAACTACTTCAAAATGCTAAGGATTCTGTTGATTTAAAACAGAAAATAAAAATTAAAATAAATATATCAGATAATAAAATTTCGTTTTTTCATAACGGAAATCCATTTGAATTAGATGATATATTAAGTTTAATCATTCAAGGATCTTCAAAAAACAATAAAGAAGGAAAAACTGGTAGATTCGGCACAGGATTTATAACAACATATTTATTATCTAAAGAAGTTCAAATATCAGGTTATCTAAATGAAGATAATTGCTATTTTAGTTTTCTTCTTGATAGAAATACTGCTAATAACAAAGATTTTTACGAAAAATATATTAAATCAAAAGAAGCATTTATAAATTCAAGAAGATCTACAAGTTATATTGAAGATTCTGATTTTCAAACAGAGTTTTCGTATATACTTGACGAAACAGGACAAAAAACAGCAAAAAACGGACTGTATAATATACATGAATTGATCCCGATTGCACAACTATTTAACGAACAAATAGAATCAGTAGAAATAATACAAAATTGTAAATCAATAAAATATGAAAAAACCAAAGTTAAAACATATGATGAAGAAAATATAATTAAATGGGAACTAAAAGAAATTATTAACAATGAAGAAAGCCATAATAAAAAAACCGCATATATTTTATATGATGATAATTACGAAGTTTGTATATCTACGCAAATAAAAGATAATATTGAAATAATCATCCCATTTACAGAAGAATATCCCAAGCTGTTTTTTACATTTCCTCTTATTGGTACTGAGAAAATTGGTATCCCTATCATTATTAATTCTACGATTTTCGATCCAAGAGTTGAAAGAGATGGTATTTATTTAAAAGGTTTTGATAAAGATGAGGTAAAACAAAATAAAAACATTATAGAAAATGCTTTAAAACAAAACATTCAGCAGTTAGCCGAGTTTTTCACTAAGCATAACGTTAAAAGTTTATTAAACTTATATGATTTTAGTAAATCAAAAGAATACGATTGGATTGATCTTAAATGGTTCGATAATGTTAAAATTGATGCTATTGACATTCTATCAGAAATAGATTTCTTGTCCTTTTACGAAGGTGGCAACAGCCTAATAAATTTAAAAAATATTGTAATTCCATATACATCAAACAAAGAAGATATTGAAATTGTATGGCATCTGATCTTTCAATTATCTGAACTAAAAGTTCCAGCAAAGGAAGAACTACTTTGTTGGCTTCAATTAGTTGACAATATAAGGAAAATCTATGGTTATGAAAATGCGAATGAATTAGATTATGCCTGGGGAATAAATGATATTGTTAAATATATATTGAAAAAATACAATAGTCTGGAGGATTTGAATAAAGATATTCGCAATAATGCTATAGACTGGTTGAATGAACTATATTTGGCTTTGATAAAAATAAACAAAAATTTTCCAAATGAATCTATACTTTTAAATCAAGAAAACAAGCTACGAACATCTGATGGAATATATTGGGACGAGTGTAAAGATAAAGAATTGATTGAAATTTCAAAATTAATACATATAAATTTTTCTGAAAAGTTAATATCACAAGATATAAAAATATTTGAAATTTACGGGGTAAAAAACTTTACTGTTGAGAACGCAATGGCAGAGCTAAAAGATGGAATGAATAATTTAGAAACAAGTATATTTAATAATACGAATTTTATTTGTGCTAATGCAAAATATTTGAAATGGTTGATCAAATCCAACAAAATAGATATAATAAGAGAATTAAAAGTATTACGAAATCAGAAAGACGAATACGATTGTTTTCCCAAGGGCAATCATTTGTTACTTAGTCCTAAATCATTCTTCGAAAATCAATATCCTTTATTCAAGAAATTAATCAGGGATAAAGATTGTTTACATGATGATTATTGCAAAGTACTTAATGAAAATGATTTTTCTTTTTTAAATGATCATGGATTTATTCATAAATATCCTTTTATAATTAAAAAAGAAATTGTAACAAAAGAAATACTAAAAACTTTAGAAATAAGTGATAGTGATTTACAGCTATTATGCGATGAAAATGGGCAGCTTAAAGAAGAAAACAAACAAGAGATAGAATATTCTGATTTTGTATATCTAACAACAAATGACGGACACATTTATAAAAGAAATGAATCACAAGATTCTAGTTTTGAACGGTTAAAATTCTTATTATTGGAAGCCCCTGAAAAAGACATATTTTTTGAAAAAGATGAACAAAAAATATTTTTGGAAGATAAAAAAGAGATAGTTATAAAAAAGTGCTACTGGATTTATAGAGCAAAACAATTGAATTGGGTGAATACAAAAACGATAGATGAAAATGGAAGAACAAAATGGAGTGGAGAAAAGCCATCGGCAACTAATTTATCAGATTTAATAAAGATAGATAAAAATATATTAGTAGAAATAAATAATGATAAAATACAAAAATTACTATCTCGTTTTGGAATTGGAGTGTCAGAATTAATAAGAAATTCAATGTATGATGAAAATATTAAAATTTCATGGGATAAAGCAATAACAAGTATTCTTACAAGCGGTATTAAACCTGATTTAGCATTAGAAATATTTAATGATCATCATGTTAGGGAAGAATATGAGAAGCGTCTGGCAACAAAAAAATTAATAAGCAGAAATCAAAAAATCGGGTATCTTGTAGAAGAATTATTTAATGAATTAATAAAAAATACAGAAAATATTTCTATAAAACGAGAACCTTTTGGTAGTGATTATATTATATCAAATGAATCATCTGATCTGATTAACGAAAAACATCAAGAAGAAATATTTTATATAAAAAATTGGTTAATAGAATTAAAGGCAACAGGAAAAGATTATGCTGCAATGACAGAATTACAAGCAGAGACTGCTGTAAAAGAAAAGGAAAACTATGCCTTAATAGTTGTAGAATTAGATGAAGTAGAACCTGATATTGAATACTTACAAAAACATGCGAAGGTTATATCCGACATTGGTTATAAAATTGAAAGTGTTTATTTTGATTTTCAAGATGTAACAAACAAAAAAAACAATCTTGATGAAGGGAAAAACGGTATTTCTGTTAATTTTGATGAACAAAATATAAGATTTAGAATTAATTCTAGGATTTGGAAAGAAGAAATCCAAACAATAGAAATGTTTTTAAAACATAAATTTACTATGTAAACTATTAAAAATGCACACTTCGCATAACAAACGGTAACTGCTGCGGGCGCTATTTGCTCCCTCGGAGTTCGAAGAACCTTTGGTTCTACGGCTAGTCGGTCGCTTAGAACCTTCGGTTCTTGATCGCTCCCACTCTTAGAATTGACCGCGAAAGCGGTCATCCTTAACTCACCCACATTTTGCCAGCCCTGGTCTTGCTACGCAAGCCCTTATTCGGGCTGGAAAAACGTCAGTTACCTAGAACGTTAGGCGACAATTTTCCTAGGGTGTGTTGACATTTTAATAAAAAAATGTAATAAATAAATTGTTGGAAAATCGCTTCTGTACGATTGCGAAATAATATTATTGAGGAGTTGAATTATGAGTGAAAATCAAAATGGGTCGTATTTTGATGGAGGTTTTTGGCATTTGGTTGGTTTATCTATTGGAGGTTTTCTTTTTTGTTTAATCACACTAGGTATAGCTTTCCCGTGGGTTTACTGTTGGTTCACGAAATGGCGTACAGATCATACTGTTGTTGATGGGAAACGCCTACAATTCAATGGTAAAGGAATATCATTATTAGGTCATTTTATCCTAAAAGGATGGTTATTGGGATTGATTCTTGGTCCGCTAACATTAGGGCTTTACTATATTTATTATTATCAAGTTTCTCTAAAGAAATGGGAAGTAAAAAACACTAATTTCAAAGCATAATAAAAATATACTTGTTAAAGGTTTGTTGTATAGGAAAATGGCATTTAACAAACGGTTAACGCTACGGCGGTGACTTCGCACCGCCTCGGGGTTCAGTAAACCACAGTCGGGTGTGCTAAGCGTGCGATATGCTCTGCATATCGCAGAACGCCCTTTGTGTGGTTTACTTCACCCACATTTTTTATGCCAGTGTAAAACCTGCGGTTTTCCTTCTAATCGGGCACAAAAAAACGTCGTTTGTAACCTGGACGTTATGCGACATTTAACTGGGTGCGTCTCGACACATCGGTAACCAAACTGTCGAAAATATATAGAATGACACCTAATAAATATAAATGCTATAGTATTTCGTTATGGTAAGATTTAAGGAAAAATCCTGAACTTGATGAGATAATTAAACCCCGATAGGTGAATGAGAGAAGAGGTTCACGCAAAGCTGCTATCGCAGCTAATTTTAAGAGCTAAGGCACAAAGGATTTTGTCTCTAAATAAAAATATTATTTAAATTCTAGTTGTTTTATAACAACGAAATCAGGTGAAAGTGTTGTTTCCAGATCCTCCGTGTGAGTCTCTTTTGCTAATCTATTCTTTTAATTTTTAAAACGAATACATTTTAATTATAGATTGGGTAATGTAAATAAAATTAATTAATATATTATTGAAATAATATGAATAATGTACTAAAATATAAAACGGAGGTAAAAATATGAAAATAATACTTATATTAATAAGTTGTTTTTTATTATTTAATTGTAATAAAAAATATAACATAGAAGAAGAAAAAAATGAATATTATAACTTTAATAATATAAAATTAAATAGTAATAATATGACTTTTGGTTTAATATATAATAATGAAAATTATAAATTAATATTTCATGGAAAAGAAAATATTAATGCTTTTTATATTATTAAAAATTTAAATATTGATAATAATATTCCTCCTTATATTTTAGATTTTGAATTAAATGAAGATAAATTTATTATAAATGAATTAAATAAATCACCAATATATCATGAAGAAAATAATAGAATAAGTAATAAAGTAAATATATTAAATGTATCATATAAAATATATGGTTTAAATGAAGAACAAAATTATTATATTACATTAATTCCAAATGAAGAGTTATTAAATTATATGATAAACTTAATAGATTTATATTATTTACCATTATATGTAATTCAAAATAATGATACACTAAGTTCAATTTGTTTAGAATTATATGGACATACAAATTATGATCAAATAATAAAATATAATTCAGGAATGAAATTATTAAATCAATATTTAGTAGTTAGACCTAATGAAAAAATTAGATATAAAATATTGGATAATAATATTTAATGAAAATAAAATTGTAAGTAATGATGAGGAGTAGATATTTTGTTTGAAATAATTTTTGAGTTAATGCTTAAGTTATCATTTTTTTTGCCAATATTAATAATATTTATAATCAGTATTATTTTAGGGTTGTTATTTTTAAATATATTCAATAATTTTTATTACGGTTTCTTTCTTGGAATATTATTGGGAATAATATATTTTGTTATAAGATTTTTTATTTTGCTGCATAGAAAACGAAAAAATAAGGAAAAAAATAAATGGAGAAGAAGTAGAAGAAAAAATAAATAAATTACCAATTTAGAAAAAAACGAATGTAAAATATTATTAAAAGTATGTGTGGTTAGCGATAAAAAACAAATTTTATTTAATTTCCTTAAGATTACTGGAAGCTCCGGTGAGTGCGTTAAACCCCTTTTCAAAATTTCCGTCTTTAATTTCATTTGCAAGTTCAATTGAAGTTTCGGCTGATTTACCTGACTTTTCTTTGTCAATTTTTTCCTGTTTAAGCGCCTCTTCTTTTATATGACTTTCTACGATTTTAATTGCGTTACGTGCTTTTTCTGCCAATATAGCGTTGTAACTTGGTTCAGTGCCGCCCTGGCGAAATTGTTTCCTGTCTTTTTCGGTAATGGTTACAATAGGCGTTATATAACGGGTTGTGTCTAATTTTAATTTTTGTTTAATTATAAATCGGCTTGTATCAATATTAGGTGCTACTTTTTCTATTTTTTCATCCTTATCCATGACATATAATATACTTTATTTTTTTTAGAAGTCAAATTTTTTAAAAACATTGATGTGTTATTTGTCATAAAAAAAAAGAAGAATTAACTTGAAATTATTTGTATTTTAAGATTATAATAATGTAATGATAAAGTTTGTTATATAGACTGAAATGATTTGGGGTTTTTATAATTCATATTACTTTATATTGGGTTATAGATTAATAATATAATAGTAAGTTTAACTATGGCATTTTATAGTAAAAAAAGAAGATAAATTATAAAAATTATACCTAATAAAAAGCATATCCATCGAACTGCCCCCTAGCCGATTTTGTAATCTTTTTGTATAAATATAGCTAAAAGGGAGTAACTTGAAGAAAACAGAAATACTTTGTATAGGCAACCCGATTGTCGATGTGTTTGTTAATATTGACAGCAATCTCGCGCAAAAGTACCGCATACTCGATCCGGTTCAGCACATTGAACGCAATAGGGCCGAAGCTTTTTTACATGAGAATGCGATAAACTTTTCAAATGCGGTGAAAAGTTCAGGCGGCGGAGCGGCGAATGTCGCGAAAATTGCCGCAATGCTCGGAATGAATACGTACTTTTCCGGCAGCGTAGGGCAGGATGATCTTGCTTCATTTTTTGAGGAAGAAATGACCGGAGCAGGCGTTAGCACTTCTCTTGTAAGAACACAGGGTAAAACCGGTCTGTGCTTTGCGTGCAATGTCGGCGGGGAACTGCGTTTTACCGCAAGTCCCGGTGCCGCTCTTGAATTGGATGAAACAAATATTGACAGCGAAATGTTAACAGACGCAGAAGTTGTTGTGCTTGATGGTTACATTTTAGATCGCCGTCCGATTGTACAGCACATTTTACTAAAAGCAAGCCGCAGCGGTATTCCTGTTGCGCTCGATGTTGCTTCGGTCTTTCAGGTAAAAAGAAAGGCGGAGGAAATTTTAACATACAGCCGTCAGTTCCCTTTGTTTGTTTTTATGAATGCCGATGAAACGCTTGCCTTTAATAATACTATCAAGAAAAACCGCGACGAAGATCCAAATTTATCAGACAAAGAAAAAGAAACAATTATTCTTCGTGACATCTGCCCCACGCTTAAAATAATTACAGACGGCGAATTATTTCCAATCATAGTTGTAAAACTTGGAAGCCGGGGCGCTATTGTAGTTGCTGGGGGAAATGTATACCGCGAAGAAACATTTTCCATTACGCCGCGCGATACAGTCGGCGCGGGAGACGCTTTTTGCGCAGCTTTTATTTCTGCATGGATACGCGGTAAATCACTTTCTGAATGTGCCGCTCTTGGTAACAAAGTCGCGCGCGAAATTCTCGAAGTGCCGGGAACACATATCAAAAGCGGAAAGTTAAAAGCCTTTGCGAAAATATTGCAGAAATAAGAGTAAAAATTTTTGTTAAATCTTTTTATATAAATATTTCTTCATTATATTAAAAAATTCCTGAACATCAATAGGTTTGCCTATGTGAGCGTTCATTCCCGCGTTAATGCTCTTTTCTATATCTTCTTTAAAAACATTGGCAGTCATCGCTACTATTGGTACAGACTGCGGGTTCTTTCCTTGTTCAATTTGCGCTGTATAATAATCAATTTCTATTTCTCTTATCTTACGAGTTGCTTCGTAGCCGTCCATTTCCGGCATCTGCACATCCATAAAAATCAGGTCGTATTCGTTAGGTGATTTTTTAAACATTTCGACTGCTTCCAATCCGTTTACGGCGCAGTCCATTTTTAAAAGAGTCGGTTCAATTAATGTGTCAATGATCTCGCGGTTAATTTCTACGTCTTCGGCAAGCAGAATTTTATATCCTTCAAATATGCCGGAATAATCGTTTTCTTTGTTGTTTTTACCGGACGCTGTCTGCTGCGTTTCGTTTGACGCAGACTGCTGTGTTTTAATTACCCGCTTCGCCTTAAATGTAAACGAAAACGACGAACCCTTTCCGGGTTCACTTTGAATTTTAATTTTTCCACCCATCATTTCTACAATATTTTTTGATATAACAAGCCCCAGTCCTGTGCCGCCGAATTTGCGGGATGTTCTTGAATCGGCCTGCTGGAAAGAACGGAAAAGTTTTTTCTGCTGTTCTTCGCTTATGCCAATTCCGGAATCTATAACTGTAACCTGTATTTCGCATATTCCGTCTTCTTCACCCAAGAAAAGTGTTTCGAGTTTAATCGATCCTTCTTCTGGAGTAAACTTAACCGCATTACCCAAAAGATTTGTAATAACTTGGGCAAGATGCTGATCGTCGCCTATCAATATATACGGAATGGATTTATCAACATTCACGGAAATTTTTTGCTTCTTTTCTTCCGCGCGGAAACCCACAATGCTGATTACGCGTTTAATCATTTTTTCAAAATTAAATTCCACCTGCGACAGTTCAAACATATTCGCTTCTATCTTTGACATATCCAGAACATCGTTAATAACGCCTAAAAGATGCTGAGACGCGTTTTCTATTTTTTCCAAACAGTAATCTTTACGCGGAATATCATCTGCGGTTTTACCGATATAAGTCATGCCGATAATAGCGTTCATGGGAGTGCGTATCTCATGACTCATGTTCGCGAGAAACGCGCTCTTTTGTCTGCTGCCTTCGTCCGCTTTTTCCTTTGCCCTGTCAATTTTGATAAGAACAATAATTAGTGCCGCTGCCATTATCGCGCCCAGAATGCAGGAAAAAATCAACATATTAATTGTTCCCTGATAATAACGAGCTTCCGGGGAAAGAAGCAGAATATGCCATCCGTTTGGCATTTTTCTGGAAAATACGATAGCAGTTTCTCCTTTCCAATTTTTTACCTTGCGCTCGTAAAGATTATTGCCTTGTATAAAATCAGGTATAAAACTTGATATATCCAGATCCAGCTCGTTAATTTTTCTTCCTACATAGTAAGGATTTGCATGAGCAATTATTGTGTAATCAGCGCTGATAAGAATACCGTATCCGCCGTCATTAAGTTCCGCGCTGACCGCAATGCCGCCGATTGAATTAAGAGGAATGTCAATAGCGGCAACGCCGGCATGCTCGTCATTTCTGCCATGAACGCAGAGTGAATAAGTAATAAAAAACCCGTCTGATATATTGTTACTAAAATGCGGTTCTGTCTCGGAAATATTGCCGCAATTATTCAGCGCGTTTGTATACCATGTCTGTTTTACCGGATTAAAATCATCAGGCGGGACCCAGTCAATACCATTTAAAAAAACAGCTTCATTAAAACCTTTTTCAAAATAACCGTAAAGACCGTTAATATTTTTTAATCCCGATTTTTCGGATATTGCGTAATTGGACATAACATCAATATAACGCTGTAATCCTTTGATGTTATTTTCGGATATCATCTGCTGCGCGGTTTGCATAAAACTTTCAAGTATAATTCTGTAAGCAGACAGCTCTGAATTTATTTGTTCATTGGTAAAAGAGAGTATGCTGTCGGAGTTT
>Ga0209755_10009366_pt1 | contig 10353 bp, 1 predicted proteins | sample TergutCo191P1_FD_187301 | JGI IMG/M metagenome (GOLD analysis project Ga0209755, IMG submission 187301) | Cornitermes sp. P1 segment gut microbial communities from Petit-Saut dam, French Guiana - Co191P1 (SPAdes) (version 2) | ecosystem: Host-associated > Arthropoda: Insects > Digestive system >...
CGTGACCTCGTTGTCTTTGGGATTCACCACCCAATATTCCTGCACGCCCGCATCCTCGTACAGGACGCGTTTTTTCGCCATCTCGAACACGGTATTCGAGGGGGACAGAATCTCGATCACCAGATCGGGCGCACCCCTTATGCCTTCATCCGCCAGCTTGCTCTCGTCGCAGACGACCAGGATATCCGGCTGGACAACCGTGTCATCGTTCTCGCCTAATTCTTCCTCGTAGAAAAGTCGAACATCGCAGGGAGCGCAATACACCTCGCAAGGCTTTCCCTCCAAATGGTTGTTGATAGGGCCAAGTATCCCCACCAAAACAGCCTGATGCCTGCGGCTCGGCGAGGCCATCGCAAAAGCCTCGCCGCGGATAAGCTCGTAACGCTCGCCCTCCTTGAGTTCCCACGCCTTGTAGTCGGCATAGGTGAAGCGGCGTTCTAGTTGTTCCTTCGGCAATGCACTCATAACTTACTCCCTTGACTAACGCTTTGCGAACACTGAATCAAACTCGATGGCGAAACCAGGCAGAACGCCGACCGGAACCGCACCGGCGACTTTGTGAATCCTGCTGTCAAAAACCCCGTCGTCCTGTAGCCGATGAACCGTGACCGCGCTTTTGTTGGGATTCACCACCCAGTATTCCCGCACGCCCGCATCCTCGTACAGGTCGTGCTTCTCCGCCATCTCGATGGCGGAGTTCGACGGGGACAAAACCTCGATCACCAGATCGGGCGCGCCCCTTATGCCTTCATCCGCCAGCTTGCTCTCGTCGCAGACGACTAGGATATCCGGCTGAACGACCGTGTCGTCGTTTTCGCCCAGTTCCTCATCGTAAAAAAGCCGGACATCGCAGGGGGCGGAATAAGCCTGGCAGGGCTTCCCTCGCAGATAATTATACAGCTGGCCGACTATTTCCCAAGAAACAGCCTGATGCCTGCGGCTCGGAGCGGCCATCGCGAAAGCCTCGCCACGGATAAGCTCGTAGCGTTCGCCCGGTTTGAGATCCCACGACTTGTAGTCGGCGTAGGTGAAACGGCGATTCGGTTCCGCCTTTGGCAATGCCCCCATAATTCGCTCCTCAGCCCACAGTACAAAAGCCGGCGCAAATCCTTGCGCCGCAACCAACAATTCGAATGCCGCGGGCACGCCCTGCCCCGCAAGTTTCCCTCGAAAATAATTCTCTTGCGCGAAAGGCCCTTTGCAAGAACCATTTCGCACAGGAGCTCTCGCCTATCACTGCCCTTCAAACGTTACGTTGGGCCAGAAGAAGTACCCGATGCGGAACCTGTTGTCGCCCGAACCGCTGGCGTAGCCTATCGCCGCGCCCCATGCGCGCCCCTGCGTTCCGCCGCCCGAGGGTCTATTGGCAGATGCCATAACCTGTGCCGCCGTAGGCGCAGCAGCAGAAACGCCATGCCTCGATGGCGGCCATGCCTCGATGTTGAGACGATCGTATGCCACCCTGAAAGGTGCCGCCATCTGCACGGCTTCCCATCCTGCAATGCTAAACGCAGCACCTCTAACCCGGCAGTGGTTCGGCCTGGTAAAGTGCACGTTTGTGCCCATGTTGTCGGCGGCGCCGGCAGTGCTGCCAGCGCGACTGAGATACGCCACGCGGATGCCGTCGAAGTTGCCAGATCGGTCGTTGTAGGCGTAGACGATCCAAGGGTTGCCCCAGTGGTCAAGAGAGATGTCCGTCCAGCGACCCACGCCGTTCACGTTGTCCACGACCCTGGCATTTTCGCCAAACCGCGAAGTAAGAGTGCCGGTACCTGTCAACGTAGCGGAGGTATGAACCAACGCACCATGCCGCTGATTGAAGAACGCAAGGTGAATAACTGGTGTGGCAGCCCTGGTGTCAATCGCCATGCTGACGTACCTGCCGGAGCCTCTGTGCAGGAGATGATCCTCATACAGCACCCAGTGCCGCTCAAAGTCGTCCCCCGTAGGAGCGACTCCCGTCCCAGTCGCTATCCTCAAGCTGTCGTTCGCAAAGTCGAAGTAAGCGACAACCGGATCCGCGCCACCCGCCGTACCACCACCAGTAAAGCCAACCGCACTGAACAAGCCAGCGTCGGCGGAGCGCGTAACGCCATCGGTAACAATGGTGCGACCGAGAATACCAATGCCAGTGTTGGCGTTTATATCCATGTCGAATGTGGCGCTTGCGATTCGGAATTCCCAATCACGAGCCCCAGCACCAGTAGCACCTGAGCCTCCTGCAACCCTAGTCGCAACGAAGGATATGACACCGTTAGCGGGAACCGGGCGCGTTATGGTGTAAGAGGATATTTCCGTACCAGTTGCCCCTCCATGGGAAGAGGGAGCACCGGTACCAGCATCCCAAACAGTACCAGTGTGAACCGTAAAATTCCTGCTCCCTGCCGGATTTATCCCTCCTGTGGCTGTTCTCCTTCTGGTTTGAACAACAAACGTAACGGAATAACTCCGCAGATGCTGGGGAATGGTTAAAACAACGCGAGAGGTATTAGTCTGAGCATTAGCACCGCCCGTACCAGCACTAGAAACCATGCGGAACCAGCCAGTCGGCGTCGTTATCGTTCCAAAGCCCGCTGCCGTACTCATGTCATGCACAAAAGTACCCTGAGGAAGGTTACCATCATCAGGGGCGGTAAGCACCTCCTCATCCTGCGCACCGCCGTCTATGACAACCCTGGTATTGGTGGTGCCATCTCTGGTGACAAACACCAAGCTCCTGTTGTACGTGTCGTAGACAGTCGTGAAAAGCCTGCCAGGGTCTGCGGCGGCAGTGGCAGAGTTGGGAGCGGCATTGCTAACGCGAATATTCTGCCAGCGGTTGGTCGGCGTGCCACTACCACCAAGAATTTCGGCACCGCCCCCCTGCACGCCTACACGCGGCCTAATTCGGACAAGAGGATTCCCGTCGTTCTGTAGAACGTATGCAACATTGGGCCAGTTTTGACCACCGTCAATGCGGCCGTGAAACATGCTGATGTCTGGATTCACTAGGGGCTCGCCAGGGGTACCAGTGTTTATTTGGGTAACGGTGGCTGAGTTCAAAACTCCCAAACCATCGTTTCTCCCGTAGTGGACATTTGCGGTACCGAAAACCGACCATGCGCCGTGCAGCCTGCCGTGCGATGACGCTGGGTTATTACCAGCGCCGGCACCAGTCAAGGCCCCCCCGGTAAACTCAAGAGCCATGCCGGGGTGGCTAAGACCCACGCTGTTTGCAAGCGGCCCCATGTGGGTATGCGGGTAATCCGAATCGTCGGTACGCCAGATGTGGGCATAGAGCCTGTTGTTCCACAGCGCGGCGCGGGTGCCAAAAAGGTGGTCGTCCCTGTTCCAGAACTGGCTGATATTGGCGCGGTGGTTGTGATCCCTTGTGCTGCCATCTCCAAAAGCAGTTCCGCCTACGGAAAGCTCTATCCTGCCGCTGACGGCATTTGCCGGCATATCGAAGGTAACCCTGTTGCTGGTACGCGTCGGCTCCGCTGCGGTGTTTAAGGCAAGCGCTGTAGTGGTACGTCCTGCCACAGTATAGTGATTCAGCCTCAAGGTTGGCGCGGTATCGGCATTGCCAAGGTTCCAGCCCAGCGCGGCTATTTCCTGCTCGCCCTGATAGAAGCTGTACCAGCCCTGCATGGAGCGTATGGTTCGGTAACGGGCTTGGCGCTCAAACCCGGTAATATACGGCACGACGTTCACGTTGCGCTGGGCAACATGCGAACTTGTCGCTGTCGCACCCTGCCCATCCGTAACCCTTACGCTTACCCTTACGTTGCTCGCAGGGATGCCGCCAGTGACAAGCTCGGTGTCCCAAAGGAAGGACCACTCGACCGCGTGGCCGAGTACCCGGTCAAAGCTTTCGACAACGCCGACGTCGGAAAAGGCGGCGCCCTCCGGCGGCACCCTAAGGTTGTAGCCGGCCATGTTCGCACCAACCGCGTCGGCCGGGCGACCCACTGTCCGCATCCTGTACACCGGTACCTGTTCGCCGCCTACCGTTTCATTTTCGGCTCTCCATTCAAGGATGGGGAACCAGTTGGTGTTGTTACCCGGGTTAGCTGGCTCCGTTGGCGTTGCATCCGCAAGGGTTATCGCAAGCTCCACGCGCTGTATGCGCTCGTTGTCCGTGGCGCGGCCGCGCAGTATTACCCGTCCGCTTACGTGGTCAACGGTGAACGCTGATTGGTGGGCAGGGTTCCTGTTGGCCGGATCAAAGCCGTTTACCCAAGACGGAGGCGCAGGGGTGAATATCCCCGAACCGGAACGCGGCTCGATGTGGCCAGACCTTGCCGGCGCGCCTGTGGTGTTAGTGTTGAACAGGCCGCCGCGGTTGCGATTCGCCGGCAGGAGATTGCCGCCACCGTCCCATCCCGCGGACTGCGGGTTAAGAGCGTTCCTGATGGTATTGCTTCTGGAAGCAGGGGTATTGTTGTTGCCGGGCGCCACTCCGGTCTCAAGGAACGGGTTAAGGTCGTGGAGCGTGGCCACGGGCCGAACTCTGTCGAACAGGAACACGTCCATTGCCAAGACCGCCGCGGCGTGAAGCTGCTCGTTTTCGACTCGCGACGGGGTAGGTGTCCATGTGGCCAGACCAGCGGCGGTCGTCGGCGGGTTCGTCGCCGTCACGCTGTCCCACACCCTTATCAGGAAGAATGGCCTGTTCGCCATGCGCTCGGCTTCGTCGTCTGCATCACTAAGCGTTTCACCAAGGACGAAGTGCGGTATCCTATTGGCAGCATTGTCGTCCTGGGTTGCGCGGAAATCATCCTCGTCAAAGCCCAGTCTAGGAATGGGATTGACGCCCCCGCGATAACCGAGAGGCCCAGCAACTTCAGGTCCAGCTCCCTGCGTGTACACCCAGACGTGGGTGCCGGGCATGGCCGCCGCGTCTACCAGTCCGGACGGGACAAAGTGCGTGCCGCGAGCCGGCGTGCTGGTGCCCGTGTATCCAAGATCGTTCCACGCATCTATTGGGGCGAGGCCCGTGGCATCGACGGTGAACAGATAGATGAAGTTATCGCCTTGCGCCGTTCTACGGGCTCTCAAGATATCAAGACCGGCTGCATCCAACTGAACCCTTTCCCTAGTGACGTGCTGGAGCCGGAAGTTCAAGGGCGCGTTTCCGTAAATGGTATCAACGTCAAAGCCCAGATGCCTGTTCCGGACGGTCCAGCCCGTGTCGATGAAGCCTTCGGGATTCGCCCCGGAAGCAAACTGCAGCGATTCCAGAGTCAGGCCCGGAACGGGTCTGTTTCCGCCATCGCGGGTATCCAGCGTTATCCGGCGGATCTGCGGCATCTCGTTCTGGATTATGATGTTCTGCTGGTACAGCGTGGCGTTACCGGCCGTATCCACCACGATGTACCTAAGCGTGAGCGGGCCGTCGGGCAGCCGGGTGGTGTTCACCGAGAACATCCACTGGACGGCCCTGCCACCGGCGCTGTCAATCCACAGGTGCCCCCTGTCCCTGCCCTGCGGCATTCCGGCGGTTTCCGCGGAGATTCTCATGATCCACTCGTTGCCTGCCCCGCCGTTGTATGTCTCGCTGGGGATGGCGGTGGGTATGCGGATGTCGGAGGATATACGATCGCCGTCCGCATCAAGGATGCTCTCCACGAAATTGCTAATGGTCATGCCGTCCACCGTCGCGGTCCTGCCGGTCCAGACATCGTGGAACATTGGCCCGGTAGTAGCTATGGGCATGGTGCCTGTGTCGTTGCCATCAAAGGGGCCTGTGTGGGCAATGAACCGCGGGGTCGTCGTGCTGTTTACCCTGCTCTCGAACCAAGCGTACACCCTGTCGATTCTGGCCCCGACATGGTTTCTGTCGATGGTCGTCGGGGGCGTGCCAAGGGATACGCTCCCGTCCAAAACCCTGCCTTGGAACGATTCCCATGCCCCGGCCCGCGTCCCGGGCGTGTTGTAGCTTTCGTCGGCTATCGGCGCGAAGTTGTCGATAAACATCGTCAGCGTAAGGGTGGTTTCCGACGGCGGGGTCATGTCGTCCCGCACGCGAATTTCCACGCGGTACTCGCCGCCGCTGTTCGCCCACTGGCCGTCGCGGATTCTGCCAAAGTCCGGGCTCTGCTCGGCTGCGAGTCGCATGGAGTCCAGCGTGTACACAATGCGGGCTCTCTGCCTTCCGCCGTCAAGCCATTCAAGGGTAAGGCCATCCACGCCGGTTGATGCCGCGGTAAGATTGACGGACTGGTTAGTGCCGGCGCCGGGCAACTCGTCCGGCCGCACTATCCTGATCTCCGAGATTTCCATGCCATACGTTGCGTCAAGATCCGCGGTTATCCTGAACGTGCCGCGGTGCGGGTTATCATGGTCAGTGCCCTCGCTGTTGCGCCCGACAGCGTTGATGCCCACAACCCGCGTGACATCGATCATCGGCGCGGATAACCTAAGGTAGAACATCCTTCTGTTCGGCACGGGGTCGTCGAACGTGCCTCCGTCGCCGGTGCCGCCTATGCTCATTTTCCTTTCGTCCCGGTTGTTAAGGGCGATCGTCTCAACCATCACGAAGAGCATGTCGTTTTCCGCATCCGGTGGAGCCGGTAAGCCAGTACTGCTGACAAAGCCCATTCCGGGTCTCGTGCCAACCGTGTTCATCAGATCGGTGATTTCGCCGTCGGCGTTCAAGAGGAAGTTCCATGTGGTAATGCCGCCGGCTGGTTCCGTGGCTGCCGGGAACCAGTACTGCTCGCCCGTTTCCCAAAGATCGTGGTACTCAAGACGCGCTTGGACACCTGCCACGGTCGTGTCAACCGTCGCCAAGCCAAGCAGGTCGTCCGGGGTCGCCACTCGCAGGAAGTAGTACGTTCTGTCGGCAGGCTGCAGATCGGGGTCAGGATCATGCCATAGGACGAAACCGTCGGGTATCGGGGTAGTCGGCGCGGGTCGCGGCCTGCCTACCCAGACGCGGTACAGAACGTGGCTCACATACACGCCGGGCATAGCTACTTCCGCAAAACCGTCAAAGGTAACGGCACCGCCCCTTGGGCTGTCTCTTGGGCCCACCCTGTCGGCCGGGGTCTCGATCCTGTTGACCGGCCTGTCGGCATCCGGGTTGATCCGAATTACCCGGTGGAAGTAGCCGGCGTTCCCGGCGCCGTCCACCACGCGGAACCATATCGGCATCTCAAGGAAGCCGTCGTCGCCGCTCGGGAGCGATATGCGCGCAACCCCGCGCCAGTCGGTTTTGCGGGCGAAATCTAAGAGATCCACCGTGTCGGCCTGCATCTCCCAGCTGTGCAGTATGCCCCTCGTGACGCGCAGGCCATATTCTTCGAGTATGTAGTTCAGGTCTGCCAGCTCGTCCTCGTCGTTGGTCATCTCGAACCAGCTTTCCGCGTTCCCAAAGGATGCATCGTTGCGGGCGGTATCGTTGGCCGCGGCGGTGGTCGCGCTTGTATAGTGCGCCACCAGCGCGTCCGCATCGGGGAACTCGTTGCCAAGCAGGCCGAAGCGGAACCAAGCCCTCGCCGGGCCGCTTTCCACCTCGCCGGTATCGAAGGTCTCGCCGCTTATCGACACGCGCGCCTCGCCGCCCAGGGCCTCGCCCACATCCGGGGTAGAGAACGTCCCGCCCGGCGACGTGTTGTCAAGGCCGAAGCCTCGCCTTATCTCCGAGCGATTGCCGGAAAAGTCATAGGCGGTCACGATCGCCGTATGCATGCCGTTACGCGGCTGGCCGTCGGCGAGCGGTATGGCTATGTCAAAAATCTCTGTCAGGCTTTGCCCGAAACCAAGATCGTCCCATGTTCTGGTATTCACCATTTCAGAGGCCGCATTTTCGATGCGGAGGGTTATGCTGGCAATCCTGTTGCTATCGCTGGCGAATACGTGGAAGCCGAGACCGCCGTCATCGAACACCTCCACGCCGGAGGTGCCGGTGCCGAAGCGCGACGACATGTTCTGCGGCGGGTTCACGTGGAAGCGAAGAACCGGCGAGACATTGTCAAAGTAGAAGTACAGCCATTCCGACTCCACGGGATTGCCAAACATTACGGCGACATCGTTGTCGAATTCCCCGGTCCACGAGTAATCCGTCGCGCGTATCTGCAAGCCGTACAGCCCTTCGACAAGACCCAAGCCGCCATCACCCGCGGGAACGCCAAGAGCAGGCGTGCGCCAGATGCGGTTACTTGCGCTGCCGGAAAGATCTATCGGCCCCCAATCGCCATAAGTCCACACGCCGCCTTCGGAATGATCGGCATCCCAGTTCCACGTCCGTATCCTGAATTCCACCGTTCGAACGGCGCTGTCGTCCGTAACCGTGCCGTGTATCGTCTGGCCGGCGCCGCGGAACTCCAAGGCCCCCGGCATCCCGGGCGTAAAGCCGAGGTTGGTCGGGCCCTCCGGCGGGGCGTTGGAATGGGTCGTCTCGGACAGGAAGTAAATGCTTGGCCGCGAGGTGTCCTTGGTGAAGGTCCAGACGTCTGGCCCCGAGGTGCCGGGCGTTCTCCAGTCCAGAGAGACGACCTCGATCTCGTAGGTTTCCCCAGCGACAAGGTTAGAGTAGACATCATGGCCAAGGTAGAATCTCCATACCATGTTCCACGCGTACTCGTACCTGTCCCTATCGTCGTTCCAATGCGAATCCCATTCCCAAGTCGCATGGGCATCGCCGTCCAAGTCGGATACCTCGCCGTCCAAACGCTGGGACTCGTCCCTAATGATGAACGCCGTGCGCTCGAAACCGGGCCTTCTAAGCGTGAGCCTTACGCCGCGCAGGGTGGCATCGCGTGCCGTGCCGCTCATCGTAAGGACGGCGGCGGTGTCGTCGTAGAACTCGGCCGGGGGCCCAAGCACGCGGGTGTGCTCGGGCTGCGCGGACAGAGAAAGGCTCGGGGCTGCGCGGTCAAGGCGGAAGTACAGCGGCGGGTACGTCTCGACAGGGTTGCCCGCAGCGTTGTCGCCGAACCAGTCGGTATCGTCATTAAACCAGTTGGGGCCGGCGGCGGTGAACCACGAGGAGTCCATCGCCCGTATCCGTATGCGGTACAGGCCGTCGGCAAGGTCAAGGCCGCCGTCCGCGTTGCCAAGGGCCGGCGTGCGCCAGATGCGGTTGCGGGGGCCGCCGGTAAGACTGCCGCCGTTGCCAGAGCCGTCCGCGCGTATCTCCCTCCAGCCGTCCGCGTCACCGGGCGCGGCAAACACGGGGGCCCACCTTTCGACCCACTGGCCGTCTTCCTGCACCCAATAGCTTCGCTCTATCCTGCTCTGCACCGATCGGATGTCGCTGTGCTCGTCGGCGACCGTGCCGTGTATGGTCTGCGACTCGCCGATAAACACCATGTTGTTGGCGGTGCCAAAGCCGATCTCCGGCGAATCGGGATCCTTGGTGAATGTCCATACGCCGGGCGCCGAGATGCCGCCCGTTCTCCAGTCCAGAGAGACGACCTCGATCTCGTAGGTTTCCCCTGCGGCAAGCCCCTCGTAAACGCCCCGGTTAAGGTCGAATTCCCATTCAAGGTTCCATCCGGCCCCGTCCCATTCCCATGTCGAGCGGACACTGCCGTTCAGGCTGGATGCCTCGCCGGGCAGAAGGTAGGACTCGTCCCTAAGGATAAACGCCGCGCGGGAAAAGCCGGGCCTTCTAAGCGTGAGCCTTACGCCGCGCAGGGTGGCATCGCTTGCCTCGCCGCGCATGGTAAGGACGGTGTCGTCGTTGTCGCCGAACTCGGCCGGAGGCCCAAGCACGCGGGTGCGCTCGGGCTGCGCGTCCAGAGAAAGCTCCGGAGGGGCGCGGTCGAGGTGGAAGAACAGCCAGCCCGACTCGTAGGGGTTTCCTGCCGCGGTGGGCAGGAAATTGCCGTCGCCGTCGGTGCCAAGCCAGTTGGCCCTATAGAAACTGCCGTCATCATCGGTGTCAAACCAGTCGTCGCCGGCGGCGGTGAACCACGAGGAGTCCATCGCCCGTATCTGTATGCGGTACAGGCCGTCGGCAAGGCCAAGACCGCCTTCTGCCACGGGAACGCCAAGAGCCGGCGTGCGCCAGATGCGGTTGCGAAGGCTGCCCGTAAGATTGCCGCCGTTGCCGGCGCCGTCCGCGCGTATCTCCCTCCAGCCGTCCGCGTCGCCGGGCTCGGCAAACACGTTCTCCCAGTCCACGACCCATTCGTCCGCCGCGTTCCGGATCCAGCTCTGGCGCTGAATCCTGCTCTGCACCGATCGTATGTCGCTGTGCTCGTCGGCGACCGTGCCGTGTATCGTCTGCGAGTCGCCGATGAACACGAAGCCGTCCTCCGTGCCAAAGCCGATCTCCGGCTGGTAGGGATCCTTCGTGAAGGTCCAGACGGCCGGCTCCGAGTTGCCGCCGTGCTCCCTCCAGTCATGCGCGACGACCACTAT
>Ga0209755_10009368_pt1 | contig 10352 bp, 9 predicted proteins | sample TergutCo191P1_FD_187301 | JGI IMG/M metagenome (GOLD analysis project Ga0209755, IMG submission 187301) | Cornitermes sp. P1 segment gut microbial communities from Petit-Saut dam, French Guiana - Co191P1 (SPAdes) (version 2) | ecosystem: Host-associated > Arthropoda: Insects > Digestive system >...
GTTCAACTTTGGACATAGGTGTTTTGGGTTGTATCGGTATACTTTAACATAAGGAACACCCTCCCGAAGTCTGGCACATTCCTCCTGGGACACCCTGTATATATATATATATATATATATGTCGCGCAGTGGGCCCTTTAAATAGCCGAACGGCCACTAAAGTGGTCGGGGGCAGGGGGATTTAACTCCAGCGAAAAAGATTTAATTCTGGCGGCTAAGGGTTAAACCACTCCAGTTCACTCCAGCTTCTAGTCACCTGGTTTGTGGCCAGTGTCGCAACCACAGCTTGATAAAATGAACTCTGAATTAACTGCTCATCCAAATAAGACTTACTAAATTAACCGTAATGGATGCATACTTTCCATGTCATTTCTTCCTATGGCACAGTTCTGTGCAACCACAAACAATTTTGGATTATGTGTTCCAACAAACTGCAATATAAGCTGCTGAGTATAACGCAATTCATATCCATAACAAGGAGAAGTTTCTGGTTCAAAAGGGCCCCTTCTTAATAACGTATTACTTTTTGTCAGTTTAGGCTGGATTGGCTTAAGGGGAGGTAAACTTCATACCACATATGCACCATAATATCTACCATTACTATGAGTGAGCTGTTATTTAAATTTTAGTCCATGGTTTATGAAAAATTTATTATATGAACAGAAAAAGGTAAAATTATAAAATAAACAGCACCATGTGAAAAATAAAACAGAGATTATGCAGCATGTCTTAGAAACACAGATAGATTTCTTTGTTGTCTCAAAATATGAAATTAATTTCTAGAGGTGTTTTTTTTACATGAGTTTACATATGTGAACACAGGACATTTAAAGGTTATTTGTGCAACATCATATGCACGCATGTGTTACACATACATCAACATCTATGGTTATGTTATGTGTTTCTATCATAGTGACACAGGTACAAATTGTGTCTGCTTCAAGGTTCCATATTAAAAATAAGTTTAGTTTGCACGATGCCATTACATTATTATGACTGTTAGACAGAAAATTTACAAGATACTCAACAGGAGTGTGATTTGTTTTCCCTAGCAATACTAAAGTGTTAACAATTCAACACCTTGAAACACTGTTGTGTAAGAGAAACAACATCTTTAACTGAAAATGTTAGTAAGATCATAACACATATGTCTTCATTTATGATTGGGAATTCGTGCAAGTGTAATGGGTATCCTGCTGAATTAAGGTGCTAAAGTCCATGGCTAGACTACATGTTTCAATTTTTCCACACACAAACATTGGCATCCTTTCTTCATTAAGAACACCTTACACCAGAGATGGCAAATTTTATGATGGTGCATGGCCAAATTGTCTATAAACTTGGAAATAAATTCTGTTGTGTGCTGATGGGGATTTCGAAGAGCAAAATAAGATCCTGGAGCCTTGCATAATTATTATTATTATTTCATTATTATTAATGCATAATATAATGATTATATTATATTTCTAATAATGGTCTCCTTGAGGAATGCAATAAGGCAGAAAATGTGGAAGTAACTAGGGCTCCTACAACCTCCTGTTTTAAAAGAAGAATGTAAAATGTTTTGTCCATTGTCATGCATAGACACAGTCACCACCAACCTGGTACCCCATTGCTAAATATCCAGTAAACACTTTGCACCACTCTTGATTTGTGGAAAATGTTACATCTGCAGTATTATTTGGTGGCAATGGTAATTCATATACAATCTCTATGAAGTCCAATATGTGCCTACACACATATTCTTCACAGTATAAAGACGGCGGGGGGACAGCAGTGAATGCCGCATGCCATGGAGATCTTTCTGCATGCCACAGGTTCACCAGCCGTGCCATACACTATTAATGTTTATACCCAGCAATGTAACTGCATGAAAATTATACTGTGTATATTAAATATACATATTCTTTAATACAGGGTCCGCCAAAAAAAAATGTATACACACTTTAACGAAAGAAAACTCATGTTGTGTGTTAGTGCTAACTTTAATTATACATCACAAGTTGAATACACGTTACAGTAGAGCACAATACAAGTTTCCTGCACCTGTACAGTTAATGGAGGTGCTCAAAGTGGTTGCCGTTAGCGGCTAGACACCTATTACAACGGCGAGCAGTTGAATGAGCAACCTCGGTCAAAGTGTTTATGGGGATTGCTGCACATGCCGCTCTAATGTCTCCACGAAGGTCCCCCAGCATAGCCAGTTTCTTGTGATACATGACATCCTTCAAAGTCCCCCAGAGGAAAAAGTCCAGAGGTGTTAAATCTGGTGAACGTGGTGGGAATTCAAATGCACCTCTTTGTCCTATCCAGTGTCCTTACAGATTCTCATCCAGGAAAGCCTGCACATCTCAGGGTTAGTGTGGGGGTGCCCTGTCTTGTTGGTAGAAGAAATCACTGTTTTCATAAAGTGCACATATAGCTGGTAAAATGGATAAGCGTAGCATATCCAGATATGCTTCACCAGTAACAGTACCTTCAAAGAAGAAGAATCCTATTTAAACCTCTAGCTGACAGTCCACACCAGACATTCACCCCCCGTAGATTGACCACCTTGCCAACATGAACGTGTAAATTTTCTGGTGCCCAGTAAACGCAATTATGACAATTCACTGTTCCATCAAGCTTGAATTGGGCCTCATCAGACGACAATCTTTGTCACAAACTCTTTGTCCTCATTTACCATTTGCTGAAACCACTCACAAAACTGCATTTGGCGATCTGGATCGTCATCATTTATTGCGTGCAAAAATCTGGGGATGTACACTTTTCACTTAAAGGCTTTCAGAATGCATTGTACACTTCTACTGCTACCCCCTGTTTCACGTGCACAGTGTGTAGCAGACTTCCGTGGCAACGTTGTAAACCTTTCCAAAACCATAGCCGAAGAAGCAGGACTTGTGGCTGTAAGAGGTCTTCTGGATCTTCCCCTGTGCACATCACAAATGGTACCATGTGTATCAAACTTGTCACAAAGTTGTGTAATTGTCAAGCGTGTTCGAGGTTGTTTGAAACTCATGCTTCCATTGACGCTGAATTTGAGCAACTTTTTCAAACTTGATATACCACCTTAAAATGGACTTTTGTTCCTCAAATGTCAACCATGCTCTGGCCATCTTCTTTCACTATCATATGTCATACATCACATGATCTTACAGTCATGCGAGTAGTGACATCTGTTGAGAAAACACCATACTATGACATACTGTATTGTAATAATTCAATTCAATTTGAAAATGTCGCTGAAGTTCAATGTACAGTACAAGTGTACGACACATTCTGAAAGCCTTTAAGTGGAAAGTGTACATCCCCAGATTACTACACGCAATAAATGACGACAATCTGGATCGCCAAATGCAGTTTTGTGAGTGGTTTCAGCAAATGGTAAATGAGGACGAAGAGTTTGTGACAAAGATTGTGTCGTTTGATGAGGCCCAATTCAAGCTTGATGGAACAGTGAATCGTCATAATTGCATTTACTGGGCACCAGAAAATTTACACGTTCATGTTGGCAAGGTGGTCAATCTACGGGGGGTGAATGTCTGGTGTGGACTGTCAGCTAGAGGTTTAAATAGGATTCTTCTTCTTTGAAGGTACTGTAACTGGTGAAGCATATCTGGATATGCTACGCTTATCCATTTTACCAGCTATACGTGCACTTTATGAAAACAGTGATTTCTTCTACCAACAAGACGGGGCACCCCCACACTAACCCTGAGATGTGCAGGCTTTCCTGGATGAGAATCTGTAAGGACACTGGATAGGACAAAGAGGTACATTTGAATTCCCACCACGTTCACCAGATTTAACACCTCTGGACTTTTTCCTCTGGGGGACTTTGAAGGATGTCATGTATCAGAAGAAACTGGCTACACTGGGGGACCTTTGTGCAGGCATTAGAGCAGCATGTGCAGCAATCCCCATAAACACTTTGACCGAGGTTGCTCAATCAACCGCTTGCCATTGTAATAGGTGTCTAGCCGCTAACGGCAACCACTTTGAGCACCTCCATTAACTGTACAGGTACAGGAAACTTGTATTGTGCTCTATTGCAACATGTATTCAACTTGTGATGTATAATTAAAGATAGTACTAACATACAACATAGAGTTTTCTTTCTTTAAAGTTTGTATACATTTTTTTGGCGGACCCTGTATATTTATAACTGTTGTCTCTAACATTCTATACCAAGCTGTATTACACATACAATGGCTGGTAACACAAGATCCTCACAGATAAAAAAACTCACAGACAAATTATAAAACCACAAACATTTAACATCAGGGTTCAGGTCTCACTTTAGTGACACGTTTAGGAACTGAGGATGAAGGTAAGAATTCACAAATAGTCATGGAGATCAGGATCTTGGGTTTCATTTCCATGCAGTTAGCTGCAAGATAATTTATGGTAGAAAGATGAGGATTTCTCATTTCATATTCATGCTGTGAATTTTGTTGCATCACACTATAAGGCAATCCTGCTTCAGACAGGGAAAAACACTGCTGGCAGCAGACAAAAAACATAAATTTTTGTCAATATTTCTGGACCATAGTAAAATATTTTACCGTAAACAGCCAGTATATTGAATAAACAAAAGTGTGTTAAGGGACCTATACAGGCATATCGCGCACGTGCACGCACGCACGCGCGCGCGCGCGCACACACACACACACACACACACACACACACACAATGCTAGTCCTGCATTCTGCATAGCACATACACCATAATCTAAACTGGAAGGAGTTCCAGGCAAGTGTAATGCACATTTGTAATTTCGGTAGCTTAGAAACATTTGCAATTTTAAGATTTGGTAACTTTGAAAATGGTACATTGTGTAAAACGAGGAAACGACACACTTTGTCAGAAGCTGAGCTTAGCGATTACCACACTGTAAACTGTTTTATAAACCAGCCAATTTACAGAAAGTTATGTCAACGTGTGGCAAATGGCTGACAGCGCTCCACTTCCACACAGCTTCAAAGACTGTTATAGTATGGGATGTACGAAACTAAGCTAAGATGATGTAAGTTTTTGTTAACACATACAGAAATGCATGACATAAGCAAATCGCCTTTATATATTTTTACGAATATTTGACTAGTGAACTTACTTTTGGCGTAACTTTTGATCAATGAAGATTGGAACACAATACTGATGCTGTATCGCTGTCTTGAAGAAGACTGCCAGCTGTGAAGAATTTCTGAAGGAATGAAGGCTGACATGCTGGTCAACATAGCGTACCGCTTGATTATTGAAGGTGAGCCACTTTGGCTGAACTCAATTTTAAAGTAAATTTGAAATTTTACTTTGGAAACTTACGGGATAAATTGGTTATATAAAGGCAAGACAGCTAGTTGTGCCTAAATTTTAGAACTTTGACTTGCGAGTGTAATTTTGCTAAGGAAGACACTTTGACCCTTATATGTGTAAATTTGTACATAACCGCAGTAAAATAGAATTTAGCTTTAACCGTTGTCATTTGACTTGGGTCATACAGTTCTAGATCCTAACCCTATTCGAATCAAGTCCCCTGATTCTGGTGGCACGCTACCTCCTTCTTGACATGAACAGACCATTGGTGACAGTAGGAATCCTTTCCCCCTGTATGTAGTACTAATGGAGCAGTTGGTTTCAGTTCACTCTCAACCAAAGTGGCTCACCTTCAATAATCAAGCGGTACGCTATGTTGACCAGCATGTCAGCCTTCATTCCTTTGGAAATTCTTCACAGTTGGCAATCTTCTTCAAGACAGCGATATAGCGTCAGTATTGTGTTCCAATTTTCGTTGGTCAAAAGTTACGACAAAAGTAAGTTCACTAGTCAAATATTCGTAAAAATATATAAAGGCGATTTGCTTGTGTCATGCATTTCTGTATGTGTTAACAAAACCTTACATCACCTTAACTTAGTTTTGTACATCCCATACTTTAACAGTCTTTGAAGCTCTGTGGAAGTGGAGCGCTGATGTCAGCTATTTGCCACACGTTGACATAACTTTCCGTAACTTGGCTGGTTTATAAAACAGTTTACAGTGTGGTAATCGCTAAGTTCAGCTTCTGACAAAGTGTGTCTTTTCCTCGTTTTGCACAATGTTCCATTTTCAAAGTTACCAAATCTTGAAATTGCAAATGTTTCTAAGCTACTGAAATTACAAAAGTACATTTCAAGTGTGCATTACACAAGGATTGCCAACCTAAGTGTATGTCACACCTGCCAAGCAAACAAGATATCAAGAAAGATTAGGCACAGTAAACCCATTTCCTATGTTGCTCTCTAAGCCCCATCCTGAGTCACTTAATCATTTGTTATTGTGCCACATTTATGTAACTAACATTACAAGATACAGCTAAGACTTAAAATCCATACCTTAAGTTTCTGTTACAAAATGGAACCTCAAAGCCTAACTTAGGTCATTATAAGAGAGACCAGGCTTTGCCAGAATACAGTTCATGTTATAAATGCATACTGGCAACCCAACTTGAGTTTCAAACAATAAACAGTAACCTCCAAGCACAAACTTGGCCATTTAATTCGCTCTGTTTTTAATGAACCTGTCACTAAAACAAAACCGCCAATTTTTTTCCCCCACCAATGTCTGAGTGAATAAAATGAAACCTAATCTTGATGGGGAAATAAAAGGTAGAACTTCCTTGAATACACAATCCTTCTTTACTAGAATGCAATCTGTTTAAAAAGTATGCTGGCAACCAGAAACTATTACACTGAAACATGAAAAATCGTAACATCTGCAGAGTAAATATTATTCTTCCATGAACCTGGAATACCATTATGTGATGTGCTGTAGTGGCAACCCTGATCTAATGTGATCTCAAAAGTATAAGATGTGAGAATTACTGGATACAGCCACAGTATACATCATATTAAGGTGGTAGTCTGGTAAAAAGTAATGCTTTCAAAGATTAAATAGTCACTTTTAAAGGATTCTGACAATGGTATATGTCTAAAGGTTTACAAATTCCAGGAGACTACATTTTGTACAGTGGTACGTAACATTTGTGGGTCTTCAGTATATAACTTACTTCATATCACAGTGCTGGCACTTGCAACATGAGGAGGCTCCTATATTCTGGGGAGATATGTGGCCCCCCTGGTACATGGCCATTGTCATGACCGACATTCTGGCCATTATCAATCACCTCACGCTAATAAAAAACCCACGACGTTAAGGATTTTTTTTTTGGCGTCACACTGTCCAAAATTTCATTCGCAATTAATGAGTCTTGATCATATCCTGTATTAGCTATCACACGAACTGACTTCCCGCCAAAATCTTATACTGTGACCATACATCACTAAAATTGGATGAAAATCGACATGTAATTGAACCAAAATATTAAAAATAAGATATCCAAGTACTTAATATTTTCAGTCTTCCTTCACGATGAATTATCTAGTCAGTAAATACATCTAAATCCAAATTTTTTTGGCTAATGCAAAATGTGGATAGTTTTTAAAACCACGGTACTTCGAAACGTTTGCAACAAACAATTCCTAACAGCCTTACACAAAATTAATATCGTGCCCATGCCAGTTTGTCGTACTCTTCTCGTTATCTAGAAGGGTTATTTTGAAAATACTGTACAGTCCCAAAAATTTGTAAATGTATTAAATAAACAAATGAGAAGGAAATGGCTCTGTACTTGTTTTAATGGGTAATGGAACAATACTAGCTCGTTGCAAATAACGTTTCTCCTAACATTAAGGCCAAACCACATTACATCGACGTTTGTCAAAATACAGATAATAAACAAATATACGTATTCCATGCGTATAAATTACTGCCTAACGTCCATACCTACCGAATATGGTAAGATTTTTAATAAATTCCAAAAACTAGTTCAGATACCCAGTAACCAACACCATCAACACAAAACGTAACTATACGTGTATCTAAAGATGGCAGTGCTATCGCGCAGCGTGTGTTCATATACTTCTTAGGTGAGCGAAACCGCAATCTAATCTAGTTTAAATCCTAGTAATATGTACCATGGAAGTGCCCCAGCAGACACTGTGACTAAACCTCCTAGCAAAGCTTTCCTGATTATTTTACGGTAATGCAGGGATGTTAACAGTACATGAAAAATGCCTCAACCACTGCAGCTCCATCTTCATGTTTCATTAGATGGTACATTATAAACTCGGTGATATATGATGGCCAACAAAGAATACATGGTTAATATGTTCCACAACCATGCATTAGAGAATATCTAAATGTTTTTATTGATTTTATTACATAAGTTTAAATATTCTCTAAAGCATGGTTATGGAACATTTTAACCATTAGCTATCTACGGTACTAAAACGCCAAAGACGCGACAATGCGAAACCAGCGCCAAACGCTTGTACTAATTACAGCTATGAAAGTAGCGGTAGATCCGTCGGTGGAGCAGCCAATAACTAATTTCATTTGCGTAATAAAAACAAATGCATATGTGTAAAACGTTTCATCACACGTTATTAATTACAAATTTTGCCAACGCTTTTGCGGTCATCATCGGGATAGCTTTACAAGAGTACAAAGAATACAAGAATCTGCCATACAGAATACTGGGAACCACGCAATGTTATAATGTCTCAAACACTGAATGTTTCCACTTACACACTTTTGCAATTTAGTCTTAGTACTGTTGTAATGCTACCCTGATGGTAATGACAAAAGCGATCGAAACACGTTGGTATTTAATAACAAGTGATGAGACATATTTCATACGTATGTATTTGTTGATTTTATTACATAAGTTTAAATATTCTCGAATGCATGGTTATGGAACATATTAATCAAGTACTATGTCAACCTTTTGTGCTATTTTGTATTCACCACCACACTTACTGTCATTATTTACAGGCACGTTTTGATGCTAACTATTGCAGCATACATACACTGCAATACACTAAGTACCGAAGGCACAGACGAATAGAATAGGTGTTGGGAAACATTTATGAATAAAGGGAAATTTGATTGGTTGATGAAACGCGTTGGCGACCCTGTGGAAAAGTAGAGGTGGTTGTTGTGTTGGTGGAGTCGCGTGAGCCAGAACATGTAACAAGTGGTGTTGTGATTTAAGTATTTTTTTGTGGTACTATAGACTTATTTGGGCTCGCTACTACGTTATGAATCGAACCAGATCGCCGGATAGGTTTTTGATGTAACATATGGCGACCGTGACAGGACTCTTCTCTATGGACATTTTGAAGAAGAACGGAAAGTATTGCGGGCGGCATTTGGGCGTCTCTACAATACTTGGAACGAAGCTGTTTCGAACTGGGACCCGGACAACAGGGATGACTCCAAAATATGGGCAGATCTAGAGTTATTACGTGAAAAGCAGATGAATTAGCGAAGATGGATGAAGAGGTTATGAATCTAATGTAAGAAGAGGCGGTAGAGGTAAAGCTGGACAAAGAAATATAAAGTGCCGATGTGTACGCAAGTAAATACAAATGAATCAGTTTTTATGTTCAGAAACGTGTAAGTGCTGCTATAAAGGTGGAGGAAGACTGTAATTCCATTTTGAATGTCAGCAAGAGGAAGTTCCAGTTGCCCACTCTGGAATTTAAGAATTTTGGTGGTGATGTGAAGGATTGGTTGACGTTCTGGGTTCAGTTTAAAAAAGATAGATCAAGATCCTGAGATGGATGATGCAGACAAGTTTCAATACTTGCTGCAAGCTACCACACCCAAAACCAGAGCACGGGAGGTGGTGGAGAGTTTTCCCCAATAGGCAGCAACTACAGCAACGCAATGGAATGCTTGAAGGCTCGCTTTGGGCGTGAAGAATTGCTAGTGGAATTTTATGTGAGAGAGTTGCTTAAGTTGACTCTGGTTACGAATTCTAGAAAAGGGAGAGGTATGCTTTCCTCCCTGTATGACAGGATTGAAACACAATTGAGGGCTTTAGAAACGCTGGGGGTGGCTGCTGACAAGTACACAACCATGTTGTTCCCACTGGTGGAGTCCTGCCTATCAGAAGAGGTATTGAGGGCATGGCAGAGGCATAGTAATACCAGTTTCGTTCAACAGAGTGGCCAGACCAGACTTGATAGTCTTATGAGCTTCTTGAAGAATGAAGTAGAGAGTGAAGAGATGATTACTATGGCAATCCAGGGGTTTAGTTTTGGAAACAATGTCAGAGGTATAAAACAGCAAAAGATGGAAGCCAGTAGTCATAACAAAAACGTTGTTCCCACCACAGCTGACCTTGTTAATTACAGACCCAGTAAATTGGCATGTGTATTCTGTGAAGGGTCACATTATAGTGATGTTTGCTTTGAGGCACAGAAAATGAGTAATGAGTAGAAGCGGGACATCGCAAATAAGAAAAAATGTT
>Ga0209755_10009369_pt1 | contig 10351 bp, 11 predicted proteins | sample TergutCo191P1_FD_187301 | JGI IMG/M metagenome (GOLD analysis project Ga0209755, IMG submission 187301) | Cornitermes sp. P1 segment gut microbial communities from Petit-Saut dam, French Guiana - Co191P1 (SPAdes) (version 2) | ecosystem: Host-associated > Arthropoda: Insects > Digestive system...
TAATGAACCTTCGGGTTCCGTGAAATGCGGGGAATTTCTTGACTAGCTGCAAGCCAGACAGCTGCTCAGGAAGGACCCTGCACCATGGAGTAAGTAAGTAAGTAAGTGTGTGAACGTTTCTTTCTTTGCAGGTTACCCCACGTGGTACACTGTGCTTTTCTCAGACATTGAGTAGTCGTATTGTGGAATTTGGGGTTGTATTGTGGACGGCAAGTTTGTTTCTTATGTCTTCACCGTAACCTAAATCATGTTATATATGTAATTATACGCATGCTGTGTTCCTTTCGGGGTATAAACCCGTCTATGCAACGTGCTGTGTTAAGTGCAGTTGTGTGTGATGGTAAGAAGAGTTTCACTGTGGAAGTGTGGTTTTTATTATGAATGTTTTGTTTGTAATGCTTGCGTTGAATGTAACCTAAATCATTTCATTGTGTATTTAATTATTTATGCAATTTTGTATTATGTTTACAGTGCACGATGGTAAAGTGTGGATGATGGTGAAGTCTAAGGGTGCACGACCTCGAACGGAGATAGAGGAGGGGTTCATTTCAGGTTTCCCAAGGATGCAGAGCGGTATGTTCGTGATCTTATGCAACACAATTTTCATTACTGTAATTTTAACGTGTACTTGTATATATTCACATGTGGTCAGTACATCCAAATATTTTTAGTATGACCTTTCATGCCAAAGATCTGAAACTTTAATCATTCAGTATGATTAATTCTGTATTCCAAACCCCTTGATTTAAAATGCATGAAATGGATTAAGAGTACATTCTGCAGTTATTGTTGTACTGAAATTAATTTATTCTTTTATAGTGTTCAATTATGGGCCCAAAATATTGGTCAGTCCTCGGTATTGAGGATCCCAGAACCCTGTATAAGAAGTATGTATGCAGAAATCACTTTTTTGAAACATACTTCACTACACCTGAAAGGAGATGACTGAACAGAGGGGCAGTGCCGTGTAGATCAGTCTCCGTCAATGAATGAACCAAATAGGCAGAGGGCTACAAAGAGGAAGTTGACAGTCCTGTCCCACAAGTAAGTCAGCAGAGAAGTAATACCTCTTTGTTTTTCCCTATAACCAGTAGTGTCTCAACATTTTATCTCCAGCCCACCATGTTTGCTGTAAGCTTCATTATCAATGTGACAAAATGCAGTACACATTAATCATGACTAGAAGTGCAGTGCAGTACAGTTAGGTGTATGTGTAGAAATTATGTGGCATTACTTTTTTTCCACTCCAGGTAGGGATTTGGGTGTGAGGCTGACAACCCCACCCCAAAAATAATATGTATCTTGAAAACCTTCTGAAGCCTGAAACCAGATGGAAACAATGGAGACAACCCAGCATCAACAATGATTTGCAAGTATAAGGAAGTGTATACATAAGTCGCAGGACCGAGAACATGGATGGCAATTGTGGAAGAGGCTTACGAGCCACCAAGGATTGTAATGCCAAAAAAAGGAGAAGAAATTTTTTTTGTAAACTTGTGTTATCCCACAAATACTGAGATGTAATTGCATTTTCCTGTAAATGTGAAGTCTATACACGTGATGATGGTTTGCGTGATTTGAAACATGTGCCATTCTGATAAAATCTGTGTTGACTGATGTTTTGTTTTAGTCAAATTTTGTATGATCAGGGTGAAATAACAAGTAACATTTTTGGTATTATAGAGTATATGAGTGCAGAAAATTGTTATTGTTTAGCAAGGAATCATAATGTGTATATGTGTTTAAGGGTTCCTAATACAAATGTCTGTGATTGAAAGATGTTACTCATTCATGATATTCCTATATGATCTGTTCTTATTCATTAGGCATATTGAATTTTCTGTACCATAGCCCAGTAAATTTCAGTAAGGGGAGTATGGAAAGTTTCTTCGCCTGTGCACATTTTTGTCCAATGTATGGAGAAGTCACTCTGCAATATCAGAATTTCACATTTACGAATGGGTCTGATGATGGTGAATAGAGGGGGCAGAGTCGTGAAATTTGATATGCATACCATTTACTTTGCATAATTTTTATATTCTATTCACTGACACCCTTCAGTAATATGTATCCTGTGTACTGACTGCATTTTGATGCTGATTGTTGCATTATCTTCCTAGCTTCATGCCATTTGTAGGTGGTTGTATTTATTGCATTTCCTGTGTTCATACTGCAGACTATTGCACTTGGTTTCCCTTGTTGCACTCGCAGGCTACTTGTTGACATGTGCTTCATTTCTTTCATTGTATCTTGCTCACTTGTTGCTTCTGTCGTGGATATAAGTACAGCAACCAATAAGTGAAAATGGCAGTTTTACAGGAGTGAGTTACAAAGAGGGAAATAAATGGAACAGAAATGCATATCAAAAGTGCATCAGGGGAAAAAGCAGTGAATAATATGGAAATGTGTGCATATAATACAGGATACTATGAATGGCTGTGTGTTAGGATGATGCTGAGGATAATGCAGTAGTTAGCATCGAAATGTGTTGGTACGTGTAGGTGGTTGTATAAGTACAAGAAAATACTAAAGGTTGGATAGTAGTCGGTTTTGTTACCGATTGCTGCTTTGAGACACGTTATATTAGTACCAATGATCTGCATGGGGGGTTGTGATTATTGTCCTAGGCATGTTAGTTGGGTGATCTCAGTACACAGAAGGCAGGGCAGTCACGTTGCCAATTTTCATCATTGACTTGCCAATCTATATACTAAATGATCTGTGCTCATATCCGTTGGTGATAGGTAGGAGGAGTGTACGGAAGAGAGATTTGAATGAAATGGTCAGGAGCTGATAATAATCCAGTGTGATTTCAGTCGCATACAAGTGTGTTAAGTGACAGTACAGAGAATTGACTTTGTCAGTTTCCTAGAAAATGATAAAGTTTTTTACTGGATATAGCACTCCATTTATTATATCAAGAATAAAATGAATAAATAAAACAAGTAAAAAAAAATAACTAAAACTAAATGTGATTCGATGAACTTAACCCATTACCCGAAAGAGAATCACCTACCAGGCTGAGTGCATTGGGACAACAAGTTACAAAGGGTGATCGTGTACAGATTGAACCATATTGGCTGCCAGAAACTAACACCCCACTAGTAACACTGATGTTCATGCTGTATCGCTCAGATACAAACTGCCAAATACAGCCAAATGAATATGATAAGGAACACAAAACCCACTCTACAGGCATCCAAGAGGCAACATAGGCAGCTACTCAGAAGTACATCAGCGCACTTTTCTCATATTCAAAGAAATGCACAAAGATGCATGTATCTGAGAGATACAGCATGACCAACAAAGGATTACAATATAAACAGAAAATAATACTCCATACAGCGCAGGAGGATGTCAAGGACCCTTCCTATTGTTCTGAGAAAATTTTTTGTATTAAATAATTTGTTAATACCAAGTTGTGTCAAGATAAATACTAGAATTCTATCATGCATTCTCTGTGAGAACACCACCCATATTTGAAACAAGAGAACACATATTTTTCAGATTATTGAAAAGTAAAACACTAAAAATTCTTGCTTGCCAACTGCAGAATGTTAATTACTAAATTTTATTTTCTGTACCATCCCTTAATTGTTTTAAATTCACCCCTTCTGTGTCACGAAGAAAAATAGTTTTTCCGTTAATTAATTGTAATTAAGAATATTTTATATAATTTATTAGGAGTTAATTATGAGTACTAAAAAGCACACTAAACAGCAAGCAGGTAGTCTGTCTGTAACATGTGTGTAATTTTCCCTTTGTGCATCTTACCGCCTAATGAAGGCTGTATTGTAGGTGACCCAAAACATGTAGCTTAATAAACTTTAACTTAATATATGAAAATTGTTGTGAATGGTAGTACTTTCCTTACCTTTGTATTTTTTTTTTGTATTAAATTCATTATCATTAAAAATATTTCTACATAAAATTTACTAGAGCTTAGTTTTTATAGAAGCAGACTTTGCTATATTTTTAATATCACAAAGTAATGACTATTCTGCTGACTGAATACAACAATAATACTGCTGTAACTGATGCTCTGAGCAGACAAAAATTTCATGCTAGGAATATGGCAAAACAAATTACTGTGAAACCCCTATGTACATCATCATGTAGATCTTACTGAAAAATTGTAAAAATCAAGGAAAACGAAGAAAAACTTTAGATTGGTACTTCTCACTGCCTTCATCTTATTCATTATTAAAATCAAACTGACACAGTATAATAATGCTTATTTTTTTGCAAAGTGTCACAACACTAAAACTCACTTTTTATTAACTCTTTTAAAATAAGGTTCATGAAACAGCAACATTTGCAAAATCAAAAGAGAATTAAATTAATTTTTTTTAACCAGTTCAATACTGTAAATTGTTACATTTTTCTTGATGCTTCAATTTGTAGAACTTATTTGCGAGCTTCATGTATGTCACTAGTATGTGTCCTCCACATCAAACTGCTGCATGTATTTTCGTCCCGCCTCTAGTCCTTGAAGGGCATAAAAAAACTTACTTTGCTCTCAAAAAGCTTTTCTTCCACTGCTTCTTAATTGTTTTTCTTCATCCTCACACATCAGATGATCCTGCATCACCACATAATTCTCTGTAGATCATGCTACTGCCTTCCGTATGAGATCCTTTCTGTACTGGCATTTGAAAGCAAGGATGATCCCAATATCCAGTGGTTGCAAATGGCTTGTGCAATTCTGGGGGAAAAATATAACTTTAATATTTTTCAGAGCAGTGGTATCTCATGGGTGTGCAGCACACTGGTCAATGAACAGCAAGATTTTCCTGTTTTTTGCCTCTGTCTGGTGATGCAGTTGCACAAGAATCTTCTCAAAAGTGGCTGAAGTCATCCATGAATTCGAATTTGCTGTGCATTTAGTGGAGAGTTTTTGACACATCTGAAGCAGTGGGGTTTGTTGTACTTGCGAATCACCAGTGGAGGTAATTTCTCTGTGCCATCAGCATTGCAACCTAGCAGAACAGTGACCCTCTGCTTCGATTTTGTTCCACCATGCAAGAATTACTTTTGTACATCAATGTCATACTGGGCTGGAGGTTATGGAACAGTCCAATTTTGTCAACGTTAATTATTTCCTTCGGCTAGTATCCGTCGATCATTTTGGGCAGTTCTTCACTGTTCCAGTCCATCAATGTTTCATGATTTACAATGACACTTTCTCTCAATATAGTCTTGTATACTAGGTTGTGTCTTTTTTAAAAAGGTTGATCCAGCTGTCTGAAGCCTGAAAACTGTCGATACCTTGATGAGCCACTACATGTAGAGCCTTTTCCTTCAGGTGTGTTCCATCAATGGATGCTTTGGTGGTTTGGACTTGCCTGAACCATGCCAAAAGGATGGTTTCAGGTTCTTCCAATGGTGTAATCGTCAGAGATTAGTGTTTTTGTAGAAAACAATGACCCACAACACGAGTAACTTTTATCTGTTTCTAACCATTTACTCATTATCATGTTTAATGACAATACCGACAAACCAAGCACAGTCACTAGACCCAACTGAGTTCCCACGTGAGCATCAACTTCGGCTTCTATGTACATTTTTCCATCTATAGAAAACACTTTATGTTGTTTCTTCATTTTCTTCTCATTTGAGGATGTTTTTATAATAAATGCAAAGTTTTCAGCTTCACTCACGACAATCGTTGAACACTAAAAAATTCCATAGAGTTCAAACAAAAATGGTATGGTTTGGCTTGCTTACTTCCAATGCTTGTTTACTGGCTGAATTCATTCTCGCAATGGAAGCAGCACACATTTTATTGGCAAATTTTGCTGGACCAATTATAATAATTGTTAGTCAAAAGCTTCATGAATGGAAATGTGCATAAAATTGATGGAGTTTCTGCCAGCAAGACCACAAATTCGAATATACAATCACAGAAAACACAAAAGTGAGGACATGTAAATTCAGGGAAATTTTAACACTGATCTTATGGCCTCTCAGTATAGACTATAAATTAATAGCGTAAATTCAGGGAAAATGTAAATTCAGAGAGCAGAAAATCAAAGTTTCACTATAATGGGTGCAGACTGTCTTTGCACTATCGTTTGGTACCTTCACAAATCCCACATTCAATCCTGCTAAAGCTAAACTCTCATTGCTAGATAAGAATAATGAATGAGCAAATGATATTAATAGTGAAAATGTTTATTCAGATTTTTATTATATACAGATACTAATTTTAAATTCAGCAAGAACAGAACATACCGCAATATACAAAAGCAGAAAAACAAGTTTACACACACACACACACAGGGTACATTGTGCAATCATGCTCTCACAATATTATGTATTAATTGTCCACAGCCAGACTAAAATATCAGATGCACTGAATGAAGATGCTTCCCCACAGAGTTTTATTGTATTTACATATAAACAACACTTGTATGGTGGTTGCACACTTCATTCCCAGCACCCCTCCAAACACCCTGGCACTTCAGCTTTCGTTCATGAGCTTAACTGTGCCAAGCACTGTACTGAAGAATCAGTTCAGTCAATAAATGCAAGGAGGGGGGAAAACAAGTCAGTTTACCGTTCTTCTAAAATCACAGTTTCTTGTGGGCATAACTTTAGTTCTTGTAGAGTTAATTTAGAATCAAGCGAAGTAAGCTGAAACATCAGAGATGCTCAATGTAAATCACTGTAAGAAAATGATGAAATAGAATAACACTGTTCACTTTACAGTATATTTAACAAGTGAAGGATGATAGAACACAAAAAAATATCAAGAACCTTAGTAAAATAAACTAAAATGCAGACACTGTATATGTTGCAAATTCACAGTAATGATGAGGCCAAAAGGCAATAAACACACGTGCACATTTCTTTCTGTTCCTCTTTCTCTTACACACGTGTGCATGCAAGCGTGTGCACACTCACCAACCCACTCTCTAGCTGTCTCTCTCTCTCTCACACACACACACACTCTTTCATGCAAAGAATTACAGGTAACTAACTAAAACTGTCACAGCAGAATCCAAATGTTCAATCAAAACCATCTAATCCCATGAATGGACATGATCCAAAAAACAATTCCATCCAATCCTTCTCACAGCCCATCTCTAGACCTGTCTCAATTCTATCCTCCAATCCCAATTTCAGTCTATCTGATTTTGAAACAGCAACACGTAAAGTCACTTACACATTCTTATATATGCCCTACCATCCTCATAACTCTTGAACTAACTTTCATGTGTTTGTTTTGCTTATGTAGGTCATTTAAAGATGCTGTTTAGAGCTCCAACTATAAAGCACTTAATGCTAGGACGAACAGTGCTTATTCAATTTGAAAGGGAGTAGAAGCAGTCATAGCCTAATTTGAGACACTCCCTGGCAACTGCCTGGAAGGGAGATCACAATAGTCAGTGCATCAGTAGGGATATGAGGTGGGCACCCCATGAATAAAATACACAAGCATTACTGCTTCAGCAAACTTGCCACTAACTCAACATGATTTGCTATAATGTAGAGATTATTCCACTGACAGACACTCTAATGAAGGGACAAATGATAATTTCAAAGGCTGGTGACAATGGGAATTGTGCGAGGTTCAATGTAATTAAAAAGTTATTCTGCGTGATAACATGAAAATATTGTCATTTCAGCAAGAAATATCAAACTGTTTATATTCAGATTAAAGGTTCTCTTTCTGCCCACCTTACTGCATAGGCTACCAGAATAATTTACAGAGTAAGTTGTGTACTACTGAATGTTTGGTGATAAAATACAGATCACAAAATGGAAGGGGTATGACATGCTTTACCCAGGCGGAAAAAGTGTTTGTCTGAGCCACAGTCCAACTTCATATGTAATTATAACCTAGAGAAAGGTGATGCTGACATACTTTGAAACATTAAAACAAAATATGATTCAGCTAAAATTCACCTTAAGAGGTACCTTTCCATAATGCCCACCCTGTAAACTCTACCAACAGAATCAGTTTGTTGAGATGGGAGCAACATTACTCTTTGGGAAAGGATAAAAACAGCATAGAAATTTATATATATTGTATTTACTCATGTACTGTCCCTTTTTGCACAATATACCCATCTACCTCCAATTTTTTTCAGGTGCACTGTTCAATTATAATCACTGACTGCAAGAAAATATATCAAGTCTGACTTTTTGACTGCAGCACCTCCTAAATTGCATGTCTGCACTAGTACATAACTCTCTGTCATGTTACCAGTCTTCTAGAAAAGTAAAGCACGTTTTTTAGCATGACTTAATTTCCTTTTGTCTGAGGGTCTTAAGAGGCAGTGATACAACATATCCTAAGTGCTGCTGGGGATGCAATTTGTGTGCACAACTGATAAAATGGACAGGATTTTAAAAGAAGTAGCCACGGCCAAATCAAATGTACTATACCAGAATCTTCTTGGAGAAACTGACAAAAACACACAAAAAACCTGCCAGGATTTACAGTCTCCCACCCAAGATTCAAACCAGGTACCTCACAAATATAAGTCTACAGTATTACCACTACAACAACCTACTCTATACCGTGTTAAAAACAGTGTAGAAGCAGGTGAAATGAGTCAGAAAATATGGTGGGATGTATGTATATATGTATATGTGGCATGGCAATTCTCAACTGGACTAGAAAAATAACTGAGGGATACAACCTTACACAAACATGCTCATTTATCACCAAATGATCTTAAGTACCTTCAGTCCTACAACTGAAAACTTGCTGAACAATGAAAGAAATAAACTACTTACATCTCTTCTAGGCCAGCTACAAATAACCTTATACTCATCTGGTGGATAACCCTGTACCACAAGGAAGTCGAGTAATACCTAAAACATACATGGACAAGGACATTATAAATATAGTACAATGCCAAAAGAACTAAAATTCACATACTCATGAATACTGCATACTTTAAGAGGTGCTGTAGCTTGAAACCGTCGATCCAAACACTCCCCCTTTGGAAGCCTGAAACGAATTTTGGTGATGCCATTACCAGCATCCTCTTGTGGTTCCTCTGGCAACTGAGATTTAACTTCCAGTCTATGTGCCTGAAACACAACAGTGCCACAGTGTTATATACTCTTTTAAAAGAGTTTAGTAATCTATGGTTATAAATAACTGACACAAACTGTGCTGAGAAGCTTAATCAGGGCAAGTGAAATTCTAAATGTGCATCCAGTAGAGTTTGGGCATAGTTTTAATTCATGAATCTTGACATGTATGATTATGACTGGCCTGGTTATACAGCAGGAAAGGGCCTATAAACATACATCTCATATTCAAGGGTTACAGATTTACAAAGGAAGCAGTAAGAGTAAACATTTTTACTGTGTGGTAAAAATGGCGAGGAACTTTATCACAATGCAAGTGCCAGTACAAGGCCTACAGTCTTCAAACCAATGGAATAATCAATTTAGGCCTTCCACAATACTGACCACTCACATTTCCACCACCTGGATTCTAATGTGCTGGGGCACACAGACGACCTGGTGTACCAGCAACTCCAGCAATAGTGCTACATTGCATTTTGGATGCTGTAACACATGTGACATAATCGTAATGAAGTGAAATGAGCTACACACCAGATTCACAGATGTGCAAGAATATGTCATGGATGGGAGTGGTCCTTCTGAATATTAATTGTAAATTCAGCAATAAAACCTTTAATTTATTTGTTTTTGCTTATTTTTTTACGCATTCTGGTAATGATAAATTCGTGACCCTTGAGCAATGGGGTATTTATGGCTTGAAGTGACCTCAGGAATATAATCCTGAAGTTAAGGCATTAAGTCTTAAATCACACTGTACAGCTCTGAAAGAGAGGACAATTATGAACAATGATTTTGGGCGGATGTGAAAAGAAGCAGTTACGGCTTATAAGATACCATCCAACTCTACAAGTCAGAAGGTTGCAGGTTCAATTCCCAATAGCATCATTGGAATTCTTCATCGAAAATACTTCCAGCCACACTACGGCCTTGGTGTCAACTCAGCCTCTAACAGAAATGAGCACCAGTAGTACCTGGGGGAGTAAAGGCAGCCAGTGAGTAGGGCTGCAAACCTTTCTACCTTCATGTGATAACTGTCTAGAATTTCTGGGTGCCTCAACATTCTGGAACCCTCAAGTCCTGTCCAAGGACTACTTTATCTTTTATTTTACCTGAATATAAACTTATTTTCTAAATTTGAATTATGTTACTTTTACTGACAAACACATTGTGCCACACACTTTGGTATCAAATCATTAGGAAGCACATATTTGAAAGTGAAAACCACACCAATGGCTACATTATATGGCTGTGTATCATCCTCAGTACCATGATCACAGGATATTTGCTTACGTAGCAGTTC
>Ga0209755_10009370_pt1 | contig 10350 bp, 10 predicted proteins | sample TergutCo191P1_FD_187301 | JGI IMG/M metagenome (GOLD analysis project Ga0209755, IMG submission 187301) | Cornitermes sp. P1 segment gut microbial communities from Petit-Saut dam, French Guiana - Co191P1 (SPAdes) (version 2) | ecosystem: Host-associated > Arthropoda: Insects > Digestive system...
CAGAATATCCGTGCTTACATTGGCCATTGCACCCTTCCTTACGTCCGTCATTATAAATCAATAATCCCGTATATGCCACATGAAATGTGGCAGGTTTTGTTCGCCTGCGGACTTTTCAATACCGCCCCACTATGATATACTATTAGGGAGAAGGAGACAATCATGGATTTTGTAGGCTCGATGAAGGTCAAGGCCCATTCCGCGCAACGAACGCTGGTATTGCCGGAGGGAACCGACGCTAGGACAATTAAGGCGGCAAGGATAATCACGGACGAATCGCTTGCGGCAAGCGTTACCTTGCTTGGAAGCGTTGAGTCCGTGCAGGAAGTGGCGGAAAGGGAAGGAATCAGCCTCTGCAATATCAACATTCAGTGCACCCATGCCGACACCCATCTTAACAACTACGCCCACGAATACTACAACCTGCGAAAGCACAAGGGTCTAACCGAGGAACAGGCAAAGGTGGACATTACCGATCCCCTAAGATGGGGGGCGATGATGGTGCGCCTTGGCGGGGCGGACGCGATGGTCGCCGGTGCGATAAACACCACCGGCAACGTGCTTCGCGCCGGGCTTTCCATTATCGGCACCCTTCCCGGGCTAAAGAACGTCTCCTCCTGCTTTGTGATGTCGGGCCTCGACCCGAAATGGGGCGTCAACGGTTCGCTTGTTTTTTCCGACTGCGCGGTCATCCCCGACCCAACCCCGGAACAGCTTGCCGACATAGCCGAAAGTTCGGCGGAATCCTGCAGGACGATGCTGGGGGTGGACCCCGTCGTCGCGCTTATGTCGTTCTCCACCAAGGGTTCGGCCCAGCACGCGGACGTGGAAAAGGTGCAGGCGGCGGTGGAAATACTTAAGGCCAGGAATCCCAGCTTCGAGTTTGACGGCGAGCTTCAGGCCGACGCCGCGCTTGTCCCATCTGTGACCGAGCAGAAGGCGCCGGGCAGCCCGATAAAGGGTAGGGTGAACACGCTTGTCTTCCCGGACCTTGGGTCGGGCAACATCGGCTACAAGCTTGTGCAGAGGCTCGCGAATGCCCAGGCCTACGGGCCCTTCCTGCAGGGCTTTGCCAAGCCTCTTAGCGATCTTTCGCGCGGGGCGTCGGTGGACGACATAGTGACCACATCGGCGGTGACGCTGGCGCAGGTGCGGTAAGCGAGGGCCTTTTTTACGGCCTAGACCCCGTCCGCACCCTGCCGAAAAACCTCCGGAAGGCCCTTTTGGAATTCGTCCAGGGCCTTGGACATCGAGTTCAGTGTGGTCTTTTTCCGCTTGATGAAACTTGCCTCCACATCCAGAAGAATGCCGGGCTGTATGCGGTGCGGGTTTGCAATGCTCTCAAGGCGGGCGTGTTCTTTTTCCAGAAAGGCAAGGCGTTCCTCCGAGATGCGTCGCTCGGCGGGGTTTAGGTACTCCCGCACGGTATACATGCGCTCGCGGACTTGCGCCAGCCCGGCACGCCCCCGAAAACGGCCCCCGACTTCGGCCTTGGGCGTTTCCCTTGTGCGGTTTCTGTTTTTCCTGGCAAGATCCTCAAAGTCGTTGACCCTAAAAACCGACTTGGAATCCCGGTATATAACTTCCAGAAGATCCAGAAAATGCCCAAGTCTGGCGTCGAAACCTTCGACTTCCGCGTCGTATGCCCCGCGCTTCATGTCAAGACTGGCCCTGTCAAAATACCTAAGCCGCACGGTGTAGCGTTCGTCGGGAAGGGTGGCAAGGTCGGTGTCCGCGTACTCGCGGATTGACACATCGTAGTCGCCTTCGTCGGCGGTGTTTTCGATAAACTGGTAGTCCAGCGCGTTATTGGCGAGTGCCGAAACCAACAGGCCCAAGGCCCCGTCGAAGGCGCGTCTGCGGGCGTTTTCCAGCATGGCATCTGCGGCAAGGTTCCGTAATATATCCTGCGCGCTGGGCGCGGGTACTGGTGTTTCCGTGCAGCGCTCGACTATCCGTTCGGCAGGGCTTACGGCCTCCTGGTTTATACTCTCGATAAGGTGCCCGCAGATTACCTTTCCTATAAGGTACGAATCCACCAGGCGGGAACGAAAGGCGGGCGGGACAAGATCGTCTTCCAGAATGTTAACGGAAAGGCTTAGGTCCGTTACCGTTTTTGGCCTGCATTCGTTGTCCCTAAAAGCACAGCCAAGCACGTAACAGGCGTTTTCCCTGCCAACAAAGGCCAGCGAGTCCGTTTTTCGCAGTAGCTCGTTGGCATAGGTTTCCAGCTGATCCCAGGGCTTTAAGGGCGTGGATTTTTCAATTTCGCCCGTGTTGAACCTGTCCGCGCCACCCATGGAACCTAGGAGGCTTTCCACCTCCGCCGGAGTATGGCGGGTTCCCAGCCTGGCCCCCTCGCTTGCGGGCAAGCTACTTGCAGGCAAGTGGCCAAGCAACATCCGGTAATTCCGTTCTATATAGACGCGCAGCTTTTCGCGCAGCTCCTTTTTTGTGGCCCGTCCTGGGGGCTTTTCGCCAATCGGCAAGGCCGCCGACACGGTCGCCTCTAGGTGGAGGGAAACCCTGTCCGTTTCCTCCTCCAGCACCTTATTCGTATTTTTTGGCAAATCTATGGTTCCCATTGGAAGCTCCTTGGCCCTAAGGCTTTATTGAATACTACTTTAAACCGCACCCCCCTGTCGAGTTCCCCAAGCTTCCCGTATACTAAAACCATGCCTTCGCAGATTTTGCATACCCTCTTTGGCGAGGATCTTCTCGATGCCCTGTGTTCGCGCCCAGAACTTTCCGCTCTTGGAATGTCATGCCAGGGCCAGTGGCAAGATCGTTGGGACAGGGTTTGCCGTGGGGCCTTTGCCGTCGGTTGCCAGGGCCCGGACATTTTCTACCACAGCAGGAACACCAGACCCCTCGCTCTTGAATACGGTAGCCTCCTGCACCGTCGTGGCTTTGGCACCTTCTGCGCCCAGCTTCTAAAGCTGGCACTTCCAACAAAAGCGATCCCGCCCTGGAACCTAAACGCCCATGCCGCCTATGCGCTGGGTTTTCTTTCCCATGCGGCGCTGGATCGTGGCTGCCATCCCTACATCATATACAAATCCGCCACCATGAACGCGCGTGGCGAGGAAAACAGCCTTTTCCATCCCTTCTTCGAGCGAATCCTGGACACGCTTATGCTTAGGGAACTGCGTGGAATGGAAACCGGGGATTGGGATCAGGGACTGCTGGCGGAAACCTGTGGCCAACCGTTAGGGTTGAAAGAGCTTGTCGCCAGTGCAATGATCACCGCCTTTCCCGAAAAAGTGGCCGGGGATCAAAAACTTGCCGGGCGAATGGACAGCGCCTTCGCCGACAGCGCGCGTTTCTACAGGCTTACCGATCCGGCAAAGACCTTTGCGGAAACCCTGGACGCGCCCCCGTCGCTCAACCGCCGCTACCTTTCCGTGGTCTACCCCCTGGAACTTCCCCGGGACGTCGATTTCCTAAACACAAACAGGGAACCCTGGTATTACCCCTATCGCCCGCCAAGCCCTTGCGTTCCCGAAACCCCAGACACCCGATCTTTCCAGGAGGTTTACGCCGATACGCTAAAGACCGCCGTCGATGCTATCCTGCCGTGCATGGTTCGATACATGGAAACTGGTACCTTCCCACTCGAAGTCGCGGCGCACATCGGCAACGGCAGCCTTTCGATCCACGACGGGGAGGGCAAACCCTGCGCGCCAAATTTTTCCTCCCCGTTGCCATTGGCCACGGTGTTGGAACACCAGGCGAAACTTCGCGCGACATTAGTACCCCCCCCCTCCCCCTAATATAAACAGCCGACTAAAATTTAATCCATGGCAAAAAATTTGCTTGACTCATTCGATCAGAGCTGACATAATGTGTGCTACAAACTGGCGATCGACAAGGCTCTATTCGCGTAGAGTCGTGCTTACCGAAAACCAAAGCCGTTTGTGGTAAAGATTATGAAAACTCGCAAAACGCGGAAAGAAATAACGCCGCAAGCGGACTCTGGCGTGGCGCATGCCTTTGTCAAACACCTGGCAGATAATATTTTTCCGCACATTCACATTTTTTGGGGGAAGCTATGTTTAGTAGTCTAAAGACCAAACTGATTGTCCCGATCGTGGGGCTTTTTGTAATTATGGTCACTTTCATTTTCGTGTACGTGTCCGTAAGCTCGACGGATCTCGCCAATAACCTGACGGACGAACGCGGCGACGCGGCGGCCCAAATGGTACACCTGTACATCGACGGCCTGGCCGAGCGTATGCGCGTAACCGCATACGCGATATCCAGCAGCCATAGCCTGATTTCGGCGGTCAATAACTGGAACGAGGGCATAGACCGGGCGGGAAACCGGCTGGCGTTGTATCGATACCTAAACAGCCGGATGAGCGAGCTGGGGCTGGACGGTTTTGTGGTATTTGACCGAGCGGGGGACATAATACTGCGAACGCACGATTTCGGCCACTACGGCGACAACCTTCGCCACCTGCCCCACGTAGCCGCCGCTCTCGACCACGGCACAAACTCCACGCTGTTTGTCTCCACCCCGGCCCAGCCAATGGGCCTGACCGGCGCCACGCCGATACGGGAAAACGGCGAGGTCATCGGCCTGATTTCCGCAACCCTGTTCTTCCACACCGACGAATTCGTGGATCAGATAGCCGAGGGGTTCAACGCGGAGGTCACGGTGTTCGCCGGTGGCACGCGCGTCGCCACCACTTTTCTGGACGTCGCTGGAAACAGGGAAGTCGGCATAGACGCGCCACAGGAAGTAATCGATTCCGTTATGGGCAGGGGCGAGCCATTTAGGGACGATCTGATCCTGGGGGGGGTGGATTTTGACGTGTATTATCTTCCGCTGCTTGGGTGGGGGGGGGATCGCGTGGGTATGTTCTTCGTGGGCTTTTCCAACGAGCATACCATCGCGGCCGTCAACGCGCTCCAGCGAAACCTGCTTATCATAGGAATCGTGAGTCTTGCGGTGGTCGCGTTCGTAATGCTCATGTTTATCATGCGGATGCTGAAGCCAATCGGCCTTTTAACGTTTACCCTTGACGGTACCGCCGACGGCGACCTGACCAAAAGGCTTCCGGAGGAAGGCAGGGACGAGATAGCCAGGGCCTCCCGCTCTTTCAACAAGACAATGGAAGAGCTAAGGAAAATGATTACGGCGATCAAGCAACAGGCTGGGACGTTGGCTGATATCGGCGACAACCTTGCCAGCAACATGACGGAAACGGCATCCGCGATGAACGAGATTACCGCCAACATCCGGAGTATCAAGGGCAGGGTGCTGAACCAAAGCGCCAGCGTTACCGAGACCAACGCAACCATGGAACAGGTTACTGCCAACATCGACAAACTCAGTGGGCATGTCGAGCGACAGTCTGGCGCAGTGTCGCAGGCCTCGTCCTCCATCGAGGAAATGATGGCCAACATCCAGTCCGTTACCGCGACGCTTGTCAAGAACGTTGAAAACGTGCGGGATCTGCAGGATGCGTCGGAAACAGGCAAGTCAAGCCTGCAGGAGGTGGCGCACGACATTCAGGAGATCGCCCGCGAATCCGAAAGCCTTCTGGAAATCAATTCCGTAATGGAGAACATCGCCAGCCAGACGAACCTTCTTTCGATGAACGCGGCAATCGAGGCCGCGCATGCGGGCGACGCAGGCAGGGGCTTCGCCGTCGTCGCGGACGAGATACGCAAGCTGGCCGAGTCCTCGGGCGAGCAGTCCAAGGTTATCGGGAACGTGCTAAAGAAGATCAGGGAATCTATGGACAAGATTACCCGTTCCACCAACAGTGTCCTTAACAAGTTCGAGGCGATTGACCAGGGCGTAAGAACCGTCGCGGAGCAGGAGGAGCTTATCCGCAACGCCATGGAGGAACAGAGCCATGGAAGCAAGCAGGTTCTTGGCGCGTCTGGGCAGGTCAGCGAGATAACGCTACATGTAAAGGGCGGATCGCTGGAAATGCTGGAGGGCAGCAAGGAAGTAATCGCGGAAAGCAAAAACCTGGAGAAGGCGACGCAGGAGATAACCAACGGCATGAACGAGATGGCCGCCGGGGCGGAGCAGGTGAACAAGGCGGTGAACAGCGTCAACGATCTTACCGACAGGAACCGGGAAAATATTACGTCGTTGGTTAAGGCCGTATCACGGTTCAAGGTTTGACGCGGCGGGCCTTTTCAGTTCCGCCAGCCTAGTGCCAACTGCTATACTGACGGCGTTCTCCAAATCGGCCTGTACGCCTTTCCTGAACCGATCGATTGCGTCGTCATCATAGGAAGATTCCATGAAAAACAACTGCGGGCTGTCAAATTCAAGGGCCGCCGCTATGCGCTCAAGCATTTCGGGAGAGGGAAACTTGTTTTCTTGCTCAATTTGCGCGATGTAATGGGTGGAGGTTCCCGCTTTTTCCGCTAGTTTTGCTTGAGTGAGCCCCAAAATTAGCCGTCTTTTCTTAATATTACACGATAATAAGGCTCTTAGGCTTGTCATTTCACAAAATTATTTTCATATGGCAAATTATTGTTGACAAGTTCCAAACAGGGATGGTAAGATATCACTACAAGGCACATTCACTCGAAATGCTACACCAAGCGGCCGGGTGAAGCCAGTAAAAAAGTGGAGGTATAGATGAAAACCATAGGCAAATTTACCGGAATAATTCCCATTGCTGCGGTAATCGCGCTTTTGTCTGCGGGATGCGCCTCGCAGCCGGTGGAAGGCCCCGGCGGAATGACGCTGGACCAGGCAATCGCGGACGCCGCGACCCGCATAGACGAGCGGATTCTGGCTGGATCAAAAATCGCCCTGCTTAATTTCACTTCACCCTCGGATCGCTTTTCCCTGTACGTGCTGGACGAGCTTTCGGCGAACCTGTTGGACAGCGGAAGGCTTACCGTGGTTGACCGAAGAGAGATAGACCTTATCCGAGGCGAATTCGATTTCCAGCTTTCCGACGAGGTGGGCGACGATTCTATGCAGAGCATGGGGCAGATGCTTGGGGCGCAGTCCATTGTGTCCGGCTCTTTGACCGAAATCGGTGGCGATTACCGCATCGCGATTCGCGTGCTGAACGTGCAGAGCGCGGCTATCGAGGTGCATTTTAGGTCGGATATAGCCAACGACAGGCGTGTACAGGCTTTGCTTGCAGATGGTAGAACGGGCGGGATGGCAGGCGCGCAGCCACGACCGCCAGTGGCGCAAGCCCCAGCAACGCAGACGGTACCCGCCCAGGTGGCGGTTTCGCCCGCCGTTGCCAATCCCACTCCTGCCACCCCCACGGTTACCGCCATAGAGGTAACCGCCAGATCCGCTGGTACGCTGTTTTTTCAGGACAGGGAGATCACGACCCTATGGGACAACGAAACTTACACCATATCCATTGACGGGCCAGGAACCTTCGCATTAAGGCTGGTCATGGCAGATCGCGCGGAAACCCGTTCCATCGTGATTAACGCGAGGGGGATAACGAGGGTGAATCTCGGTGGAACTTTTGCGGTAGACGATGTCGGCCCGGCGGGGGGCATAATCTTCTACGACAGAGGTCGCCACATAGACGGCTGGCGCTGGCTGGAGGCCGCGTCTCAAGACCTTACCGCGCCGGCAGAATGGGGAGCGGCTGAGCAAAACATAATCGGGACAAGCACGGCGCTAGGAACGGGGAGGCAGAACACGCAAATCATAGTGAACCATTTGAGGCAACGTAACGAGAGTGGCAGGGCAGCGGAGCTTGCGCAGAATTTCACCCAGAATGGGTTTACGGACTGGTTTTTGCCGAGCAGAGAGGAGCTTAACCTGATGCATATAAACTTGAGGCAGAGAGGATTGGGAAATTTTACAGGTAATAGGTACTGGTCTTCCTCGCAGGGTGGTCATTCTGCGGTTGCGTGGTTTCAGAACTTCGCTAATGGTATGCAGGATGGTGGGAGTAGCAACGCATTGAAGAATAACGCATGGTCTGTACGTCCCATACGGGCTTTTTAAGGCCAAGTTTGCCAAGGAGATATTCATAATGAAAAAGAAACCAACCGTTTACGGCGCATTTGCCGTAATCTTCGCGCTTGCCTTTACCGCCTGCACGGCAACCCCCGCCCCTGCTCCAGAACCATCGCCAATGGAGGAACTAAGCAGGGCAATACGCGACGTGTCGAACCATTTGAACGGTAATGTCCCGTCGGGAAGAATGATTGCCTTTGTAAATGTCCAGTCTGGCTCCGCGGAACTCTCGAATTTTATCATTGACGATCTAATCGCAAATGCCGTGACCGACAGAATCTTTACCGTGGTGGACCGCCAGCGACTGGGCTACATCCGCGCCGAGCAAAACATACAACTATCCGGGGAAGTCGATGACGAAACGGCCCGCAGCATAGGCAGCTTTTTGGGCGCGCATACAATCGTGTCGGGAAGGGTAAGTTCGTTTGGTGGCCACTTCCGCCTGACAATCCGCGCCCTCGATGTGGAAACGGCGGAGGTGCAAGGCCAGTACAACCGAAACATCGGCACGGAGAGAGCCATGTCCACGCTGATGGGAGCTGGCGGGGGACAGGTGGCGCAAGCCCCAGTTGTGCAAGTCGCGCGGGCTCCAGTTGCGCGATCTCCGGCGACACAGGTGGTACAGGTACCAGCCGGCCAGGTTACACCCGTTGCCCCCACGGTAACCGCCATAGAGGTAACCGCCAGATCCGCTGGTACGCTGTTTTTTCAGGACAGGGAAATCGCGACCCTGTGGGACAACGAAACTTACACCATAGCCATTGACGGGCCAGGAACCTTCGCGTTGCGGCTAGCCATGGCAGATCGCGCAGAAACCCGTTCAGTCGTGGTCAACGCAAGGGGAATAACCAGGGTAAATCTCGGCGGCACTTTCGCGGTAGGCGATGTCGGCCCGGCGGGCGGCATGATCTTCTACGACAGAGGCCGCCACATCGACGGCTGGCGGTGGCTGGAGGCTGCTCCTCGCGACCTTGTGCCGTCTGAGTGGGGTGCGCATGGGCAGAACGTAATAGGAACAAGTACGGGGCTTGGAACAGGAAGGCAGAACACGCAAATCATCGTGGACAATTTGAGGCAGCGCAACGAGGTCGGCAGGGCAGCGGATACTGCGCAGAATTTCGCTCATAACGGATTTACGGACTGGTTTTTGCCAAGCAGAGAGGAGCTAAATCTAATGTTCATAAATCTGAGGCAAAAAGGGCTGGGGAATTTTACGAACAATTGGTACTGGTCTTCTTCGCAGGCCAATGCCAATGAAGCATGGTACCAGTCCTTTTTCAGTAATCATACGGCTGGTCGCCAGGAGCATAGAACGGTGCCAGGAGGCCGGTTTGATCCGCAGGGAAAGCACCAAATATTCCACGTGCGTCCCATACGGGCTTTTTAGCGGCAGGTTTTTTAAGGAGGTCTGCATGGAAAAATTGGGAATAATCCCATTGGTTGCGAATCCATACAAACGGCAAGCTCTGGTGGCATTGCGCCAGAATTTGGAAAAAAGTATGGAGGTTAAATATGGGCAGTAAATGTGGCACGATACCAATCGGGGTGATTTTAAGTCAGTTGCCATGCCGTGGAAATGTAGGGATAGATAAATGCAATGCTCCGAACCACGGTTGTGAATACGAACAGCAAGTAGATGATTTCCGTTGGAAATGTACTTCTTGTAACAGTACGTTTATCAGCCCTTATGCGGTATGCACGTCTTGTGGAGCAGGGGGAGCCGATTACGTAGGGACTGCATAGAAAAGAATAACAGTGTCCTTCAGCCAGCCAAAACATAATTTTCCATGGCGTTTTTTGGATAATTACCGCTGTCGCTGGTTTAGGCTCTGCGGAAAGAGGTTTGGCAGGTGGCGTTCCTGGGGAAACGCCAATGTGGAAAAGTTGTTTCTGGGAAATTATAGCCAACGGGCTTTAAACGTAAAGGAGTTTATCATGGCAGAAGAAATGGATGTAGCTATGTATCTTGAAGGCGGTCGCAAGCATATCAAAGAAAAGGATGGCGATAGGGCAGTTGCAGATTTGACTGAGGCAATACGGATTGATCCGAATTGTGCCGAAGCCTATTATTTGCGAAGCAGAGCGTATTATGCACGGGCTGTGACCCACAACCGAGGCCTTGTGTATGATTTAACAGTTGGGGCGATACAGGAAAAAATGAAGGACGACAAGGCCATCGCGGATATCAGGATGGCCATAAAACTTGATCCCAAAAATGATGGGTATTATGCCCAACTAAAAATGGTACTAGGGCGTGTTCCCACTATGAAAACCTGAGAAAAGCTGCGAAGCTTGAAGCATGGAAATAAACGAGAGGACATACGGGAAAATCAGGCACATACTGCCCGTCCAGCGCGGCCGGGTAACGGTACAAA
>Ga0209755_10009371_pt1 | contig 10350 bp, 10 predicted proteins | sample TergutCo191P1_FD_187301 | JGI IMG/M metagenome (GOLD analysis project Ga0209755, IMG submission 187301) | Cornitermes sp. P1 segment gut microbial communities from Petit-Saut dam, French Guiana - Co191P1 (SPAdes) (version 2) | ecosystem: Host-associated > Arthropoda: Insects > Digestive system...
TGTTCCAATATCCTGAGAGACAGAAGATCCGCCTGTTACGGTAACTTTTACCGCAGGATCGTTTGCGAAAAAGCCGGTAAAATATCCTTTCATTATCAAAATTGTATAGCTGCCTGAAGGAATCCCAATAATTTCAAAATTGCCTTCAATGTCGGTCATAGCCATTAACGAAGTTCCTGCAACACTGACTATAAAACCCCACGCATTTTCGCTTGCGCTGTCAAGAGTGATTTTTCCTTTTATACTGCCGATGGGAGTCAGAGGAAGTATACCTGTGTTGATTGTTTGATTCGCTGTTACAGTAACATTTGTGCGGATCGCTTTTTCCAGAGAATTCTGAGATGAAGCGTATAAAAAATAGTTTCCTGCCGGAATATTACTTAGTGTGAACGATCCGTCGGCTGCTGTTGTAGTATTTGCTGCCACAGAACGAGATCCGTTTATACTGCGCGTCCCGTTAGTGATACCCATATTTGCGCTTAAAACCGATGCTGAAAATACGCCGTTTGAATTTTCCAGTGTAATGTTTACACCGCCGATGCCTGTTTGTGTATCGGCAATAATCACCCTGCCTGTTACAGCGCCTGTCATACCGCCTGTTTGCTCATCTTTTTCGAGCGGTGAATCGATCGGATCCGAGCAGCTTGTAAAGACAAGCGCAAGAACGACGGCAAGGAAGCCGCATACAAATGATTTTGTTGTTTTCAATGTGTACTCCTTTAATTTTTGCGAAATTATAAATCATCTTTATAACATCAACATATCGCCAATAATATTCAACTTTACATTGATTGTCAACAGATGATCAATACTTTTATCATTAATAAATAGGCTATAAAACCATAAAATGACAAATATTCGAGACATTTTATCCAGTAACCTTAAGGAATACCGTAAAAAATGCGGCATTACGCAGTCAAAATTAGCGGAAAAAGCGGGAGTATCAACCCAGTATATAGCGATGATTGAATTATCCCGCCAATACCCCACACCTGAAGTTTTAGAACGAATAGCGGCGGCGATGGACATTGAAGCCTACCAATTATTCGCTGTGCCGCCATCGCCTGAAAGTTCTATGGAAAGGCTTCACAAAGACATTATCCGTGAGATCAGAGAAGTAATTGTGGAAGTTTTAGAAAACGCACTTGCCGATAAACATAAAGATTCAACAGAGTAATTATTATTCTCTCCCCAAAAGTCATAATTTCATAGTTTAGATTCCAAGACCGTAGAAAAATATATTGATCTTCTTGAAAAAGTATTCATTCTATACAGGTTGACATCGTATAGTAAAAATCTGCGCGATGATATCGGAATGTTATTAAATATTTGCAAGTCTGGTATTACCATTTCAATTATGCTAAAATAATCTATGACTCAAAAAGAAGACATCGATCAATGTTCCTCAATTATTAATGAATGTAGAAAGGAAATGGCGCTCAGAATTGTCGGGCAGAAAGAAATGGTTGACGGGCTTTTAACGGCTCTCATCGCGGGCGGGCATATTCTGCTTGAGGGGGTTCCGGGATTAGCGAAAACTCTTGCGGTAAAAAGTCTTGCGGAAATTACGGGGCTTGACTTTAAAAGGATTCAGTTTACTCCCGATTTGCTGCCGGCGGATTTAACAGGAACGATGATTTGGAATCAGGCGACAAGCAGTTTTTCTGTTCGCCGCGGACCTATTTTCGCGAATGTGATTCTTGCCGATGAGATTAACCGCGCGCCCGCGAAAGTTCAGTCTGCGCTGCTTGAAGCGATGGAAGAAAAGCAGGTAACAATCGGGGAAACAAGCTATCCCCTGCCTGATCCGTTTTTTGTTCTTGCTACGGAAAATCCGATTGAACATGAAGGAACATATTCGCTTCCGGAAGCCGAGTTAGATCGATTCATTATGAAATTACTGATCGTGTATCCTCAGCCTGTTGAGGAACTTGATATTGTAAAAAACAGCCCGCCTCTTTCAGGTTCATCAAACAAAGGAACGCCTCTCTCTCCCGTATTAACAAGAGAAAAACTTTTGTTATTGCGGAATACCGCGGACACAATTCATATTGACGAGCAGATCAGTAAATACATTGTTTCAATTGTTACAGCGACTCGTCCCGCTTCAACAAGAACTCACTTAACCGCTTCCGCCGAGAGCGCGAAAACGGCGGCTGACGGTGTTTACCGTTATGTGACATTCGGCGCTTCGGTCAGAGCCTCGATTGCCATGTACCGTCTTAGCCGAATCTTCGCGATGTTTGAAGGACGGAGTTTTGTTACTCCCGAAGACGTTAAAAACGCGGCTCTTCCCGTATTGCGTCACAGAATTGTTCTTTCCTACGAAGCGGAAGCGGAAGGATTGAACACCGATACAGTCATCGCGAGAATCCTGAAAAATGTTCCGGTTCCTTGATTATGGAAACTGTTGATTTACTTCGAAAAATTATCAGCCTCCCTTCTATTTCCGCCGGTCTTTCCGAAGGAATGTTATCCGGCAATTTCAGATCGATCTTTAAAGGGCAGGGAATGGAATTTGACGAAGCGCGTCATTATCAGCCCGGAGACGATATCAGATCGATTGACTGGAACGCGAGCGCGCGTTTCGGTTATCCCTTTGTAAAAATGTACCGTGAAGAACGCGAGTTAACAATTTTACTTTTAATCGACATTTCTCCTTCTATGCACGGAGAGAAAAAAACAAGCGGTACGTTAAACACAAAAAATGAAAGCGCGCGCGGTTTCGGCGGCGAGTCTGTCTTAAGCCCTTACGAACAGGCGCTTATAGCGGCTTCTTTAATCGCTTTTTCCGCGGAAGATACCGATCAGCAGGTGGGAGCGTTTTTTTTTGACGAAGATATTATGAAGGTTTTTCCTCCGCGAAAAGGACGCAAACATATAATGTCGCTGATAATGTCCGCTTTGCGGTTTCAAAACAACTCTGTTACGCGAAAATCACAGTACGGCAGCAATATCGCGTCCGCTCTGTCAGGAGCGCAGCGTCTTTTAAAAAAGAGATCTCTTGTCGTGGTTATTTCCGATTTTTTCAGCATCAACTGGGAATATGAAATGGGAATTCTCTGCCGAAAACATGACTGCCTTGCTCTTAGAATTTGCGGTTCGCGCGAAGTGCCGTATCCGGGACTGATAACTCTTGAAGATCCGGAAACAGGCGTGCGCATGGAAGCGCCGGCGGGACTCGATTCGTTTAAAGAGGGATGGGAGACATGGCACGAAGAACGCGCTATCAACTGGGAAGCGCAATGTAAAAAATGCGGAGCCTCCTTTTTAGATTTATCAACTGAAACCGACGCTCCTGCCGCTTTAATAAAATTTTTCGGCAATAGAAATCTAAACCAGTACAAAAACCGGAAGAAACGATGAGAAAAATAATTTTCTTTTTTTTATTTTTATTATCTGCCTTTTGTTACGCGCAAAATACAGGCGCCTACCTTATCCCGCGTCAGATTTATGTGGGAGATCCGGCAACTTTTATTTTACCTCTGCCCGCGTCATCGCAGAATAAAGCAGATATTGTTCTTTCTTCAGGCGATGATAATCTGCCGCGTGATTCTAATATCGATATTCACAAAATAACGCTTGAACAGCGTATTTCAGGAAGCAGATTGATAATTGAATTCACAGCGTTTATTCCCGGTATTATAGAAATGCCCGGCATAGAAATCGGAGGCGAATATTTCGCCGGGCTTACCGCCATGATAAATTCAATTATCGAAACAGGAACATCACCCGCTCTCTCCGGAGCCGCGTCGGCTCTCGCGATACCCGGCACTGCTTTTATGCTTTACGGCGCGTTAGCCGCTATTATTATCATTTTGTTTCTAATAATTATTTTTATCGCAAAAGGACGCGCTCTATTAAAATCAATATCGGAAAAATGGAAACGCTATAGGCTGTTTAATACGATGCGTAAAACAGAAAGGATTCTTTTTAAATCGGTAATTAAAGGAGCGGACAGCAGAATTATTCTTGACGAATTATCCGATGAATTCAGAAAATTTCTTTCTATATTAAAAAATATAAATTGCAGCTCAATGACAGCGGATGAATTTAAATTACTTCCGGCGGAAATATTCTTATCGAATGAAAATATACCTTCATTCCTTTACAAATATTTTCATAAATGCGATGAAATAAGATTTTCAGGCGTTTCTATCGATTCACAGGAAATAATTCTTCTGTTAGGTGAATTACGCTGGTTTCTGGATTTTACGGAAAATACAGGCAAGAATCAAACGGAGGAAAAAATACCGTGAGTATTACTTTTGATAATCCGTTTTTGTTAATTGCCGCTTTTATAATCATTCCGATCGGCGTGTATATATATCATCGCATGAAAAATCCGTTTGTACTCTCTGTTCCGCTCGGTGCGCCAGGAGGTATTTCTTTTAAAACTTCACATGTTAACGGAGTTGTCAGATTATTAAAAATTTTAGAAGTAACAGGAGTATTTTTGCTTTTTTTAAGCGCGGCGGGTCCTTCGATCAGAATATCGGAAACTGTTTGGTTAAACAGAGGCGCGGATATTATTTTTATTATCGATATCAGTCCGAGTATGGCGGCATTAGATATGGACGGAAGAAATCGTTTCGACGCGGGAAGAGTGTTGATAAAAGATTTTGCTCAAAAACGTCCTTCCGACAGCATCGGTCTTGTCGCGGTCGGCGAGGACGCGGCTCTTCTTCTTCCTCCGACAACAGACAGGGAAGCGTTAACATTAAGACTTGAACAAATTCAAATCGGCGAACTCGGAGACGGAACTGCTTTAGGCATGGGACTTGCCGTCGCTTCCTATCATCTTGAAAAATCAAACGCAAAACGTAAAGTTGCCGTCCTGATCACCGACGGAGAAAACAACGCAGGCGCGTTACATCCTGAAACGGCGGCAGGTTTTTTGCGAGAAGCCGGAGCCGCTTTTTGGCTGATTGCCGTCGGTTCCGCCGGAGAAGTGCCGATTGATTATTTAGATCCAAATACAAAAATCAGAAGAACCGGTATTTTTGATTCGCGTTATGATGTTGAAAGTCTGCGCCGTTTAAGCGCCGCGGGAGACGGAATTTTTTTACTTGCTTCGAGCGCCGAAACATTTACAGCCGCTTTTTCACATCTTGACTCAAGTGAGATTACGATTCAAAGATCGCGTGTTATTAATAAAAATCTTTCGGTTTTTTACCATTTTTTTATTCCTGCGGTTTTATTATTATTGACTGTCAGATTAATTCGGCGTAACATATTGAGGGCGATCTTATGACATTTGATAATCCTTTAATTTTATTTTCATTTCTTATTTTTGTTCCTTTGATCATTTACGATCTGATTAAAAATAAATTCCGCCTTAAATTATCCAAACAACTGGAAAACAAATTATTTTTTGAAACTGTATTTTTTCGTTTGTTTTTATTCTTTACGATTATCGCGCTGTCATCTCCGAGGTGGGGAATGGGATACTCTCCTTTCGAATACAGAAGAGGTCTTGATATCGTATTCGCGATCGACACGTCGCGCAGTATGGATATAGAAGACACAAGAGCTAATAATTACGATTCGCGATTGAAACGCGGACTTGTTATCGCGCGGGAAACCATCGGATCTGTTACAGGCGCGCGTTTTTCAACCGCAGTCGGCAGAAGCAAGGGTTATCTTGCTGTGCCTTTAACTTATGACAACGAAGCGGCTTTGGTTTTTTTAGAGTCGATCGATATACCTTCTGTGACGGGAAGAAGTACAAATTTAGAATCCCTTCTTGACGCGGCTATAAGCGCATTTCAGCCCACGTCGGCGGCGTGTAAAATAATTGTTCTAATCTCCGACGGAGAGTCTCACGCGGGCGTTATGCGCAATGCGGTTACCCGCTGCGTCAGGGAAAACATTATTGTTAATACTGTCGCGGTCGGCAGCGATGAAGGCAGGCAGATATTCGCAATAGCGGATGATCCCGACTCGCAGGTCGTAACAAGCAGAAGAGATTCTGCTTTAATGCGAGTGGTCGCGGAAAGGACGGGCGGCATTTATATTGACGGCAGCCGCGAAGACGCTTCTTCCGCTCTTTCTTCATATATTCTTTCCATGTCGCAGGAAACAGAATTGGCGAATAACAGGAAAGAACCAAAGCACAGACGCGTATTATTTGTAATACTCGCGATTTTTTTCTTTACAGCTTCAAAATTTGTAACTCGAAATTTCCGTACAACCGCCGGCCGTATGCCGCTTGTTTCAATGCTTTCGCTTGTTTTTATATTAACCTCATGCTCCGGCGGAAAACTCATTCTTTTGGAGGCAAACTATCTGTCATCGCGGGGAAAATACAATGAGGCTATTGAACTCTATCAAAAAGCGTTAAATCATACGGACGCGGCTTCTTACGCGGAGTACGGGCTGGGGCTTGCGCTGTATTTTCTTGACGATACGAATAACGCGCTTGGACGTTACGGTAATTCCAATAAAATGCTCGAAGCGTATTCGCAAAATGAACACCGCGAACTTCGTTATAGAAATCATTACAATTCAGGTATAATATTATTTGAGGACGGAAAATTTCATTCGGCGGCAAATGAATTTAAGGAAGCCTTGAGAACAAACCCTGACAGGATTGAAGCGAAACGAAATCTGGAATTAAGTCTTATGTCTATGTCGATGGAATCAAACGCCAGGGACAGAACGCAGGAAAGACAGGAACAAAGAGAAATACTGTTTGAATATTTGAAACAGGAAGAAGAACAAAAATGGAGAAGCAGAGAATGGTCTCCGGAAGAAAAATATTCAGGATTGGATTATTAGGTAAATTATGAAAACATTTTGCGTAACATTTTCATTTTTATTTTTTGCGCTGATTTTTGCGCAGAACGCGTCCGGGAATCCAAAAGTAACAATAATGACTAATCCTCAGGATTTAACGGTAAAAAACGCTTTTACGCTTTCTGTAATTGTTGACCATCCTTCTCCCGATGATGTTTCCGTTGTTATGCCGCCGTTTGCGGGATCGCTGACTCTGGATCGTTATATAAGAGCGCCGAGAGTAAACTCCGCGGGCGTAAAGCAAACCGCGTTTGAATTCAGAATAATTCCAAATGAGAGCGGAAGGATCACAATTGACTCTTTAACGATTATAACGCCGTACGGCATAATGCAAACAGAACCTGTAATATTTAATATCCGGGAAGAGGAAAAAGGCATCTACGCGCCGCGTCTTATTTGGGAAAACACGCCGCAGCAAATAGCGGCAGGAGATCGCGTAACACTAATTCTGCGTCTTGATTCACGTTTGGAGAATTCGGTAATATTACCTCCTCCTTCATTCTTTATGCCGGAGGTTCCGCAGAACGTAATCCTTTCCGGCTCGACATTGTCGGCGCAGGAAAAAGAAAGAGGCGTTGTTCTTAAATTAACACTGATACCGCTTTCCGCGGGAAACTTTAATCTTAACGCAAGAACTCTTCTGAGGGAGAACGCGCAGCAAAAGCAGCATACGCGATATAATATTCCGGCGGTAAATATTCGCATAACAGAAAAAATGCAATAAATAAAACTTAAACAGGAGTATATATGGATTTCGGAGATATATTAAAAAAATGGGAGCAGGGACAGCATGAAAAAAACAAAGAATCCGATATGGAGACATGGCTTAAAATCAACGAAGTCATAGATAAAGACGCGGTTGAACAGGAAAAAAATATTCCAGGTGAAAAGCGCCGTCATTTATTAAACGCGAAACCCGATGATATCCTCGACATTCACGGTTCTACAAGCGAAGAAGCATGGCTCTCTCTTGAAAAATTTTTTCAAAACGCGAAAGACAACAATTACGAAAAATTGCGCATAATACACGGCAAAGGAAATCACACTCAGGGAGAGGCGGTATTAAAAAATACAGTCCGCAAATTTATCGAACAATGCAGTTTCGCGGGCGAAAGCGGCTACGAAAAATCAAGCGGCGGCGGCGGCGGCGCTACATGGGTGCTGTTAAAAATTTAGCGTCTTCCTTGCTCTTATTATCATTACATCGCCGCAGCCGAATTTTTTCGCCAGATAATCAGCCGCTTTTTTTACCGGCAGCGGAGCCGCTCCGGCAGCGAGCCCTCCCCATGTTTTGATACATTCAATTTTAAAGCCTGTATTCTTTAACATGACGGACAAGGTGCGCGCAGAGAATAAATAGAGGTGATCGAAAATCGCTGAACGCCAGCGTCCGCCGAAAAGGCGCGCCTGAAAACCGTCTATGTTGGGCGTTGTTATAAAACAATAGCCGTCGTTTTTTAAAATACGGTGTGTTTCCGTCAAAAAAGTTTTTGGATCATTTAAGTGTTCGATTAAATGAGACGCATGAATAACATCAAATGTGTATTCTTTAAACTTAATTTCTTCAAGCGGGATATTGTATACTTCGAGCTTACGTTCATTTTTTGCGTATTCCGCGCCCGGAGAAATTTCCACTCCTGTTACGCGCCAGGCGCGGGAAACTTCGTTGCGGGTCGCGCGGGAAATTTCACCGCCGTCTGAACGGGAAACATCGCTGCCGTCTGCGCGTGGAACTTCAACGCGAGTTACGCGATCTCTAAGATTAGCGAGAAGCGCGCCTGTGGCGCAGCCGATGTCAAGAATTGAAGGCGGATCTTCAGGGCAGCGTGAAAATAATTCTTTTTCAATTTTTTCAAAACCCGCGTCTTTAAGCGCAAGCTGCTGCAGATTTAAAAATGCCGCTTCATTTTCAAGCTCGTAGGAAAGATAATCATTTCCGTAAATATTGCTGTAACGCGCGTTGATTTCTTCCCGTAACGGCTGTGGATTGCGCTGGACAAGTCCGCATGACACGCAGCGCGTGAAAGAGAAACCTTCGCAATTAAGGGCTGATTTAAAAACAAGCGAGCCGCAGCAGGCGCACGGAACAATTCTGCTTTTGCCGTCTGTCTCCGGCACCGGCATCGACCATGTTTTCACTTAATTGACAATCAAACGGTTGATTACGCTCCGGGAAGCGCCTGTAATGTCACGCACAATCACTTCGAGAGTTACCTGTCCTCTTGTCAAAAAAACTTCGGCAGCTTCAAACGCGGGAGGATTGGCGTACACCTGCCGCGCAGCCGCAAGTCCGTTACGTGAAACCATCAGAGTGCCGTCGCGCGCGGAAACAGCTTCAAAATTCAGAGAGCCGACTTCCGCGCCGTTCACCGAACATACAATCCTGTGAGGAGCGTGCTGCGCCGAAGTTACGGGAAGGACGGGCAGCGGCAGACCGGCGGCGTTTACAAGCACGGTATAACGTCCCTGCGTTAAACTGCGCGAACCGACTACATTTCCCTGATCATTGCGCAATTCAACTGAGATAATCTGCGGAGGACGCGTTTCCTGCATCGGCGTTAAAATCATCGCCGGGTTTATCCATCGTCTTTCTCTTCTGTCTAAAATCATAAAATAAAAACCGTCACGCGATGACCATCCGGAAATCCCGCTGTCGGCGATAATTTGCTCTTTTTCAATATAACTCTGACCTTCCGTATGCAGACGTTCAAAGCTTTTAGCGTAACGGCTGTAAATACTGATTAAACCGTCTCTGTGATCAATTGCCGTCCATGCGCCGAGCGGAGACGGCAGGCGTGACGCGTCAAAAGCTGTCCGCACGTCTTTGTTACGCGTATAAATTACCGTTCCGTTTTCCGCGGCGGTTACTTCGGATCTTCCGCCGAAGATCATTCCAAGAACAGGCTTACCTCTGTTATTAGCGCCGAAATTAAAAATAAGATTAGCGTCTCTGGAAGGCCAGCTCATAGCGTCAAGGGAATTATACACAAAACCGGCAAAAATAAGAAAAAATAAAATTATACAAATTTTTACACGTAACGAAATTTTATTCATTTTATTTTTCCTCCATAACAAATGAAATTAACGTTGTGCCGCCTCCCGCGACAAGCATTGAATGACGATCTCCGTCAAGACGCGTTCTGCTTAGATAAGCGTCATCGCTTTTAAATATAGCCCTTAAAAAGATCGAATTAGTTTCTGTAAATTCCGCCGGCGGCATAAAAGAAAACCATCTTTCCTGCGGAAACCTGATGCCGACAAGTTTTTTTTCATACACTTCACTGGACGTTATAACAAAAAAATATCCATGTTCGCCTGATTCTTCGACAGCGGCGATTTCTCCTTCAAGCGGAATAAAAAATCCGCGCCGCGTCCGTATATTGTAACAGCCGATGCCGCCCGAACGTTCAAAAACGATGCGCCTGTCTTCATCAATAAATAAAATATGCACAGGACGCCTGAATCCTTCGTCTAAAAATTCATGGTAAACAACTTTATAATCGCCGCCGGTGTCAATGCTGATTTCCCCTCTGGTATTTCCAAAACGAGATC
>Ga0209755_10009372_pt1 | contig 10349 bp, 12 predicted proteins | sample TergutCo191P1_FD_187301 | JGI IMG/M metagenome (GOLD analysis project Ga0209755, IMG submission 187301) | Cornitermes sp. P1 segment gut microbial communities from Petit-Saut dam, French Guiana - Co191P1 (SPAdes) (version 2) | ecosystem: Host-associated > Arthropoda: Insects > Digestive system...
CCCAGCCGCCGTTATGCACGCGGCGGAAGAACGGGAATGCCGGCTCCATGGGCTTGGCCCCGGGGTCGTTGGTGTGGTTGGACACCCTCTCGAACATCCGCTTGCCGCAAAGCGTGTTTAGGACGCGGACGGGATCGTTGATAAAGGCGCTCGCGCTTGCGGAGCCGTTGCTGATGCACTCCTCGAAAAGGGGGACGACTCTGTCCTCCCCAAGCGGTCGCCCGAGCGCGTGCTCGGCTCGGCGGTACAGCGCGAAAAAGTAGCACCCGCCCGGGCGCAGCGCTTCGTGCGGAAACCCTTCCTGCGCGCCCTGCCGAAGGAACGGCACCACGGGCTTCTCCACCGGCTGGTACGGAAGCGGGGCGGCGGCCTCCCCGCCTTCCCCGACGTCGCAAAGATCGGTCAGCGCGACGCACTCAAGCTCGCAGACGCGGATGGCGTGTTCGCACTCCATGGCGGCCTTCTGGAGATCAAGGCGGCACTGCATCGCGGACACGAGCCGGCACTCGACGGCCTCGATGGCGGGGGCATCGCCGCCGCCCGCCCGGAGGTCCGACAGTTCCCTGCGAAGCCCGCCGATTATTCCGTTAAGCTCGCCCATCGCCGAGCCTCTGAGCCCGTCGATTTCACGGCGCGCCTTCTCCGCCGCGTCCGTCATGAGCCTGTTGGCGGCGGCCCTGACCCCCGCGACGGCCCCGCGTGCTCCGCCGCCCGCGTTCTCGAATTCCCTGCGGGCCGACTGTACGGAGCCGACGATCCTTCTTATTTTTCCGACGGCACCCATGGTACCGGCCAGCACGCTTGCGATCCCTATCACTTTCCGCCTCCTCGATATTGCCGTCCGTCTGCGGCTGGGTAATCGTAACCCGTGAAAGACGCGGCTTTGCATTAACGGCGGTTAATGCCTTTTTGATCCCGCGGCGGGCATAATGAAGGCGCATGTATCCTTTGATAGGTTTGGACGTTGCGCGGCGGGCGACTGGCCCCGCCGGTTTTGCGAGGAGGTTTAAGTGAGAATCGTCTTTAAGCCGCTGCTCCTGCTGGGCGTTTTCGCGCTTGTCGCGCTTGTCGCCGCGGCCGGCGTCGCTTGGGCGGCGCATGCCGGTCCTCCGCCCTTGGCTTTGGCGCTCCCGATATGGTCGGCGTGCACCTTGATTGTTGTGGGGTGGAGCGCTGGAATCGGCGGCCGGCTTTTTTCGGCCAAAAAGTTCACGGGCGGCTAGCGCCGGGGGATGGAGTCAAGCCGCCCTGACTTGAGGGCGGCGCTTTGCGCATTGCGGCGCGGGGCTTTTCGCCCCGCCGGTTTTTGAGCCATGTGGTATAATGCAAATATGGAGGCTGGCATGAAAAGCGATCAGCGCGTAAATTTCAAGGAAATTGACTGGAAGGCGGTTGATGAAAAAAAAGCCGGCTTTCTTTACGGAGAGGCTCTCGGCTATAGCAACGGCTTGCTTGCGGATATACGGGCCTTGAACTCCAAGGCTTTCCAGCTGCTTGCTTTTGTTCTGCCCCTTTTCTGCGCCGCCATTGGCTTCCTCATGGCGGCGCGGGGGAACGAGGGCATGGATGGCTTCATTCTCCCTGCCGTTGTCGCATGCGGCGGGCTTTTTGCGGTTCTTGCCCTGCTGCTTGTCGCCGTTTTCCCCAGGCATGTCTACCTAAGCGAAAGCCCGCCGGCATCGTATTTTTCCAAAGCTTTCTACAAAGAGGACATGCTTGGCATTTTCTCCTTCGCCATAGCTTCCGTAAGCAAATACATACATCGCAATTACCGCGTCATGCGTTTCCGGGGGAGATTCCTTGCCGCTGCGATTATTGCTTTGATGGCAATGCCGCTGGCTACCCTTGCTGCCTTCCTGCTTTGTCTTCCGAATTCATGACCATTTGGGGATCGGGCAGCTCCGTTCCATATTCGATCTGATGCTCCCTTGCCGGCTCTGGTTCCGGCTGGGGCGCTTCCTGTCTTTCCTCGCTCATAAAATCCTCCTCAAAATATCTGCTCAAAGCCGCTCACAATGTCCTGTCCCGCAGCTCCCTTCTTATCCACGGAAATCAATTTTCGGCTGACTTCAGGACGTCAACCAGCTTCTGGCAATCCAGCAGGCAGCCGAACATGATCCTTGACAGCGGAAGTTTCGAGCCGGTCTTCTGCTTGTGGGTCTTGACGCAGTTAAGGGCGATTTTGCGCGCGACGTTCAGCGCCCGCTGCGCGTTCTCGTCCTCGACGCGGCAGAAGTCCTCGCCGAAATGCGCGTCCAAAAGCCAGCGCATCGACTCCACCGACCATTCGAGGCGGGCGTGCCGCAGCAGTTCCTCCGCGCTAAGTTTCCGGCTGGAAATGTAGCAATGCCACTCGTCGCTCGTTTGGCCCTTGCACTCGAACTGGCGGCGTATCGCCCCCGCGCACGAAAGGTTTTTCCATCCGGCCCAGGCCAGCCAGCCCACCTCATGGGTGACGAACCCGGCGCGGGTCTCAAGCCTGCCCCCGTTCTTCTCGAACGTCCGGAAAACCTCCATAGCCACCCCGTTTTTCTCAGGACGTCGTCCCCGACGTATTCCCGGATGCCCTTTTTCAGCGTCGGCTGGTTGTCCTTGGCGTTCAGAAGGCAATCGGCCTTCTTCCCGACGATCAGCTCGGCGGTTTCCTTCTGGCAGTGCATCGCGTCGGCGACTATCATGCAGCCCTCGACCTCGAGAAGACTTATAAGCTCGCGGACGGCGGGTATCTCGTTGCTTTTCCCGTCCACCTTCAGCCCGGCGAGGGTCAGCCCCGCGTCCGCGACGTGGGCGCTGACTATGTGCATCGGGCTTTCGTACCTGTCCATCCTGCCGGTGGAGCGTATCGTCTTGCCATCGAAGGAGATAGTCATCCCCTCCGTCCCCTCGGGCAGAAGCGACTGCGTCCATCTCGCCAGGCAGCGGTTCAGCGACCTTGGCTCGACGAGCTTCAGAAGGCACAGCAGCCAGTAGTAGCACGGCACTTTCTTTATGCCGAAGCGCTCGGCCAGCAGGCCCCTGACGCGCTCGCTGTCTGCCCACTGGCTGATCTGGCAGACGTTTTTCAGGCCGCACAGGGTGCCCAGTACCACGATAGTCAGCGCCTCGCCGACACTGTGGAAGTAGCCCTTGTGTTCCCTGCTTGTCTCGACGTCCGCAAAGTGATTGGCTATATTGCTGTTTTCATTCATTACCCCACTTTATATCATGATGCCAGATGTGAAAATTGATTTCCGTGCTTCTTATCGGATGACGGTAGAGCCGCCAGGTTCAAGTCGAACCAGTCGAGGGCTCTTGCCGTCCTTATCAACTCCGTTGACGGGGAAGCAGGGGATTAAAGATTTACCCAGAATCGCTTTTCCAGATCCAATTGTTCGTCCCCGACAAGATATGGGCTGTCAACATTTTCCATGTTTGATCCAAGAATGGCCAGCACGGTTTGGTTTTGCATGGATGGCCACAGAAACACTGTGAAAATGATCCTGCTCGGGTATCGCATTTCAAAGTTACTGTCTCTGTGAAAAACAACAACCCCGTTTCTTACGTAGCCGCTACGATAACCCGATAGGGCTATGCCATTTTCATTGTAGGAGATGGCGCTTAGTCTAGTCCCTTCTGGAAGATTTGTGGTAACAGTAAATATATGTAGGCCCTCGTCTGTCCGCTCAACGGAAAGGCCAAACTCAGGCACGAGTTTAGGGGTGGTAAATGGCGAGCCTGATATCAAAAATGTATAAATCCCAATGCCAAGCAGTGGGATTAGCACGCACATCCATACAGGGATTTTGCTATTTGATACGGCATGGCTGTTGGGAAAATTTTTCTGCAAAAATTCCCGCATTCGCGTCATGTTTTCCTTTTGCCAGCTTGCTCCCATTGTCTGATTTGCCACATTGTATTTATACTGGCCTCCGCCTGCCACCAGTATTGTAAGCGTGTTGACAATAAATCCTTTCTTAAGCGAGACGCCCTCAATGTCCTCAAAGTCGATGTACGAATGCCCGACATATTCACTGCACATCGTATTCAGCTCAAGGAAAACGATGCCCTCTTTCGTGAAATTTAGGATGTATGGGGCTTGCGCATCTGTCATGCCGTACACGTAAACGCCAGGCACATATCCCATTCCCTGCAATTGCCAGTCAACCGTTTCCTTCTGCAGCGCTTCCCGCATATCACCCCCTCAATCAACATTGGTTATGGTGCAGTAAACGCACCCGCCTATTCTTCGATACGCATGTGCGGCTTGGTATTGGGCGGCAGCACCGCCACAAAGTCTCCCACCACGCCGTTAGCCTCACCCAAAGGGACAGTGCGTCCGGAGCCATCCTCGTGGCAGAGCGTCCACCCATGATCCTCGCCTTCCGCCATGCGCTTGAGGGTAACACCCTCGTCTATTTTCACCGCCTGTATCTTGCCATGCCTGGGCACATCCGTCCAACGGAGCAATACCATCGAGCCGTGAGGGATAAGGGCGTCTATCATTGAATTGCCTTGCACCCGCATGGTGTAGTAATCATCGGGCTTTGTTTTTACGAACCGAGTCGGCACTTTCACAAACCAGCCCAGATCGTCAGGCTGGAATTTGGGTGGGCCTGCGGCAACATCGTCGTGAAACGCCACATTGTCGTATTCTGGCTCTTGTTCTGCGACAAAGCTGTGCGTGTCCCCAACTTCGGAGGGATATTCACCCTTGGATGATGATTCTGGAATATTGGTTTTTGCAAAATGCCCCTCAATTTCGGAGATACGAGCTTCTAGATTTGAAATTGCGTGTCCATATTTGCCTGTCCGTTCATCCACCAATTTTTCTAGGCTTTCAAGTAGGGGATGCCTGTTCTGATCTGGTGAAATTGCCTTTGTCAGGCGCTTTTCCCCGACTCCTGTAAAAATCCAGTTCAGACTATAGGCGTATTTTATTGCCAGACTAAGCAGGGCCTCCTTGGAAGGTTCACGCCTCCCCGATTCGATACTACTAAGGGTGGTGGGTTCCATGCCCAGAGATTCTGCGAATTCCTTTACGTTTAGCCCATGTTCCTTCCTGATACTAGCAAAACGTTCTTTCATCCCATCAATCATAGGCAATCCTGTAATATTCAGAGCATTTTGTTCTTTTTACGCTTGACAAAAAGAACAAAATGCTCCTATTATGAACATATCGGCAGGGTGGAAAGCCAACCTAACCGGTAAATAAAGAAGATTGGGGGGAAACGGCCTGGAAACCACCCCCCAATCCCGTAAAAACCTCCCCTAGACGGGGAAAGGAGCAAAACATGGCACGGAAGCCAAGCCGCGCAAGGAGGAAGGCTATGGGAATCACCATAACCCCCAAGAAGGGCTGCTACATCAACTACATGTTGAGGGTACGCAGCATCACCCACGAGACTATCAGCCAAAGGGCAGGAGTCTCATCCCAGATGGTATCAGCTTTTTTGAGGGGGGTCAAGAATTCGGAAAAGGTCAAGGCGGCCATCGCCGAGGTACTGGGCTTCCCCAACTTCGATGCCGTCATCGCCGCCAGTCGCGGGAAGGAGGCGGTATGAAGTACGCAAGCTCATGCCTGAAACGTCGCGATGCCCTTGTGTCGTCGAGCGATGTGCTTCGGTTTCTCAGGGACAAAGTGGCCCTTTCTTTGCCGCAAGGCTTCGACGATTGGAAGGAATACGTGTTCGGAGGGCGCGTGCAGGTATATAGCGATGACGGGCGGCTTTATTTTTTTTCCCACCTTCTCAGCCTCCGTATGGACTTTATGGTTCACGGAGCCCTTTTGAAAGCAGGGCTCAACATCCCTTGCCGCGTTATGGGCGATATAGCCGAAAGCGAAGGCAAAGGGCTGGGATGCGTCCCCATCTCTGCCTTGCGGGAATACGGAGAGTTGCACCGGAACGAGATTTTGGAATGGGTAAAGATCGGGAAGGATAACTGCGGCTACATCAGCAACGAAGCGTTTCGCGTCTCGGCAATAGGAGGAGAAACATGAGTATGCCGTGGAGGGATGGCTTTTTCATGGCAGTGGAGCAGATGCGTACTGCGCAGAAGGCTTACTTCCGCACCCGCATGCCGGCTGAGCTGAGGGCCGCCAAAAAATGCGAGGCGAAAGTGGACGGCATGATCAAACGGGAGCGCGAGGGTGCCGCGCTCGAAAAGCAGACGGAACTTTTTGGAGGAGAGCAATGAGCGAACAGAAATTCATGGTTGACGCGCAGGGGCGGCAGGTGCCGGAGGACATGGTCAGCGGGATCGACAAGCTGCGCGACCAAACAGTGCGGCGCATCGTCGACGAGGCGCTGAAAATGAGGGACGTTCTGGCGGAGATGAAGGCGCGCATCCGCGACGACATCCTCGCCTTCGTGAACGTGTCCGCCGAGCAGTACGGCAAATCGTGGGGCGGCAAAAAGGGCAACATCACCCTGGCCACCTACGACGGCGCGTACCGCATCGTGGTGGCGATAAGCGACACGATAACCTTCGACGAGCGGCTGCAGGTGGCGCGGGATCTGATCGGCGACTGCATAGAAAAGTGGTCGGAGGGCTCCCGCAGCGAAATCCGCATCCTCGTGCAGGACGCGTTTCAGGTGGACAAGGCGGGGAAGATCAGCACGGCGCGGGTGCTGGGGCTGCGGCGGCTTGAGATAGCCGACCCGGAGTGGAAGAAGGCGATGGCGGCGATCTCGGACAGCATCCAGGTCTCCGGGAGTAAGCAGTACCTGCGGTTCTACGAGCGGAACGATCGGGGCGAGTACGTCCAGATACCGCTGGACGTGGCCGCGCTGTAGCGGCGCAGGGAGGGGAAACATGACGGGATTTTTGTACCGCAGGGCGACAGCCCTGAAGGAGCTTGGCGAGCGGCGCAGATGGGGCTGGCTCATCCGGATGGGGCTTGGGCTGAGGGAGGCGGCGGCGCGTGGAAAAGCTAAGTAGCCAGGAGAGGATATTCGAGATCGCCCGGCTGCTGTCGGAAAACCATGTCTCCGGGCTTGCCAACAAGGAGATAGCGCTGAGCCTCGGGACGAGCGAGGCGAACGTCTGCCGGGACATGGCCCTTTTCAGGCGGCGCGAATGGGCGGTCCAGTCGAACGGATCAAGGTGGCGGCTGTCGCCGGCCTTTGGTGGAATAGCCGGGCGCATCATGCGCTCGTATCAGGAGGCAAAGCTCAGGCTGACGGAAGAGGAAGCCAGGTACGCCTCGGAAATGCAGTGAGGGGATTTCGCAAATGGCAAGAGCTAAAAACGTGATCGCGCCAGGGGACGCGCGGGCGATTGAGGCGATGGAACTGGTCGAACAAAACGAAAAGGACAGGCAGATCGCCGCGCAAGAGGCGGTGAAGTTTCTTGGCTTCGACCTGAAGGAGTACGACCTTCTGCTGTACGTCAAGATGGGCAAGAACGTTTTCCAATGGCACGAAATGACGGCGCTGATGGGCGGAAAGATACTTCTCACCATAAAGGAAAACGAGGAGCACGGAACGTTCGGCAAGGCGCTTGAGCAAATCGGCATCCATCCCCGCAGGGCGCAACGATACATGAACCTCGCAAGGCGGTTTGGCAAATACGACAGCGTGTCGCATTTGAGCAATTCAAAACTGGATCTGCTGGAAGATCTCACCGATCCGGAGCTGGAAAAACTGGACGCAGGCGAGGCAGTCAGGGGGTTGACACTCGACGAAATCGACAGGCTGCCAGCCAGCCGGGTGCGGGATCGGCTCAGGGTCGCGGAGAACGATCTGGCGAAGGAAAAAGAGGCCCGCAAAAAAGAACGGGAAGCCTTCGGGAAATCCATGCTCCAGAAGGACGCGAAGATCAACGAGCTCGACATGAAGCTGGACGGAAGGGATCTGCCCACGAAGGAGAGGATCGCCGCCCTCGCGCTGGAGGGCCTGCGCAAAAAACTGTTCGAGGAAATCCAGCTTACGCGGTTCCACTTCGGCGAGTGCCTGAAGGCCATAGGCGCGGCGGAAAAGATCGAGGGGGCGACGTTCCCCATGCTGGAAAACTGGGCGAAAGAGGAGTACGAAGAGCTCTCGGGCTTCCAACCGATGCTGGAGGAGCTGGACGAGGCCCTTCGGTACGTCAACCCGGACGCGGGTGGGAGCGAGGGGAATGCGAATTGACACGTCCCTCGTCGCCCCATACGTCGCAAGCATGAACGCCGCCGCCACCGCGGCGGAGCGCAGGGCGGTGGTGGCGGAAATATGCCGCATGTTCGCCGTCTCCGCCGCAAGCGCGTACAAGGCACTCGCGGCGGAGGGGTGGTCGTCGGGGCGCAAAACGCGAAGGGACGCGGGAAGCACCGGCGCGGACGAGCGGACGCTGAGCATAATCACCGCCATGTCGAAAAACGGCATACGCAAAAACGGCAAGTCGACGATGCCGGTCAACGTGGCCGCGAGCGTAACGGCGATGAACGGCATGAACGTCGGGGTGAGCGACTCCCGCGTCCGGCAGCTTCTGCGGGACAGGGAGCTTTCGGAAAAGAGCATGAAGGCCCCCTCCCCCCACCGGCGGATGCGCAGCCTCCACCCGAACCACGTCCACTGCGTGGACCCCTCGCTGTGCCTCGTCTACTTCGCGCCGCAGGGCGGGCAGCGCATCCTTCGGGACGACGAGGTCTACAAGAACAAGCCGTGGCTCGCCGGCAAGGAGGATCTGAAATGCTGGCGGTACGTTCTCACCGACCACTGCAGCTCGACGATCTGCGTCAGGTACTACGCGGCGGCGGGGGAGAAGCAGGAGAACCTGTACGACTTCCTGCTGTACGCGTGGGGGAAAAAGCAAAGCAGCTCCTACGTGTTCCACGGGGTGCCCGAGATGATCGTCTGGGACAAGGGGAGCGCGAACATGAGCCGCGCCATAAAGAACGCACTCGTGGCGCTCCGCGTCAGGCACTGGGAACACGCGGCGGGGAAGCCTCGGGCGAAGGGGCAGGTGGAAAACGCGAACAACCTGGTCGAGACGCACTTCGAGTGCCTCCTTAAGCTCGAGGAGGCGGAGAGCGTCGAGGCGCTCAACGAGGCCGCCGAGCGGTGGTGCGAGGCGTACAACGCGAACGAGATACCCGGGCTGGACACGCGGCTTCGCCGAATGGGACGGGTCGTCGGGACGCGGACGCGGCTGTGGCAGCGCATCTCGAAGGAGCAGCTGAGGGAACTGCCGGGGGAGGACGTGTGCCGCCAGATCTTCACCACGGGGCCGGCGACGCGAAAGGTCGCCGGGGACCTCACCGTCCGCGTCGCCCACCCGAAAGCGAAGCGCCCGCTCGTCTACAGCGTTGCCGATCTGCCTGACATTCTGGCGGGGCAGGAGGTGCTGGTACAGCCCATACTCGTCGACCCCCAGCCGCTAATCGCGGTGATGCTGAAAAACGGCAGGGACGTCATCGGGTACGAGGTCGAGCCCATCGAGATTGACGCGGCGGGGTTCGACGCGCGGGCGGCGGTCCTCGGGGAGGAGTACAAGGCGCAGAAGGACACGCGGCGGGAACGGAACGCCAAGGCGCTCTCCGCGCTTTCGGGGGAGGGCAAAAAGGCCGCGCCGTTCGCGGCGGTGACCGGCGGGGAGGGCTTCAAGACGCACAGCCTTATTCACCCCAAGGGCAGCCCGTTCGTGAGGCAGTCCACCGGAACGCAAATCGAGGTCGCCGAGACGGTCCACGCGCACGAGATACTGATAAGCGCGGTGGAGGCGGCGAAGCGGGTGAGGGCCGAGTGCGGCGACCTGCCCGACGGCTTCATCGACGACATGCGGGCGCGCTACCCCGACGGGGTGAGCACTAGGGTCGTCAATGATTTGATAAAAGAGCGCAGGCCAAAAACTGACAAGCCCATCGACGCGAAGGGCTGGATCATCGAGGGCGGCGCGAAGGAGGTCCCCGCTGGGGATTTTGGAAAGTCCCCCGGAGCGGAGCGGATAAGCAAGATCGCTTAGAGGAGACGACATGCTGCAGTTAAAGACATTCAGGAAATTCAGGCTTTCGCAAGACCCGTTCACCGGGGACGTCGCGAAGGCGGGCGACGTGTACCTGACCGACGACACCCGGTTCGCGGCGGAATATCTATTGCAAACGGCGAAGGCCGGCGGCATGGTGGCGCTGGTCGGGGAGAGCGGCAGCGGCAAGACGACGCTGAGGCGCTACGCCATCGACCGCATGGCGGCGGAGGGCGCCAAGGTGCGGGTGATCGCGCCGCGCAGCATCGACAAGACGCGGCTGACCACCGGCGCGATCTGCGACGCGATAGTCGCGGACTGCTCGACGGAGGCGCCGCGGCGGACGCTGGAGGCGAAGGCGCGGCAGGTCGAAAAGATTCTGACGAACTCAAGCCGCAGCGGGTACAGCCACGTCCTAATGATCGAGG
>Ga0209755_10009373_pt1 | contig 10349 bp, 9 predicted proteins | sample TergutCo191P1_FD_187301 | JGI IMG/M metagenome (GOLD analysis project Ga0209755, IMG submission 187301) | Cornitermes sp. P1 segment gut microbial communities from Petit-Saut dam, French Guiana - Co191P1 (SPAdes) (version 2) | ecosystem: Host-associated > Arthropoda: Insects > Digestive system >...
CCATATGGACGCACTACCTACCAACCAGACTTGACCACCTTCCTGCAGCCACGGCACATACCAACACGAGGCTATAACATCACGCAGTCGTCAGGTCCTGATGATGGGCACATGGTTGCCCAAAACATGTTGAGCAACTATTAGAAGAGAAATAAAGAATACAAAAAGTGATATCTAGTCGGTTTTTCTTATCCACACTTTTTCATTCATTTAAACTGTATCTGTCATCCACCTCTTGGCCTCCTAAGTTGTCTTTTCCTTCATAGTACTCCCATCAAAACTTTTTATGCACACCTCCTTTCTCACATATGTTCTTTATGTTCCACTTATCACACTCTGCTGTACTTAGTCATTGTAACATTTTTTGGTGACAGTCCCAATTTATAAGCACTTCATTATGTAATTGTCTCCATCTCCAAGCATACTCCAAAAGCACTTTCTTATCACACGTCTTTAGTTAGTGTTCTTCCTACAGAATGAAGCATCACATTCCAATTCCACACACACAGCAACATGTAAAATGCAGTATTATGCTTTTATCTACAGTATGTTTGCAGTACTGCAGTTAGATATATCTCTCAAAATACACTTCATCAAATCCACTGGCTATAAGTTCATGCGCAATTTCAGTAATTCTGGTCTCCAGATTCTACATATATTTAGAATCCAAGTAGCATAATTTTACAGCTTGCATTCAACACATTTTTCCACCAAACAGAATACTGTTCAGACAAACCTCCCAAGCATTAATACAAAGCAGACATTCCACACACACATCCATAATCCTTCTTAATGAATGTTATGGAAGTAAATCAACATTTTAAAATTAGCCAAAAATCACACAGCCACTCTTACAGGACAGAAATATTCAGATGCCATCGCAAGATGTGCATCTACTGACTGTTAGTAGCGTTAGGAACTCACAAACCTACACATTACATTATTTTGTATTTAATTCAAACTAACTGCACATATTGTAACACACAAACCCTGTATCATTTCATAATATGTTGTACATATTTTAGCTTTATTTAGCCATCCTCAGAAAGAATTCAATCACTAAGGAATTATATGCTGATGTAGATACCTGTCAGCATCATCACATACACAGCATAAATAGGTTTCAGAAATTACAACCGATATTATTACATCAATTAATTAAAACATTGATGTTCGATGTTGACAACATGATAGAAAAATTAGAAGTTGTACAGTACTGGCCTAAAGAGTACGAGCATCTACAACTGCATTATTTTCATGCTTGTGCCCTTCACATTCAAGTATCTATCTATGAATATACTTCTTCGTTATTGAACAGATTTTAATTCTTGTGTCGAAAGGATTCACTGCATGATAAACCACACTGTACATGTTACCATGTCTAGAGCACTGCTCCAAAAATTTACTGAACACCTAGTCTATATTGAGCCTATGCAAACTATGCCAGTCGCCTACTCCTGTCTTATTTGGGTCCAAAATTAAGAATTTTGTAACATCAGTCTCCCGTGCAATGGTTCAGATGGATTTTCAAGCAGAATGTCAAAGTCTAGCACTTTTTTTTTATTTTTTTTTTAAGTAACAGCCTTGTCTGTGTTCATTTATTTATAATCTTACATTGGTTCAGATAAACGTTCCATATACCCTCTCCCCACATTAGTATTACAAACATTTTACATCTTTTGTAATTAAAGTCTTTCAATTCCTTTCAGGTTCTTTACCTCAGCAACCATAATGCATACAACTAACAGTGCACACATAACCCAACCTTCCTCCTAAATATGTAAGTCTATCCACATTTCCTATTTTTACATTTCAATCCTTCCTTAATATACCACCCCATGATACATTTGTCCCAACCTTAAATTATAATTTATATTTTTATTTTCCAGAATCATCATCCAACCAGCAGTTACCTGAATACCACAACTCTGATCTAAAAAGTGCTTATAATACAGAATCTTAAACTTAGCTTCATTCAAAGACAAAACTTAAGCCTCCATTACCTCGATTACAAAGGTTACAGTCCACAGTCTGCTTTGAGAAAGAAAGTGGGTGAGAGAATAAGTGTGTGTGTGTGTGTGTGTGTGTATTCTCTCACCCATTTTCCACAATATATGATAGAAAACAATGCCTATACACACCCCAATTACCCTTCAATATAAAGTGATTAATTACAAAAATGAGACCTCATTTGTATATAAACCACTCATAACCCAGTAACTCTTATTATTAATTTTGATATTTGTATTACCGGAAGACGGTTCATTTGGACCGAAACATGCTGTAAATAAATCTCCCATACACATAATAAACACCCCTTAATTGTGATAGACGGCATTATTTTTATCTTTATAATTTATTTATGTCTGTATGAACATCTGTTTCTGTTTGTAACTCTAACTGCCCTATATGTATGCGAAAAGTTCTCATTTTCTTACACATGACAGGTACACAGCAGTATCTTACATAAACCCTCACTGTTTCAGTGTGCATCTCATGTGTGGCTTTTGACAAAGTAGCATAACAGAAGTTTGTGCATACAGTCACACGGCACGTAACACAAAAACTCACATCACTTTATCTGCTCAATGAATTATTGAAGCAATACCAAACAGAAACTATAATTGCCATAAGTTCTCAGTTTTTTTTCAGGCAGCTAACAGTCAAAATCTTTGCGACACAAGTTGATGCAAGTAGCCTGTGTCTTTGCACTTGAAGGGAAGAAAAGTATTTTGGTAACCCCCGAGTGACCATCCTGCAGCATCAGATTTGCCATGAACAGTTTCTCACCTCACCATTCACATTTAACGTTGCTTGCACTAAATAACTAACTACATGAAGCAGAAGTCCTTCCTTTGAAGCTAACAGTTCCTCTACTATTAAGAATTCCCCGAAATTAAGGAACCCGGAGGTTCATTAATGCATTCGCAACAGCCTGCCACCTGTCATCGTCCTGATCTTCCACTAACCACACAGAAGGACATGGTCATAAAATACAGTAACCGCACAACATACACAATGGCTGTAGGTACTGCCTTATATGTCACTCCCGGCATCTCACACCTTGTGCCCTTTCTGCCTTCTAGTTAGTCTTCCACAGAACATTTCTGAAAGGCCCACTATCAACAAGCTCATTTCAGACTAAAAACACAACTGATCAGCAAAGAGAGGAAATTGTAAGCCAAATCATTTTTTTCACACAAATATCTAGTTCCTCCCACATCCTAGAAAGAAACTCCATGGAGTCCATGACAATCTGATAGTTTTACAACTGGTCAAGATGATCTCAACCTTGTATTGTACCAGGTGGGTAGCTGCCATTTTGAAAAGAGTGTGCTACTGAACCGTATGCTGCGCCAACTCAATTCAGTCCACACTGACACACCTTGCTCCTTAATGTTCCATTGTAATACAGTAATTTTCAGTCAACATGTCTGTTATGTCCTTCAGTTTTTCCAGGGATGTCAAAACCATGTTGCTCAAGGGTTTGGTGATATGTAAAACATGGGGTGAGGAGAAACAGCCTCCACAATATAAATATAAAAAATCTCACAGCTTAAGGTAAATAAGCAGACTATAAGAAAGAGCTTTCAGTCATATCTTCCACACTTAAATGCTTTTTGCAATAGCATCATCATGCTTATGTTTAAGGCCACTCTGAGACAAAAACAACATGGTACTTTATACAAAAAGGAAAGACATTCCAAGTTTGTGAATGATATATATACCATCTGACACATGTTCTCAGAGCAACAGTTGTGGCATCACAAGATGCTGCAGGGTGGGCATGGGTACTCCGTGATTCAGATGTACACATATCTGCACATTATAGCCAACCTGCACATAATCTAACCAATAAGTAACCAAATCTCGGTTCCACGTTGTGTAAAACAAGTTACCAAACACAAATTATATACAACCGTAACCATATTACACAAGGTACTACCATTCTACCCTCCTATACTAGTGACAAAGATTATTACCAAATGCATGGCACACCCCAATCCCAGCTAATACAAATTGTGTGCAATCATAACCATACTAAACAAGCCACTACCATACTACCCTCCTATACTAGAGACAAAGATGACTACCAACTGAGTGGCACACCCTGTTCCCAGCTAATACAAACTGTGTACAATCGTAACCATATTACACAAGGCACTACTGTATTACCCCCCTATACTACAGACAAAGATGACTATCAACTGTGAGGCACAACCCATTCCCAGCTGCATAATCCTTAATGCAAAATTCCTTTTGAGCCATCTGATAAAGCATTTCTTTATTATAACAGAACCCAAAGATGATCACCAGCAGAAAAGTAATAATAATTCTATATTCCTGTCACTTCAAATCTGCTTACATCCCCACATCACATTGCCCCACACTCTGCTTTAGTATTATCATTGGGCCATTCAATATAGTGCCTGCCTGTGGAAAGGACAACGGTGTTCCAATTCCAGGTAGGAGCATGCATATTTTCTTCACCACCTCTGGGGCCCAAACATCCTCCTCTTAAATGGCTGCCAACAGTTATTTCTCTGGGCATTAAAGTAGCTGAAGCACGAAGCTGACAATTCACCTTCATTCCCTGGTAAGGCCAAAATGTTTACCACTGTACCTCCACTTCCTTCTACATCACCATCATCTTGTGGTGCTTAAGCAGAAGAGAATATAGCTTGTACCTTTCACTCCTCTGTATTAAGCTCAATGATCCAGAGTTACATATAAATGGTCCACATACATCTTGAATTATTTGGCGCTTTGGAGCAGGGGAAACTCTGACCTGCATCTTATCTCCCTTTGAAGTCTTTGTTTCACCAATGACCTGAATCTGGTAGCTTTCACCACCTATGTTAGGCATTAATTCCTTGTGTTCCTCTCCATGTCTTTCCTTGTTCCTCTGTGTTAAACTCAATGATCCAGAGTTACATATAAATGGTCCACATACATCTCGAATTATTTGGCGCTTTGGAGCAGGGGACACTCTGCCCTGCATCTTATCTCCCTTTCAAGTCTTTGTGTCACCAATGACCTGAATCTGGTAGCTTTCACCACCTATGTTAGGCATTAATTCCTTGTGTTCCTCCCCATGTCTTTCCTTGTTTGTGCTGTAGATCCAGTTCAGCCAAAATTTTTGATGAAAGTGTCTTAACGATATCTGTCAAGTTTATAAGCTTCACAGTATCTACTCATATACCTCTCAGAAGTCATAAAAAGAGTGCACTACTTCATTCTTTTCTTGCAGATATTACCGAGCCAATTCTGTGAAACTTCATCACAACACAGAAGGATGTGATGCTGGCTGTGCACGCACCCATTACTGCGCCATCACCAGCCTTGACTACCCACAGTTCCGCAGCTGCCTAGAAACTGCTGCCAGTGCCCTTGCATCTGCTGGAGTAGTGGCACTCAGCATACACTGGAGCCTTGTGGTTCTGCTGCTTGTGGCACTGGTGCAAGCTTTGACTCAGTCCATCCTGATACCATCTCTTGGATCATTACACTACTCTTGATAACAGATCTGTTCCAAAGTCCTAGAGGAATGTAAGATCAAATTGCTTAAACACATTTTTTAATAACATCATAACAAAGGAACTAAGTGAAGATGCAACATATAAAACCACAGAAACTGGTAGTGGTGGTGTCGGTCCATGACAACAAAGAAGAACGCTTTTTTGGTATTACATGTCTCAAACTGACAGCAGGGAAAGGCAAAAAGCACCATAAAAATAGAGAGTTCTGTATCTTACTGTCTCTGTCAGAAGCAGATTTTTGTAAACTCAGAGCTCAGGAATAAGCTGTTAAGTAGTGCCCAATTTGATGAAAAGAACCAGTCTGCTGAAGTGTTCACTTCCTCTCAAGATCCCATCTCTGCAAGGAAGATGAGCAGTCATCCAGCAGTCGACATAACATGACTTCTTGTTCCAGTAACAATGTACTACACTACAATAATTGTCACTGACAACAATGTGATGAACTTAATCAACAACAATTCAAATTTTGATAACCACAAATATAGACATATGGGCAAATTGCCCTAAAGCCTGGCTGTACAAGCAAGTCACATATATAGCAAAAACACTTTTTACCTGAAAAAAACTACAAATCCAGTAAAATGTAAAAGTTTTTATACAGAACATGTCTATACTACGATGAACAACTCATATTTAGTAATTTGCCTTACTTTTCAAATTTCCATGTTGATTTTATGCGGGCTTTTTGCTAGCTGAAAGTTATACCATGACTTTAATATCTGGTGCCTTTAAGGCAAGTGTTGGACTGATGTTGTTACAGACAAGTGTGAAGTGTGCTGAATGGCCTGAGAAAATGTAGCATTTAATAACCTCATGAGCTGAGAAGAGAAAATTATTATCTTTATTTGCAATATATGTAATTGCATATGGCTAAATTTGATTTCACATAAAACTTTTATATATCTAAACTGTCAGCTGCACATGACTCTTCTGAAATTTTCTTTGTAATGTTATGTATCATGTCGAGTCAAATACAATGAGTGTCAAATTAGAGGGACGACTCCATCACTGGGATGCTATTTTCAATGTAATATATATTTTTGTATAAGAAGTATGTTTGTCTCATACATTTTTTTAAGCCTGAGCTATAAATATATTGTCCATCATTGTGATGACTGCAAATTTTGTTTGCTTTGTTTTCATCCACTCATTTGCTCACAGAGAGACTCTAAATTGGACGAATGTTTTCTCCATATATAATATCCATGTCTTACAGTAACAGATCCTATTGTGTGTTTAAATTTTGGTGGGTGTTGATGGAAGCCACAAATGTATATACAATGACATTCACACCTAGCTTAAACTTGTAGGCTTTTCGTCTCGCAGCATTCCAAGTTTATTGAACCAGTTGCTCCTAATTACAAGCAGTTCATAAAACTTGCACCAGAGGGGTCTATTGTGTGCTGCTCTTCTGCTGCTATCTGTTGATCGTCTTGTGAGTTATATCAGTGTCTTAATTTTGTATAGTGATATCAAATGCAGGAACACCGAATGTCATCCAAAGGACAAATGTGACCAGGAGAGTGTATAAGTATTACGAGGAATTTCTTGTGGTGACTGAACACAAGGCCTCTGGCCCAATTATATTATTATATAAAATAGTATATTAAACAGTTCTATGGAGATGTTCAGTGTCTGTTCATTACAAATAAAGTGATTTTATTCTAATACCACTTCACAGTACACAATATCTGAAATATATTACCCCCCTCTTGTTTTGGTTTCCGAGTGATGACCATTCATTATTTTGAAGTCTTTCTTTTTGCACCCCATAAATATATCCATGCCACATTCATTGATAACTCTGTTTCAAACATCATTTCTGTAATTTCCTAATTATAGGCCTTTATATCTCCTATAGATTCCACCAAATATATCTTTTTGTTTCACAGGTTTCCCATGTATTATGCCATTTTGATTAAATTATTGTAAATAAATGTGTCCCTTTTTGAAGCTTATATGACATTTAGATCACAGTAACACCACAAAAAGGAATAAACATCGTTGATGTCAATTACAATTCACAACCAACAAGATGCAACTATTTTGCTTTATTTACTTCTAATCAGCTCTACACGTTTCGGGCGATGTTTTCACCCATCATCAGGAGCATATCACTGTAAATACAAATTTTGGTAATGTCCACCGATGTTGTTGCTGGCTGGTGTTGCATATGGGGTGGAACTGACTTGTTAGATTGACCATGTCTGCAAGTAACTTTATCAAAATATATCAACATCTTCAAGTTTTGGTTCACATAAAGAAATTAATAAGCATTTAACATGAACACCTTAATGTGTTTCTAAGTGCATCCCAAGTACAAGTTGTTTGTAACTTACTAAATATTCATTACAGTGTAGTTACAGTGATATGCTCCTGATGATAGGAGAAAACATCGCCCGAAACATTTAGAGCTGATTAAAGTAAATAAATCAAAATAGTTGCATCTTGTTGGTTATCAATTGTAATTGTACTAGTGACGCACAGAAACACGAATGTTAAGTCGTTGATGTCGTTTGTTTCACCAAGGTCAGTTTCATGGAACCTACAAGAATATCTTGCTTCTGGTCACTTGGATCAAGGAGAAAAGAGAGACAGAATACAATGCAAGGAATTCTTTCTCAGGTTGCTAGGTTTGTGATGCATTATTAGCACATGCTCTACACAATATTCCTTCCTGTAACATGACAATTTTAAGAACTATTCAGTCCACAATGAATCAGCATATGAGCCATCAAGGTGAAACAACATACAAGTTAATTTACAATGACATGAGAAAATTCAATGTATGTGAAATGGTGCACCATAATGAAGAAAAATTTTGGTTTCTGATGAATGTGAACCAAAAAAATAGTTTTCTGTGGAGTTCAAAGCCACAGAAACAGAAATGCTTGGGAGTCACAATTAGTGGTAGGCAGATTAAGCACTGACATAATTCCTTTATGACCATATTCTTTAGAGCAGTCCTAATTAAACTAAATTATCAGAATAATCATGAGCTGACATATAGAATTCATTCATTCATTCATTCACCTTATTTTCCGTATATCCCTATACAGGTAAAGTACTAAGGATGTGGAAATTGTCAAAGTAGTTGTATACATATTTGTTAAAAATACAGATGTCAAATGCTTAAACATAATTATAATTATGGCAAATGGCAAATAACTGTAGCTATGGTACATCAGCTGTCTCAAGAATATGTTGGACAAGTTTCTGCTTAGAATAAATCGTAATTTATGGCACAATCATAATAAGAAGTGCAAATATTTTTCTATTAGATTCACCATATATCTGTCTGCAAGTAACTTTATCAAAATATATCAACATCTTCAAGTTTTGGTTCACATACAGAAATTAATAGTCATTTAACATGAACACCTTAACATGTTTCTGAGTGCATCCGAAGTACAAGTTGCTTGTAACTTACTAAATATTCATTACAATGAAAAATGTTTTGAACAAAATCAGCAGAGGCACCTGGAACATATATTTTATTTACAGTAAAATTCTCCAAATCTTCTGGTTTAAGACATAATTAAACAAAAGGGATCATCACGGTATATAGAACTGTTACATTCTGTATACATTTCTGTATACATTTATTGAGATAATTTAAGATCTTTTATAAACATGTCATTACGCCTAACATTTCCACATTCCTATTACAGGAGAAATGACTTGCTACCTTCAAGGCACATATTTACAAATGCAGCAACTAACTGAGAGATGTGAGGTTCTCATAATGCTGATTCATTTCATTTTATACAATTATGTGTATCCTCAGAACCTGACATACTTACAGCAAGAAATTGGAATACCCGTAGCTTACATAAGGGTGTAATGCAATTTCACATCAGTTGCACTTCTGGTAATAATGAAGAAATATAAGCCAAAGTGATTCCTTCAGACAAATCTTGGTTCTCACTCTTGACTGCAGGATGACATTAAATTTCTGTTCAGCCCTTCAGGATTTACAAAAGTTATATACACGCATGCAATTTCCATAACTTGATAAATTAACAATTTTTTATCATGGACAACTTCATGATGTATTGAACTATATCCCTGTATACAAATTTATATGGTAAACCTCTCCATAATGGCAAGCCAGAGAACATTTGCAACAAATATTAATTTTATACCAAAATATATTGCTTTTGTAAATAGTATTAGAAAATGCTCTTTGTTAATTTATTAATCTAATCCAAAATTTTCATTCAATTGCTGCTATATACATTTGAGCTTTCGTTTCACACTTTGCATAACGGTCTACGTTTCATTGTTAATAAGAGGCTTGCTTGCTTCTTGATATGGAAATTACAGATAATGATATATTATAGTACACTATTTAATTCCTGATTTCACCTTACCATAGTAATGTATGTTACTGCTCCCCCTTTTAATAATACATGCAATTCTCTCAGTTACACATGTTCACAGTGTATGTTTGAATGATTTAACGCTTTCCAAAAATCTATCACTGCAGATAATTTATGCTGGCAACCGCTAACTTGCTTACTCTTACACTATGCCCATATCTCTTCATGAATACTACTGTAGCCTCAATTTTCACTTTCATCACAACAAGATTCATTGCATGTGTCCTGTTAGGGTTTACATGTCCAACTGCCTATTGCACATTCTTATTTTCAACCAGCATATTTTATTTATCCCAGACTAAACATAAATTCTTATACCTGGTTACTATTCTTCATGTCTGAATCCAAAGAAAAGAGCAGTGTATTAAGCATTCTGCAAATCCTAGAAATATCCCCAATGAACTTGCAAAATCGATGAAGGAAATAT
>Ga0209755_10009374_pt1 | contig 10348 bp, 12 predicted proteins | sample TergutCo191P1_FD_187301 | JGI IMG/M metagenome (GOLD analysis project Ga0209755, IMG submission 187301) | Cornitermes sp. P1 segment gut microbial communities from Petit-Saut dam, French Guiana - Co191P1 (SPAdes) (version 2) | ecosystem: Host-associated > Arthropoda: Insects > Digestive system...
GCAATGGCTGCTTCCAAATCACCATCAGGCACATCACCGAGAAGTGCCAGCACACGTTCACGTTCTGCAAGCTCACGTTCTTCCGCATCAGCCTGTACCTGGGCAATTATACCGTCCCGCATAGCCAGCCTCTCTTCACGGCCGCGTATCACAAGCGGGCATTCCTGAGCACGCCTACTGAGTTCCTGCCCTGAAATCCAGGCATCGCCCTCAGGCGGGTCGCAATACAGGCAGTTGCATACTTCAAGCTCAGACTCATAGCAGCAGTTGTCGATATCACATAGGCCCGGGTCACAGTTGGGCATATCACAACAAGGCTCGCAAAGTAATGCTTCAACTTTGTATTCATCACACATGACACATAGAAACTCCGGCGTAGGCTCCGGTGTAGGCGTTGGCTCAGGTGTAGCAACTTCAACCACCGGAGCAGGTTCAATAACCGGCACATCAGTATCTGCGCACGCGCTGACCATCACAAACATCAACAATAATACAAAAACGACATATAAAACCCTCTTTTTCATAATAAAACCCCTCTCATTTCGCTTACAAATTACTGTGTTTGGAGACATTGTACTATATGCGTGTACGTTATGCAAGATATGTCGTATGGATTTTGAGAATGTGTTGTAGGGAGTATTATCATAAAAAGTATTCGTCAATAAAATGAGACTTGAAAAATGCAAAAACGTGGGAGAAAATGTAATGAAGGCATTTGAATCGCACGGCAAAATTTGGAATTAGGAGCATTTTTGACTATGTATGATAATATCAACAAGACAAATGAACCGCTCCCCTGTCTGCCATGATGCGCTTGGCAACATCACAGGCATAACCGATGAAAGCGGAATCACTACAAACTACAAATATGACCTACTTGGTAATCTTGTCTTTATACTGCTTTAGGTAACGCAAACCCTCAATTATTGAGGTAGCTTTTCTGCATTTATTGATTTGCTAATTGCGCTTCCAGTTCAGCTATTCGAGCATCTTTTTCTGCAACTACGTTCGCAACTACACCTTGCCAATGCTCATCTCTTTTCCTTTCAGCATTACCTATCGCCTGTGCTTCATCATGTCCTGCTCTTGCTCGCAGTATTTCCAAATACTGAAATTCCTCTGTTGCGGTTATCCCCTTGTATGCTTTTACTGCTTGGCTCATGACTTCACCTCCGCTTGCGACCAATTTTTCTAACTCTTCTTCTGTTTCAGCGTTGAACAACGCAAGCCATAATTCTCTTTCGCTTGTGGTGTCGATAGAATCTACACCTAATAATTTCGGCAATTCAAAAAAGTGATACCACTGTTTATCAGATAATAGTTCGTGACGGTTAGTTTCCATTACTGCAAACTCAGAGTGTACTTCCTCACAATCAAATTGCTCAAACCCAAAAATGCTAATTACAATAGTCTTTGGGAGCAAAGAATAATCATTACCCGACGGCAAAGATGCAGAAAACATCCTGCCCATATGAAACAAACTGCGCTCGGGGTAGTTTCCCTCATCTTCTACTTGGATTTCCAGATTGACCCTCTGCTCGTCCACTATCATGTGTATATCTAATCTACAGAACTTTTTGCCTATTTCTTCAGGCGGCATTTCTGTGTTGATTGTCTGAAAATCTTTAATGCTTTCCAGCGGTATGTTCAAAAGCACTGCAACAAGCCTTTTCAGTAAATCGGGATATCGGACAAATAGCATCTTGAATAAGACATCTGACTTAAACGTATACTTTAGTTTCGTGCCCTTAACTTTGTCTGTTTTGCCATCTTCCATAATTGCACCGCCGCTTTGCTTTGATTCTACAGTCAGTATAGCACATTTTAGCGGCTAATACCATATAATTTTTATAAACACTCGACTGCAATTACCCGCTCCGCCGAGCCGTCCACCTGTTTCATTCCACCCTATTAAGCTTCTTGCGTATTTGGGAAATCCAAAAGAAATTCAAAAATTGGGTGAGGAATAAGTCAATAGCTTATGCAAAAATAGCATGTAGACTTGTAGCAATGTAAAGAAAGTGCCCTTTGGCTGTTACGACTTGCTAAAATGTACTACGTTCATAGAGGTACACGGGCTATTTTTGCAACTTGTATTGACACGGGCTGATTGCGTTGTTATGATTCTTCATAGCATAATGGGCAGATAATAAAAGTAAGATTTTCACGGCGGATAGTTTTGGGGTATAAGTTAGTGGAGGAGCGGGTATGGCAAGCAATCGTGACAAAAGGATCTAGTACGCCGAACTTGTGTGGGTTGGTCGCCATAAGAAAATTCACTTATCATTTCAATAGAGGTTATTATATGGACAAAATTATCACAAGTGGCATCTTTAATTATGCAAAAAAAATATATATTAGATTATTTAACTTTATAGTTGGACATGAAAAGAGGAAGTTTTATAGAATGTTTGCTCATATGGCGGCAATCTTTTGCCTTGTACAATTCCCCGTAATGTTTATTATTGTAATAATCCAAATTTTAGTGAATTATGTGACTCTAACCGGCGCTCTTCATGTTTTGATAGGTTTACCCATCTCTGCGTTTGTATCGTCACTTATGACCAAATTCCTAATTCACATTAGCTAAAAAGCTGACATGTTCGGTGGAGTTTCAATAGATGCGTGGCAAAACAATCCTTTCGGAGGCTTACGTACGCCTGAAAATGTAGATAATGAGTTTTACACAACTGCTTTAAAAAGTGATAGTTAGGAGTGATTTTATTAATTACATTTTAGTGATAGCTTGTGCAAGTTTAATACTTATGTACGCTTTGTTCAATAAAAAGCGAATCGTTAAATGGGAGAAAGCTCCTTTAGCAACGAGATATTCAATTAAGAAAAATGAAAAGCTTATCAATAGGATTATATTTGCGGTAATTGGTTTTTTTCTGCTTTTATCATGGTTTAGTCTCGCTTCAGATTATTTTGGTGACGAATCGACAACGCTGGACAATAATATCAATAGTGAAGCAGTAGCAGATTTTGACCATACTCCTTCTACTTTTATAGCCATACTTTGCTTGGCAGTTACACTTGTAATCAATGCTCCACTTTTATTATTAGCAAGACACTGGTATAAGGATAAAACGCATCAAAAGGTTGCAGTGAGGCTTCCCAAAATTTTGATATTAGTGTTTACTTATGTTCCAATCGCTTACTATTTCATTTTGATACTTCTTGTTTATGGCTATATATTTATTCCGGGCACCGAACAAGAAGTCCTTGTGATTGGATTTTTGTTGATTACAATACACTCTGTACTGGGCTGCATGTTTGGCAGGTGGAAAGTTTCTGTTCAAAAGAACTCTATTTTAATCAGACCTATAATAGGTGTTCGGAAGAACCTTAGTTATGATGACATTACTGAAATCATAATTAATGAATCTGGAAAATTAAAAGTCATATCTAATGGAAAGAAAATAGTCTCGATTCAGCCGCAGTGTCATGGATACGATGAGTTTAAAAGGCTGCTTCAAGAGCGTAATATTAAAATACTAATTGTGAAAGGGAAGAAAGTATATGAAACGTAAAAAGTATATTGGTATTATGACCATTTGCGTAATAATTATGGCCGTGCTTGTAGTTGCATATATAGGTAAAAATCCCTTTCTGAGGAGTAGCAGGGCTGGTTGCAACAGAATGCGTAGTAATTGCGCTCGTTGCGGAATATTGCTTACGATAGTAGGCGGCTGTCCTTATAATTGTTAGATGCAGACTTCATCTCCTATCTTACCGCCGAGCTTTAGTCAGCGTTGAAAGCCAAGAAAATTAGGGATTTCATAACCTATTATTTCTTCCAGCTTGTCGTAAAACGCAGTGTAACTCCAGTTTGTGGAATCTATTATTTCACGAATCAGCTCTGAGTAGCTTCCCATGGTAGACAATATGACATGCGCCTTGCTACGAAAATCAGTATAGCCACGACCGCCCCACCCTTCGTAACGTAAATCTACAGCAAGCTCTCTATGCCCCCAGACTTCAATGTTGCGCCACATAGTCATCAAATCGTGCGCCCGTCCCGGTATCGGCAAGCTTGTACAATGAAATCCCTCATCTATCATTTTCTGGTTATACCATTTGACTAGGCTTTCCCATGTTTCCGCAATCAGATTTTCCCAGTACACTATAGCTTCCTCAGTTGAGAGGCCCTGCTCTTCAGCAATACCATTTATTCTGCGATCTATGGCTCCGTGAATGGCTTCGTGAAAATAAGCTCTAAGTTCATCTACTTTGTAGTGGAATAGTTCTTGGCACTCAGCACACATTTCCTCAAATATCTGCCTTTGTGCCGGAGAAAATGATAATCGCTCGGTTCTCAAGTGATTGTTTGTAAGCCAATATGTGCCAAGCATTTCACAATCTGAGCAATCTTCAGGCACACAGCAATCTTCATCACCGCAGTCACAAGCACTGCAATCTGTACACGGGTCAGGTTCAGGAGTGATAGCGGCAAGCCCGGCTTCCGATTCAGCCAAAACAGGGGCGGTGACATCGGGCGTATTCTCGGTGGCACAGGCAACGGTCATAATAGACACAAGCAGTAATACAAAAACGACATATAAAGCTCTCTTTTTCATGATAAAATCCCCTTCATTTCGCTTACAAAATACTGTGTTTGGAGATATTGTACTATATGCGTTCAAGTTATTCAAGATAAGTCGTATGGATTTTGAGAATGTAATGTGTAGTAGAGAGTATTATAATAGCCAACTCAGTAGTAATATTCTTTATGCTGTGTTATAATGACTTTGAAAGGTGGGTATGCCAATGCAACGATGGCTATTATATATGGATTGCTGTTGCTTCAATCGTCCATATGATGATTTATCAGAGGCTAAAGTTCGCTTGGAAAGCGAAAGCTAGTGTTTTGACTAAAAATCCGGCAGCATGGTTACTGGAGGTGTTATATAATGAGCAGTAATATTAGTACGATACGACAAACCGGGTTAAGTGCGTTAGTCAGAGAGCTTGGTGCAACAGGGACGATATTATTTATTCGCCAATTTGAAGATGGCTATGGCAATTATATGGAAGAACGGAGCGAGATGCTTAAAGACATTGCTTTAGATGATATAGTTTCAAGTATTCGAGAGCGGAAAAAACCAGAAACTATAGATTAGTCGATTTACTTTCTTGAGCGGTAACATTGCACATTTCTTTTTGCGTAATCTTCGGGTTTTCCCGCAGATGATTTAGAATCAAAACATCAATTAAAACATCGCTTTCTGCTTTTGATGTTTTGATTGATGTTTTATTTTTCGGGTCTGGTTCACTAGCAGGAGATATTGAAAGAGTTTATGGAGTTAAACGGATGGAATCAGCCCTTACCTCATCGTCCCTGAGGCGAAAGACCAGTTTATGTTCTAATAAAGCATCAAAGGAGAGATAAAAATGAGTATGCGATTAGTAATGAGTATTGTAGGATGGCTAATTCCCTTTTTTGTTTTTGTTTTATTCATATTCACGGACTTAATAGGTGTAGACTTTTTTTTGAGATTTAATGTGTTTTGGTTTTTGTATTTTATTATTGCGCGTGCTGCAAACACTGATAGGGAAGCTGAAGTTACCGATACAATGTTACCCAGATGGCTCAGGATTGCCTTGTTTTTCAACCAGCCAAATCCATTTAGGAAAAAAACAGTTATTTGTCAAATAGTGCATATAACGATAACTGCTATTTCAGTAATAATCTGGTCTATAATTCCTCAAAATAAAGTGAGCAATATCACCACAATTGCATATGTTTTTGTTCTTGTGGTACTAATTAACATATGTGATATAAGGATGCGTAGAAAATATAAGGACACCAGCTTCTGGAAATAACTACTCCCCCATTAACACATGGATAACAGGTTTCATATATATAAATAAAAAGAATAACAACCCCCGGGAAATGGAAATTTCGCATATCCATTTGAAAGTAAAGTACACGAAAAATGCAAAAACGTAGGAGAAAATACACTGATGATTGCCCCTATAACAATCAGTTCCAAAGCAGTTCCGGAAGGTCTTTTTCCGGACACAGTGGTGGATTTTAAATTAGGGTCTGCTGAAAAGGTGCGTTTTTTCGCCTAAGGAAACGTCGCAGCTAATTTTGGCTCAAAACTGATTATTCTCAAAAAGCGGCACAAAAAGGCTTTCGCCAATTTGTTGAGGTTCATCGTCATGATACTCAATACAATCGAGGATTTATTAGTCTCAGGAAGTTTTGCACGGATCCTGCCCATTCCATAGCGGGTCTTGGCAATCCCTATCTTTCCTTCAACTTCATTCCTTGCGCTGCAGTCCGCTATGAAGTCTTTCAGCTGCTGCCGGTACTTTGAGGCGTTCCGCCGACCAAGTGGCAATCCGGATAATTTAATGTTCAGTTTCCTGCATAATTCCCTGTTGTGCCTGTTCCTGTATATCGTATCTGCAAGTATACGCAAAGGCAGCATCCCATATTTTTTCTTGTAGCCCTCTATTGACGTTTCCAGCAATATCCCCTCATTGAAGTTGTCAAAACTCATATGTTCCGAAAACATGTAGCCACTTACTATGCTCACAGCTACCTTTGCACCAAACTCTGTTTTTGCATTTGACTTGCCCCTCGGTATCGGGCGTATATGCGGCTGGCTCAGACTTACTATCCGATTCTCTACGGAATGCGACCTTTCAGAATACATCTTCGCCTGTTGCTCGTACAGCTTCCGTATCGTTTCCAGCAGCAACTTCTTCCTTTCATCCAGTTCACCGGACGATTTCGACAGCTTCTCAATAAACTGAAGATTCCTCTTAAGATAGCCTAGCTGGTTGCGTTTTATTGCTCGTATCTGCTTCTTTGATGGGTTACGCAGCTTGATGAATGATTTGTACGCTTTTCTTGATTTTTTGCGGGAAGTGCGCGGACGGGGTTGTATGCCTACATACGGTTTGTGCAATTCATCAATTATTTCATCCGTCTTCTCTACAGCCTCTGCAAGAAGATTTGCATCGGTCGGATATGATATGTCCGCAGGGGCGCATGTCGCATCAAGTATCAATGTCCCGCCATGCGGTTCATCATCATCACCGTCATTGCTGTCTTTTGTTTCTTCTGTGGGCTGTGCTGCGCGGCGGCACATTTCTTCATTGATTTCGCTTAACATCTTTGCAGACAGCCGTTTCCTGAACCAGACCATTAGTGATGGGTCAAACGGTGCTTCATTGCTCCACTTGTCCATACCTACGAAATGCTGCAAATATGGATTCTCGCTTATCATCTCCACTACATCCGCATCACTGCACCTGAGCTGCTGCTGTATCAGCAATGCTCCCAGTGCTTTGCGTATATCCTTTGCCTTTCGGCCATTCTTGTGAAACATATGCGCATATTTCTCTTCCGCCATCTCCCACGGCACGAGTTTGGCTTTTAACACCCATCGGTTTTCAGGGTCAAGCGTAAATACATCCGATAAGGTATAGTCTATTATACGCATTTGTCCGCTCATCTTTTCGTACACTTTTTTCACTCCAGACGCAAGCTTTTTTGCCATATTTTGTGTGTTCCCTTGCTTCTAGCATACTGCATCTTGTGCGCTTTGTCCAGTGGTTTCAGTGCTTTTTAAGCTTTTTAAGCTTTTCAGCAGACCCTATGTATCCAATTGCAATTGACAAAAACAAGTCGAGATTATTATTTCTGTATAGTGCTTGATATTGACAAAGCCGCTTTGCTTGGCGTATTCTTCCAGTTGGGCTTTTTTGTTTTGGATAGAATTGCTATCCTCGTCTTTGCTTTGACGTTCGTCACCTTTGGAAGGGCGTTCGTATAATGCGACTATTTTCACATCGCTCTCTTTCCGAAAGTCAAGCAATCGTGCGGTATAGGTGGTCGGTTTTGTCATTGATACCCCCTTTCTCGTTAAAATATGATTCCCCATAAGTGCCGCCATCAATACCGAAAACCGCTTGCTTTCTAGCTTTTTGCGACATTGATTAAAATGTCCTTATGAGAATACAACCCCACAAACCTTGCGGCATCTTTTTACGTCTGATGTTGTCGAAAAACCTTGAAATATCAGGATATTCCCGCGGATTTTCTCCTAGCCAGCCGCAAAAATCTACCACAATTAAAGTCCAGCTGTTTAAAATACGTTACACTGGGTAATCGCTGATTAAATAATACCGGATAGTGTGGACACAAATCCACATTATCCGGTACAGCATATTCACTACTAATAGATTTTTGTTGCTTCGCCGAACAGGGCGTGTATGTTTTTTGCTGGCACGTCGGGCAAAATAGCCTCATGACTGGGCGAAACAATAAGTCCTGTGGGGAAAATGTTTCGCAATTGGTGAACCTTGGCGGCGACATCCTCAGGCGAACCGTTCACCAAAAGGTCTTGTGTGTCTACACCACCGCAGAAGCAAACTTTGCTGCCAAACTTCTCTTTCAAGTTCTCAGGCTCCATGCCGACGGCTTTTGCCTGAATGGGATGTATAACATCGGCACCTGCTTCAATCAAATCGGGAATAATATCCACAACACTGCCGCAAGTGTGGTAGATAACTTTTATGCCATAGCTATGAGCCAAGTCAATCAGCTTTTTTGCTCCGGGTATAACAAATCGGCGAATCATTTCCGGAGAAAGCATCAGACCTTGCTGACTGCCCAAGTCGTTTCCGATGAGTATTGCTTGCAGCTTACCCTTAGTCGCTTCAAAGAAAATCTTGTTCGCCTTCAAATAGAAATCCAAAATTTTCCCGTCAACTGCCTCATAAACTTCCGGACATTCCACCATCTTCATAAATGCCGTTTCCAAGCCGAATGCGGCACAAGCATCTTGAAAATGGCAAGACCATAAGGCTCCCAAAACAACTTTGTCATCAGGTGCCATATCCACACGCCTCTTACATTCTTCTACACTTATGTACTTTTCGGGCTCCGGCCACTCAAAGAAATCGAGTTCTGAAACTTCATCGCAGTCCTTAAAGCAACCGTCGGCCGTGAGGGTTCGCTCATGTGAATCTGTAGAGCCGTCTTGATACCAGTCGAAAGCGGCATAAATCGCATTGGCATTTTCCGACTCATACGGCAAGTCCACAGTATAAAAATCATCACCTATAGCCAGTTTCAATTCATGTAGATTGCTTACTTTATATTCCGCAAACAGCCCGGTCAAAGAGTCAACATCAGGAATCCCAAGCCACGTTGCCGGGCGGTCAACCGGCTTTCTATCAATAGTCGCATAAAATCTTTCTAAGCTTGTCACTTGAAGAACCTCCTATTTATATTCAGACAAAGCCTTGTGCATCGCAAGAATATTTTCCGGCGGTACATCAGGCAAAATGTTGTGTTCCGTGTTAAAGATGAATCCGCCTCCGGGCATAAACACATCAATTCTGCGCCGTGTAAAATCGTACACTTCCTCAGGCGTTGCAAGGTTGAGTATGCTGCGGGTGTCACATCCGCCGCCCCAGAATGTGATATCGCGCCCAAACTCCCGCTTTAATACCTCAGGCTCCATGTCTCTGGCACTTGTTTGCACGGGATTAATGATGTCATAACCTGCTTCAATTAAATCAGGTAGCAACGGCCGGATTGAGCCGCAGCAATGAAGAAATGTTTTCATTTGACTGTTTTTATGCACAAAGTCGTTAAGCTGTGTATGGCGAGGCTTGAAAAGCTGCCGATAAACTTCATTTGACATAAACGGAGCGGTATTCATTCCGAGATCGTCGCCAAATCTCAAAACATCCGCGACGTCGCCAATAGCATTACAAACTTTTTCAAGCGATGCAAGATGCCTAATCATAAGCTCATCCAACAACCGCTCAACCTGCTCCTGTTCTGAATAAATATCCATGAGGAAATTATCGAACCGCCTTAAAAATGTTCCCCATTCAAACAGGTTGCACCCGCAAACAATCACAAGAGCCTTGTCGGTAGTCTCACGCAAAAACAGAGCCTTTTCACGAAGCTTTTCGTAAAAATCAGGTGCGTTTGCGTTGTCCCAAGGACTATGTGCAAGACGTTGCCAAAGCACTTTATTCATCATCTTATCAAGGTCGGCGTAATCTTCGGGATAATCCTCAACGTATGGAAAGTATGTCTGGTCAAAAAAGGTCGCGCCTACAGGCATCAAAGCAATTTTGTCACCCTCCTCGTCAAAGAACGCATACGAGCCGTTGTTTTGGCGTTCAGGCTTAAACCACGCAGGGTATTGGGCGGTACTACCGTCTGAAAGCTCAATGTCGTACCAGTCGTCATCTTTATCATTAAAAGCACGCCCTATATCTATGACATCAATTCCAAGCCTTTCAATGATTTCATCTTCCGGTTGCGCGACCTGCTGAACGACATCATACACGCGAGTGTGCCCGTCGC